>VOFJ01000395.1_pt1 | contig 38000 bp, 53 predicted proteins | sample 5384081 | NCBI WGS metagenome assembly VOFJ01 (sample SAMN12384729, study PRJNA508395) | human gut metagenome | isolation source: healthy gut I | host: Homo sapiens
TATTGGGACGAATCTTTCGGATCCCGAGACAAGTTCACGGATTAAATTGATGTATGTAGAGAGTATCGATAAACCGGAAAAAATTATTGAAGCATGCTTCCTCACTGATCCGGAAAGGTTGTCGTATCGCTGCGATCAAATCAGGCGGTTCCGCTGCCGGAAGCCGTGCCGCTTTTCGTCGCATACCGGAGCTTTGGCCAGCTCGGATGTTGCCGTGGAAGCTTTATTCCGGAAAGCCGGTATCGTACGGTGTAACGGGCGGGATGAACTGGCCACGGTGGCAGCTATTTTTAACTATCCCGAATTGAGGGGAAAGAATATGGCTATCGTAACCCATGCCGGAGGACCGGCCGTAATGCTGACAGATGCCTTGTCGGATGGAGGAATGGAAATTCCTCATTTGGAAGGGCCGAAGGCTGAAGCATTGCTGGCACAGTTGTTTAACGGATCTTCTGTAGGTAATCCCATTGACTTTTAGCGACGGGAACAGCTGAACAATTGGGAATTATCCTGGATGCCTGTAATCGCGATTTCGATAATATCGACGGTATTGCAGTGATCTTCGGTAGTCCCGGGCTTTTCCCCGTTTTCGATGTATATGAAGTATTGCGTGAAAAAATAGCTACTTCCCCGAAACCGATTTATCCCATATTCCCCTCTTCGATGGTGGTGAAAGAGGAAATCGACGAGTTTGTACGGAAAGGTGGCGTTTACTTCCCTTATGAAGTGAATTTTGGTAATGCTTTTGTGTAAAATATACCGTACCCCTGCTCCGCAACCTGCCGAGCCCGAATTGCCGGAAGTAGACCGGAAACGGATCCGGGCAGTCGTCGATCAGGCTGAAAACGGCTATCTGTCACCTGAACAGATCCATGAATTGCTGGATGCTGCCGGTATTGCCCGGGCGAAAGAAGGTGTGGCCGATAAAGAGGAAGAAATTGTCGGTCTGGCCCGTCAGATCGGTTTCCCGTTAGTGATGAAAGTAGTAGGACCTGTCCATAAAATCCGATGTCGGTGGGGTAACCCTCAACGTAAGGGACGAAGCGACGGTACGCAGCGAATTCCGTCGGATGATGCAGATCAAAGATACGCATGCCGTCATGCTGGCTCAGCAGTTGTCCGGGGACCGAAGTGTTTATCGGGGCTAAACGGGAAGATAAATTCGGACATATGGTGTTGTGCGGATTAGGAGGTATCTTTATCGAGGTATTGAAAGATGTGAAAGCAGGCTTGGCCCGATTGCCCAACCGGAAGCTTTGGATATGATCCGTAGCTTGAAATCGTATAAAAATCATTCAGGGAGTACGGGGACAAGAACCGGTGAACGAACAAAAATTCGCCGAAGCCGTGTCGAGGGTGTCCATGTTAGTGAAAGTGGCTCCTGAAATTTTTTGAGATGGACCTGAATCCATTACTCGGTAATAAAGAAAATGTGGTGGCGGTGGATGCCCGTATCCGGATTGAAAAATGAAAAACAAGACTTTATTTTTATACTGGGGGGTAGCGGTTTTGCTGCTACCCTTTTTATCTGCCGGCCTGTTTACGAATGGTATCATGCTTTTAATGCGGCTCATGGCATGATCATGAGTTTCCTGAAATTTGCCGTCTTGTCGACTTTGGGAGAGATGATCGGCTTGCGGATTAGTGCCGGCGTGTATTGCCGGAAAGGATTCGGGGTTTTGCCCCGGATGTTTGTATGGGGGATATTGGGGATGGGCATTAATATGGCGATGGTTATTTTTTCGAATGGTACTCCGGCATTTTTGCAATACCTTGGCATGCAGGAGGCTCCGGCGGTTTTTCATGCACCGGGATTGTGCTGGGCTAAAGTAGGGGTGGCTTTTTGCCGTGTCGGTGAGTATGAATACCATTTTCGCTCCGGTATTTATGACGCTGCATAAAATTACGGATGCCCATATTCTGATGCACGCCGGTACACTCCGTGGTCTCTTCACACCACTGGATATGGGAGGGATCATGAGCAGTTTGAATTGGAAGGTGTTGTGGGGATTTGTCTTTAAGAAAACCATCCCTTTCTTCTGGTTCCCGGCTCATACCATCACTTTTCTGTTGCCCGGCAATATGCGGGTATTGTGTGCTGCCTTGTTGGGAGTGGTATTGGGAATCCTTTTAGCGGTAGCAGCCCGCAAAGGGGACACTTCCGCACCGGATAAGGGAAGGGTTGAAAGAAAGATATAAATAAAATGCGGTTTTCTGAATTGATTTATTCAGTCGGAAAACAACAATTTAAAGTTCTTTAATTTCTTTGACGGGAAGGCCGGTCAGCTCACTGATATCTTCTGCGGCAAAACCTTTTGCTTTCATATTACGGGCGATTTCCAGCTGTTTCTTTTTTTCGCCTTCTTTCCGGCCTTTCTCCATTCCCTCCTCTATTCCTTTTTTCTTTGGCGAAAGCGATTGTCACTAACTGGTCGCGATAGACCTTGATACTTTCGTCGTACTTTTCGCGTTCTTCTTTTTGTCAGTGATGCGAGTCGATGATTTTTTCCAGTTTTTCGAACACCGCTTTGCGGGCCTTAAACGGTAATCGGTTTAGTGTTTTCATGTTCTTTAATACATAAATCCAGCGTTCAAAATCAGTTATACATTTTTCTTCTTCCTTCGTAAAAGCCGGAAGTTCGATGAAAATAAAGCGTAGCTTATCCGAAAATATCTCGTGTGTATCACGGTCGGAGAGTACGATGTCCGTATGCAGTTTGCCCGGAGAATCACCCAGACGGAAATTCATGAAGAACACACCGATCCTGAATATGCCGTTCACCTACCAACAGATCGTTCAGAAAGTCGATCAGCAGACCCTTTGTCATTTCCTGTCCGAAAATGATTTTGAATCCGACATCTGTAAAAGGATTGATAAACTTCGCCATGATAGCCCCTGAAAGAATCGTTAACGGAACAAAATCTCGCATAGACCATGCTACAGTCAATGGCTCCCCGGTGGCTGGAAATACAGATCTCCTGTAAGAATATGGTCGCAGTCTGTCTGAAAAATTGGAAAATATCGTAAAAGTATCTTCTTAAAATAAAAAAAATCAATATCTTTGCATCCGATTTTGGTGTCACGATTCTGCTGCTACGGAAAAGTGATGAAAAGGGAATCAGGTGAGAATCCTGGACAGACCCGCTGCTGTAAGCTCTGCTAAAATCTTCAACAATACTTTAGCCACTGTTCTGGAAAGAATGGGAAGGGCGTTTGAAGATTGGAGTAAGTCAGAAGACCTGCCGAAATGATGTATGATTGATAAACCTTCGGGGATTAAGGTTGCTCGATTCGGACTTGATTTTATTTTGCAAAGGGTGTGCTTTACGGCAGGGATTATGCCGGAAAACAATTTCCAGTCAGGATTCTGCAATATGATTTCTTTTCAGGTGAATTTAGAATTATGCAAAATGTTTCCGGTAAACGGAGAAGCGCCGGTGGCACATGAATGGGGTGAATTTATGCAAGTTTTTTGAGAGGAAACTTTCACTTTGTTGGGAGTGGCTTTGCCGCTGTTACAACGAATAAACTTGTATGTAATTAACAAATAATAATTTATATCGGTGTAAAAACAAATTCAAGATGAAAAGGAAATTTATTTTAACTTCTCTTGCCCTTACGTTCTGTATGGGCATGTATGCAGAGCAACCTGTAACTGTAGAAACCGATTCCATGCGTCGGATAGATTTGGAGGAGGTGATGATCCATGCGACTAAAACCGGAGCTTTATTGAAAGATCTTCCGAACCGGGTAGAGGTGGTGACCAAGCGGCAGATCGAAGCTTCGGGGATCAATAATCTGACGGACCTGTTGAAAAATTTTGTTAATGTGGATGTGATTGAATATCCGGGATATAATTCTTATTTCAGTATCCGGGGATTCAAACCGACAGAAGGAAAATACACGACAGTCCTGATCGATGGAGTACCGGCCGGTACTACCAATATGGCGACACTTTCTTTTAGGCGATGTAGAGCAGGTGGAAGTTCTGAAAGGCCCTTTCTCCGCCATGTATGGTTCGGATGCGATGGGTGGAGTGGTGAACATCGTCACCAAACGGAATAAGGATAAACTCACCGGAGGAATCAAAGTTGCAGCCGGAAGTTATCAAACTTCCAAAGGGGCTTTTCATGTCGGTGGACGGATCTACCGGGGGCTTTCTTTCGATGCCTCTTTCGATTATACTGCTCAGGCACGAAACTATAAGATCGGAGACCATAATCTCTTGCATATGTCGGCAACGGATAAAGCTATCCTCGGTAAAGATACTTATGGTATTAAAATGAATGGCTCTCGGCATAGCGGTATCGCCGGGAAAGGCCGTATCGGTTATGATTTCGGGGAAAACTGGTCTTTGAATTTTACCGAGATTTTTTTTTTGTGGGTAAGGATCTGCCGACGGGAGGAAATGTCTGGGGGACTAACGGATTGAAAAAGAAAGATGTCACCCGGTATACCGAAAAATTGGAACTCAACGGAAAAGTGAATAATCATAATTTGTTTTCGCTCCTCATTACTCTACAGCTAAGACCGATACTTATACGGCAGACACCGATACGGCTTATGTGTATTCGGGTAACGAACTGAATACTTATGGATTTACAGCACACGATAATCTGATTTTAGGCAAACAAAGAATTGCTTTCGGATTCGATAACAATAATGAAGTCAGTGAGATAACCAGTTTTAAAGCGCGTGGTGAGATTAAAGCACCTTATCAACCCCGTTTCCGGAATACGGCTTGGGGGATATTCCTGCAGAGTAACTTGAAATTATTTAAAGAAAAATTGGACTTGTCGGTCGGATTGCGCTATGATTATATCGATTTTAAACTTCGGAAAACACCTGGTTTGGAGAATGAAGAGAAATCGGAAAGTTACAACACTTTCAATCCCAATATCGGTGCAAAATACAATATATACGGCGGTATGGCCGTCCATGCCAGTTTCGGTACAGCTTTCAGCATGACCGATGCTTATCAGAAAAGCCGGAGAATTTTTTTTGTACAGCGGTACGCTTACCGTAGGAAATCCTGATCTGGATCCTGAAAAATCCCGTACGTTGGATGCCGGTTTGACATTCAGCCGGCCGGAACTGGGGGTAAATTTTGATTTTACTTATTTTTTATACGTGGAATGATGATCTGATTGTGGAAGAGGCATGGACCGATGAAGAAAGCGGACAAAAGTACAAAACGTTCAAGAATGCCGATAAAGCAAAAAAAAAGTGGAATGGAAATTATGGCTTCTTATGACTTCGGCCGTCTGTTCGATAGTGACTTTGCTTTGAAGCTTTATGGAAATCTGACCTGGATGTTTACCTATCAGGATCAGACTAAAGGAGTATGGAACAAAACATTATCCGTTCGGAAACAGAATGCCAATTTCGGACTCGATTTCTTGCATCAGAAAGGATTCAGTGCGCGGCTGAACGGACGTTTTGCCGGACATCGCATCGAGAAAAACTTTATCGGTGATAAATATCGTCCGACATTGAACGATTTGTTAAGTGAAAGCCAACCCGGGTATTTAACTGATAAACTGATTAAGCATCCGCAATTTATGGTGTTCGATTTTTTCGGCCTCTTGCCCGCTTATAAAGAATGTGTCGGTCGGTTTGAATATTAACAACTTATTCGATGAAAATTATACCGAAAAGGATGGTTATAATATGCCTGGGCGGAATTTTCAGGTAAGAGCTGCTATGACTTTTGATCTGAAGACATGTATTTGTTGCTGATGGCGGATATATAATGGGGTATGAAAGGGATTAAGTATTATTTTGTTATTTTGTCACTTTGTTTTGGGCTATCTTTGACAGCCCAAAACAAAGTCAGTTTTCTTATCGATGACGGTTTTTGGGTCGGCGTAAACCGGAGCATGCATTTACTGGCGAAAATGCATCCGGAGGTAGCGGAGAAATGTCAGTTCAAGGAATTTATCTATTCCAACTATCACGAAAGTGATATGGATTTTTTGAAAATTCCGATCTGATATTATTCGTCGCTTTGCATAATAATGGGTTGGTTTTTAAAGCTAAACCTCAGCTGTTGTCTGCTTTGAAACGCGGAGCGAAGGTTTATGCGCTTAATTTATCCCATGAATACGATGCCGAATTGCAGGAATGGGGGATCTGTTTCGATCCCTGGACATTGGCCGCTTTTAAAAGCGGAGGAGAAAACAATATCATGAATATCGTTCTGAAAAAAACTGAATAAAGATTTACATTTCGATTGTGAATATCAGGATATTGAAGAAACTCCCCTTTCCGGAATATATAACTATAGAAATAAAAAATTACATACCTATATCGGTTCTTATTTAGCCGAGAGAACCGATATCGACACCCAGGCTCCCTGGATCGGATTGATTATTGGGAGAAGCGATCTGACCAAATCGCAGTATTTGTATATCGATGTATTTATCCGGAATATCGAAGAGAAAGGTTTTTAATGTATTACCCGTGTTCACCTCTCAAAAACCGGGACATCACGAAGAACAACAGGTGATCGAACGGTTTTTATTTCCTGTGATAGTCTTCCCCGCGTGAGTGCCCTCTTGAATCTGGGATGTTGGTATAATACAAGGCCTGAGCAGGAAAGGGTGGTACTGGAAAAATTAGGAGTGCCGGTGATCAATGGGATTATACTGAGTACGAATCAAAAAAAAGATTGGGAAAAATCTTTAGTCGGAATAGATATTTACAATCGGTCGAATTTGGTGGCTATACCCGAATTAGCCGGTTATATCGAACCTTCTGTTGCTGTCGTATTCGACGATTTCGATCATAATATCCGGATTAAGAATATGATCGGTTATCAGATGGAAACGCTGCTCGGGCGTATAAAGAATATCCATAACCTGCAGACAAAGCCTAATCGTGAAAAGAAAGTGGCCCTGATTTACTACAGCTATCCTCCCGGAAAAGAAAACATAGGGGCCAGCTACCTGAATGTACTTCCCCGAAGTATTTTATCTATCCTACAGAGAATGCGGCAGGAGGGGGTATGATACCGGCGGGCAGCCGATCGACAGTGCTGCTATTTTTAACCGGGTGATGGACTATGGAAGGAATATCGGTTCCTGGGCTCCTGCAGAGGTGGATAAATTGGTGCGTAAAGGAGATCCTGTATTGGTACCGATGGAAGTGTACAAAGAATGGTACGATAAGTTATCGTTGAAGATTAGGACGGAAATGGAGAACAAATGGGGAAAACCCGAAGAGTCTGAACTGATGGTTTGGAAAGATTCTTCCGGGAAATCTTATTTTGTGATCCCGGTGGTGAAATACGGAAATATCATACTGACACCCTCAACCTCCCCGGGGATGGGAAGACAATGCGAAGAGTTTATATCACGATCCTCTGGTTCCTCCCCCCTCATCGGTATCTGGCTTATTATCTTTTTTTTTGAAGTATGGCTTTTCACGCAGATGCACTGGTGCATATCGGTACTCACGGCACGCATGAGTGGTTGCCCGGAAAAGAAGCCGGACTCGGTCCCGATGATTATCCCGAAGCGCTGATCATGGATGTACCTAATATTTATCCGTATATTGTGGATAATGTGGGTGAAGGCCTGCAGGCGAAAAAAAGAAGGGGACAGGCCGTGATTATCGACCACATGACTCCTCCTTTCGATAAGGCTTCTTTAAATCCGGAATTGCGGGATTTGAAAAGTGGCATATCTAAATACTATGATCAAAAAAGCAAAAGCCCGATCTCGTCGATGGCGCAATTCAGGGATCTGGTTCTTCGGATAAAAACACTCGGACTGGATAAGGATTTGAAGCTGGATACCATAACGGATCAGAATCTGGAAGATATCGACGATTATCTGAAAGAGATAGAAGAAAATAAAACCCCTTTCGGCTTGCACACTTTCGGTGTATCCCCTGATGAGGCTTATACGAAAGCGACAACGGAAGCTATTGTATCAATGCAAAAGGATTTGATGGGAAAAGATTTGGAACTTTTCAGGGAGCAGGTACAAAAAAGAATATCGCAAAAAAATCGGGGAAAGAAGAATTGGATGCTTTTTATCCGGGCTTTGAATGGAAAGTATGTCCGGGCAGGAACAGGAAACGACCCGATCCGGAATCCGGGTGCTCTGCCTACAGGTAAAAACTTTTTTGCTTTCGATCCGAGACTGATTCCTTCCAGAATGACTTGTCGGTTGGGAGAGCAATTGGCAGAGGAGCTGATAGAACAGTATAAGGCCGAACACAACGGGGGAGTGTCCTCCTAAAGTGACCATAAATTTGTGGGCGGTGGAGTGTATCCGGAATGAAGGTACGATGGAAGCCCAGGCTTTAAGCTTACTTGGTGTGAGACCTGTTTATAATGCTTCCAATCAGGTTGTCGGTCTGGAATTGATTCCGCAGCATGAGTTGAAACGTCCGGAGAGTAGATGTCGTTTTTGCTCCATCGGGATTATACAGGGATATTTTTCCCGAATTGATGGCTCTGCTGGATAAGGCAGTCAGCCTGGCCAGAAGTGCCGATGAAAAAGATAATTTTGTCCGGGAACATATCCTTGAATCTGAAGATAAGTTGAAACAACTGGGGGTTCAGGAAGATTCGCTGGCCCGGCGCATCGCTTCGGTACGTTTGTTTACGACCCCTTCGGGTGCTTATGGTACCGGGGTTAGTGGGACGGTGCAGGCTTCGGGAACCTGGGAGGATGAAAAGGACGTGGCGGAAGTTTATTTTGACAAGATGAGTCATTTGTATGGCCAGGGATTTTGGGGAACGAAAGTAGAGGACGAATATACCTATTTACCGAAAGGCTTTTCGAAAACTGTATTTAAAAATGCTTTGTCGGGCACCAGGGTGGCTTTACACAGCAGGACTTCGAATCTGTATGCTTTGCTGGATAATGACGATATGTTTCAGTACCTCGGTGCTACCGGTTTGGCCGTTCGGACGATCGACGGAAATCACCGGTGGTCATGCTGACGAATCTGGTCGACCCTTCGGCTCCGGGACAAGAGACACTCGAGAAATTTCTGGGACGTGAACTGAAGACCCGTTATCTGAATCCCAAATGGGTGGATGCGATGGTGGACGAGGGATATGCCGGTGCCCGTTTTATCAATAAAATGGTTTTTAATCTTTGGGGCTGGGAGGCCACATTACCGGAATCGGTTAGCGATAACGACTGGAATCAAATCTATGATACTTATGTCATGGATAAATATCGACTGGATATAAAAGAACGGTTTAAGAAGAGCGGCAATTTATATGCCTATCAGTCGATACTTGCCCGTCTGCTCGAGACGGTCAGGAAAGGATATTGGAAAGCGGATAAAAAAGAGGGTGGATCAGATGTTACTTCAGTTTAATGAAACCATACGGGAAGCCGGATTAGCCTGTAATCTGAATATTTGCAACAATGAAAAACTGATGCAGTTTATTTCTGACCGGATCAATGATATGCCTTCGCTGACCACAGAGGAAAAATCCCGCTATAAATCGGCCTTGGATGATCTGAGACACAAAGCTAAAAAAACAGAGGATGCCGATGCCGATTCGACTACTGACGGAGGTAATGACAAAATTTATGAACTTCAGATTCAAGACGATAAATGGTTATTTAAACAAAAATAAAGCGCAGAGAAAATTTTTTTAACAAAAAAAAACAAACCGTCCCGTTCCTTTGCCGTATATAGGTTAGATATCATATAGGTTTGACATTAAATTATGCGATCCATGAAAAAGGAAAATCAACCAGGGAATTATCAGCTGAAAGCTGATCTGGAAGGGAATTATTTGATAGATAAAGAGCATAAGGCTACAAAACGATTAGGAATATTTTATGCACCTTCGGGAGGCAGCGTTCATAAAGTGGCCCGTCTGATCAAACAAAAACTGGTAGATCTGCAACCGGATCTCTTTGTTATTTCTGATGTCACTCCACTGCGATTACTGGATTATCACAATCTGATCCTGGTCTGTTCGACTTTAGGCCGGAATACCTGGGAAATGGAACAAAAAGATCCCTGGTCGTCATTTTTACCCAAAATGCTCCGGATTCGTTTGGAAGGTCGAAAGGTTGCTATCGTCGGGTTGGGGGATCATGTCAGTTATCCGAATAATTTTGTAGACGGAATGGGCATATTGGGCCGGACGATCGAAGAAATCGGCGGACAACTGATCGGAGAAACAGAGACCCGCGATTATATCTTTAACGATTCGCGTGCTTTACAGGAAGGTAAATTTATCGGTTTGCCGCTGGATGAGGATTATGAGGCTGATAAAACAGAAGATAGGGTAGATAATTGGTTGGAAAGGATCCGGCCTGAATTGAAAAAAATAGGGGCGGCCTGCCAGGTAGAACAGAAGAAGGTGGCTGAAAAGTCATCCTGGAGAAATAAATGGAAGTATATCAAAAAATGAAATTTGACTTAGTTTGTTGTTTTTTGCCTTTACCTTTGCTATTTCAAATAAAAGTATTACCTTTGCAATTGATATGACCTCCCACGCTTCCCGTTGAACAGCGCACCCGGGGAGGTCTTCGAGTTTTTATATGGTAGTTTCAATAGAATTGACTGATAAAATTGATTATACAAAGAAGCCGTTGACTCTCGCCGAGCAAGTCGCACGGCTAAAACAACGGGGGCTTGTTTTTTTGATGATGAAAGCGAGGCAACTGCTTATCTTTTCAATATCAGCTACTATCGGCTTCGTGCATACACTTATCCGTTCCAAGAGAACGGCGAAGATTCCGAACACACCTTCACTCGCAAAGATATTCACTTCAAGGACATCATTGACCTTTATTGTTTCGACCGCAGACTGCGTTCACTTATTTTCAATACTATTGAGAAGATAGAAGTGGCAGTGCGCACAAAAAAATTGTACAGGTATATGCCGAAAGCACAGGCGATAGCCATTGGTTCAATGATGAAAGTTTATATCGTTTCGGCTATGATGATTTGATGGATCGTATTGATGCTGATGTAAATCGCAGCAATGAAGATTTCATCAAGCATTACAACTCCAAATACGACAATCCTTCGATGCCGCCGAGTTGGATGGCACTCGAAGTTGTGTCGTTGCCACATTGAGCCGTTTGTTCCAATCCTTAAGGTTAGACAGTCGTAAAGAGTACATTACCGAACAATTCGGTTTGAAGAAAGTGGCAATCTTGGAAAATTGGCTACACTCCATTTCCAATCTCCGTAACTGTTGCGCTCACCACAGCCGAGTGTGGAATCGTCGTTTTATGGTCAGTGTAATCCTGCCATACAATACTCTTTATCCCTTTATGGATAGAACTACAATCGGACAAATACGCACAAACAAATTATGTGCCGTGCTGTCTTGTATCGCGTATATACTTGAGATTATCAGTCCAGGTAGCGACTTCAAAAAGAATATCAAAGAGTTGCTCAAGTCCGATTGCCGTTTGCTCGACCTCAAAGATATGGGATTCCCTAAGTATTGGCAATCTCTCCCCATTTGGCGGGGAAAAATAGCAAACTTTGTGTTTATACAAAGTGATAGCAACAGATAGTTAACCTCAGTGTCCCGGTAATCCTTGATTCGTCAAGTTATCGGGTTTGTTATTTTAATTGTTAGAATATTTTATTCGACAATATTTTGAGTGGTAAAGAAGTTATGATACAGGAAGTGGATGAAGCGTATCTGAATTCATTACTGGAATAATACAGTTTCAGAATTCCAACACATTTTTTGCTGCCATAGTCCACCTCTATACTGAATGATTCTTCGATCGGGCAAATGCCTGCGTAGACCATAGCGCAGGCGATGACTCCCCCCGGTGGGTGAAAATACAGGCATCGGTATGGCCGGAATGGCGGAGTTCATCCAGAAATTGAGCGACACGGCGGCACTGATTTTCATAGCTTTTCCCCTCCTCCTGCCGGGAGATGAATCCAGTCCTTATACCAAAGTTCAAGACGGGGGTCGGTGAGATCGTCCCATTTCTTCATTTCCCACTCCCCGAAGTTAAGTTCTTTTAAACGGTCGTCGAGGATCGGTTCGTGAAAGCCACAAAAGGCAGCTAGCTTCCGGCAGCGGGAGAGCGGACTGCTATACACGATATCGAACTGTTCGTTGGAAATGTTTTTTCTTTGACCCGGCTGGCTTCGGTTTCGAAAGAAGGGGCGACACCGACATCGCTCCAGCCGTAACAGATTCCGGTTTCGACGGCTACACGGGTATGGCGGATCAGGGTTATCTTCATAGAGAATAAGTATAAACGATAGTGGCACCGATATAAAAAAACTGTTCGGCTAAAAGTACGCTGGCCCCGCAACAATCTCCGGTATATCCTCCGATTTTACGTTTGAAATACCAACGTAAGCCGGTAAGGATAAGGAGGGTGGGGATTAAAGCTAAGAAAGGAGTCGACATCAGCCAAAGGGCGGTGAGGCAGAGCAGGGCTACCAGGACAAATTCGCAGAGACGGATTTTTTGCGGTAGAGTACTTTTACTTTGCTCTCTTCTTCCGTACGGGCATAGGGTAATGTATTGATCATAACGGCGGTACAAAGTTTGGAAAGTACATCCGCTCCGATAATGACACCGGGAAGGGCCAGCGAATAAAACGAACTCAACAAAGATACATACAAGATGAAATACAGAATCAGGCCGATCGTACCGTAACTACCGATATGGGAGTCCTTCATGATTCGCAGGATGCCGGCTTTGTCATGTCCTCCGCCGAAACCGTCGAAAAAATCAGCCAGTCCGTCTTCATGTAAAGCTCCGGTCAGGAGCAGACGGGCAATGACCGCAATGACGCAAGCCGGCAACAAAGGCATGACCCAAGAGGCAAGATAAAGCGTCCCCCAGGTTGTCGCTCCGGTTAAAAACCTACGATTGGCCAGTATAACAGGATTTCTGCATACTGCTTTTTATCTACCCGGACGATTCGCCATAACGGAAGCCGGGTAAATAATATGATTGCCGCAAACAGAGATTTCATACGGATATCTTAAAAATATTTCGTAACGGCTGCCTGTTTGAAACTGCTCATTTCGTTGATCATACGGATGGCGGATTCTATAATCGGATAAGCGCAGATGGCCCCCGTTCCTTCTCCCAAACGTAATCCCAAATTCAATAATGGCTTGGCGTGTAAAGCTTCTAGCACTGATTTATGTCCGGCTTCATCGCCCTGATGTCCGAATACACAATATTCCAATACCTCCGGATGCAGTTTACTGGCTGCCAGTATGCAGTTAGTCATGATAAAACCGTCGATGATGATCGTCATGCCTAACTCTGCAGCCTGTAGCATACCTCCTGCTGCCGCCACCATTTCAAAGCCTCCGAACCAACGCAGGATATCTTCTGCCGTACCGTTTCCCTGATAATTGTCTGTGGCCCGTTTCAGTACCTGATATTTATGTTCGATACCCTGGTTGTCCAGTCCGCTTCCGGCACCGACGCATTCTTTTAACGGAATTCCGGTGAAAAATACATCCAACCGATGAGGCCGAAGTATTGGCCATGCCCAATTCGCCGAAACTGATGATGTTTGGTTCCTTCCTGATAAGCCAATTGTACCATTTCTGCCCCGATTTCGATGGCGCGTTCCATCTCTTCGGGCGTCATGGCAGGTCCGTAAAGGTAATTATCGGTACTCTTCCTGATTTTCCGGTGAATAAGTCCGGGCAGATCCCCGAAATCGGCATTCACTCCGCAATCTACCACTTTCAGTATGAAATGATGCTGGCGTGCAAACATATTGATTCCGCCGCCGCCTTTCAGGAAATTGTATATCTGTTGTGCCGTTACTTCCGGGGCAGAAAAGCTGACTCCTTCGACAACCACACCATGGTCGGCTGCAAAACAATATTTTGAGGAGTTCTCAAAACAGGAGAGAGGCTTTGTTGGATGGTACCGATCCGGACTGCCAATTCTTCCAACCGTCCTAACGAACCTTTCGGTTTTGTCAAATTATCGATTTTATCCTGAAGTGCCGGTACGATCTTTTTATCCGGCGTTTTGATATTGAAAGTTCTCATATCGTATCCTATTATTTTTTTATCCTTATTACCTTTCACTTTTTTTACCTCCCTGCCTTTAGCTTTATAGCCTTTAGCCTTTTACCTTTACTCCTATTCCCGAGACCATCAGCACCACCTCGTCGGCTTTCTCTGCGATGTATTGGTTTACCCAGCCTTGCATATCGGTAAACCGGCGTTGGATGGTGTTTTCGGCAACTCCACCCATACCGATTTCATTGGTCACAAAGATAAAAAAGTCGCTTCCTGGGCTGTAAATCGGTCGAACTCTTCTTTTTAGTTCTTGTAAAGCCAGGTCGACATTCGAATCCTGATCGAAAAAAAGAAATTAGTACCCCACAAGGTAACACAATCGATCACGATTACCCGTCCTTGCAAGTGATGTTTACTCAGGGCTTTTTTTTCTTCCTCGATATTTGTCCATTGAGGTCCCCGGTCACGTTGATGCCGTTCGATACGTTTACGGTATTCTTCATCCCATACCCGCGAAGTAGCCATATAAACAGGACAGTCGGATAGTTCCAACGCTAAACGCTGTGCATAACCACTTTTACCGGAACGTTGCCCTCCGGTGACTAAAATAATTCTTCTTGTCATTCCTCAGAATTTGAGTTTGTAAAGATATAAAACAAAGAAAATCAAAATTCATAAATTCTTATTTTTTTGTCGTGACTTGCACAAAAGTTGTTCATGATATTTATCTGATTGGAAATGAAATAAATATACGGAATTTATCCGGCGTGAACAACTTTTTATGCGTTTATGCCAGATGTACAACGGGTTAATTTCGTATATTTGTAGCATGTACGAAAAAAATCCCGAAGAAGAAACGTTCAAGACTTTCTTCTTGAAATACCATGATGTGTTGGTTTTTATATGCCGCAAGTATTCTGAAAAATGTTGATGCGGCAGAGGATGTCGTGTTGGGTTGTTTCGTACAGGCTTGGGAAAGCTCTCTTTATAAAAAACTTTCTGATGGGTTGGATAAATACATGTTTCATGTGGTGTCAAGAATGCTGCTTTAAACGAGCTGAGAGACTGTAAACGCAGGAAAACCCGCCATGAAAAAATGATGGAAGGAATGCCCGTGGCAGAAATCATGCATGAAGATGAGCAAACTGAAATAGATGTTTTGTACTTCGCGATAAACCAGCTTCCTCCGGAGCGTCGCCGTATTTTTATGATGGTGTATGCCGAAGGGAAAAAATATAAGGAGGTTGCCGAGCATTTGCAAATCAGTATTAATACTGTCGAACCCAGTTGTCGCGTTCGTTGAAGTTTCTGCGGGGAGAAACTGGAGGGACACATGTTTACCATATTATTGCTTTATTTCAGAAAATCGGAATAATCAGGGTGTGGTGTCGCAGGAATTGGCGATACAAATGGGATTGTTGCAATTTTTTTATAAAAAATGGGATTTCCTGTCACATGATTTGATGGGTGGTGGTGTTATTTGTATAAAACCAGGAGTATGGAAGACGAAATATTAAAAATTATGGCGGCTTGAAATAGGGGGGGAGAACGTGACGAAAGAGGAGAGGGAGAAGATGAACAGGTGGTGGGAAGAGAAAAAGAGGGAATGAGAGAACGTATAAGATGTTGATGGGTGAGTTGGGTGAGGTCGTGAGGTTGGTGAGACAGCAAGGAGGGTTGGATAGGGAGAAGGCCTACGAGAGGTTGGAGAGCGATATCCGGAAGAAAAAAATGACGGTACGGAAGGGTAAGATACGGCGGATGAGGTGGTGGTCGTTTGGGGCGAGTGTGGCAGGGGTGTTGTTGATATTGGGTGTCGGGATAATGTTATGGATGAAGCCGGAAGAGAATGGAGTCTGGGGAGGGCGAAAAAACGGTGGAACCGGGAATCGGGCAAGTGGTGTTGACGCTGGGAGATGGTGAAAGCATGCCGTTGAAGCGGGATACGAACAGGTTGATTTTTGGGGGTACGATGTTGCAGGTTAGGAATGAACGGGGAACATTGGTATACTCGAAAATCAAAAGCAAGGAGGCTTCGGAGAAGATTGTCTACAATACGTTGACGGTTCCTGTGCGTGAGAGGTTTCAGCTTGTTTTGGCGGATGGGACAAAGGTGTTCTTGAACTCCGGTTCGGAAATGCGTTATCCGGAGAGGTTCGGGAAAGCCAGAAGGGAAGTTTTCTTAAAAGGAGAGGCATGGTTTGAGGTGGCGAAAGATAGCGCCCGTGAGTTTTTGGGTAGATGCAGGAGCGATGGATGTGAAGGTGTTGGGGACTTCTTTTTAACGTGAAGGCTTACGAGAGGTTGGAAACGGTGGCGACGACGCTCGTCGAGGGGAGTGTGGAGGTGGCATGTGCCGGCAAGAGTTTTCAGATTGTGCCGGGAGAGCAGTTTGTATATGACAAGAATAATCGGGTGATGGATGTGAGGATGGTGGATACAGAATCGTATGTTTCGTGGAAAGACGGGTATTACAAATTCCGGCAAACGACATTGGAAGAGATTATGGAGACGTTGTCTGTCTGGTATGGATTGAACGTGTTCTACGTGAATGAAAGTGCGAAACAGGTAGAGTTCACTGGAAAAGTGAAACGGTATGAGGATGCCCGTATGTTGCCGGATAAATTCGAGCAGACCGGAGATGTAGTATTTGATATAAAAGGGAATAATGTTTTTATAACAATAAAGCAAAAAAGCCGTTCGCACGGGAGTGGAACAGCTTTTTTTTTAGTTAAAAGCACGCGGCATGGTGTGGCAATCTTGACCGACGTGCAAGGTAAAATTTAATGTACAAAAAAGTATGAAAAAAAGTCAAATCAGACAAGAGCCGGAGGGTGGATTCTTGTCCCTAAGTGGATGATGAAGATGAAAGTCGTTTTTATTTTATTGGTTTGTAGCTTGGTGCAGGTGCAGGCAGCAGTGAGCGCTCGCCAAGCGAAAGTTTTCAATAGAGCTGAAAAAACGTGACATTGGAGAAGGTTTTTCAGGAATTGGAAAGGCAAACGGGTTATAGTTTTCTCTATAATCACAGGGAAGTGGTGACTTGGAAGAACGTGAGTATCAGTACAGAGAATCAAGGATTAGAGGCGGTGCTCAAAGACTTGTTGCCTCGCTTGGGAATGTCGTTTTCTTTTGACGATAATTTGGTAATTATAAAGGCAACCTCGTACCAGGAACCCGAGAAGAAGTTTGTTCGGGTGAGAGGCTTCGTATATGATGCGGCCAAACAGCCTTTGCCGGGGGTAACGGTAAGGGTTGTCGGCACTACTATTGGTACGGCTACAAATGAGAAAGGTTGGTTCGCATGGGATTTGCCTTTGTTGAAAGGGACGTTGGAATTTTCATCTGTCGGTTTTAAGAAACGGCGGGTGGAATTTTCTGAAAAGACGGCGAGAGATACGTTGCATATTACCTTGACGGAAGATGTATCCGATTTGGACGAAGTGGTTGTCCGGGCTTACGGTACGCAGAATAAGCGGGAGATGGTGAGTGCAATCTCGACCGTGACGGCAGAAGAGATGAAGGAGTTGCCGGCGGCGAGTATCGCAGATATGTTGCAGGGAAGATTGGCGGGGTGTGAATATCGTGCAGCAGTCGGGGAGCGCCGGGTAGTGCTGCGGTGATTGCGGTGCGGGGGTTCAACTCTCTGTTGGTGGACGGTGCGAGTGACGGTCAGCCGTTGTGGGTGGTGGATGGAGTGCCGATGTACTCGTTTGTTTCACCGGTGACCGGTACGAATACGCTGGCTGACCTGGACCCGAGCATGATTGAATCGGTACAGGTGTTGAAAGATGCGGCGGCGGCATCGATTTACGGTAGCCGTGCGGGCAATGGGGTGATTCTTGTTACAACGAAGAAGGGAAAGGTCGGTGAGGCCAAGTTTTCGGCAAATGCTTCCTATTCGATATCGCAATTGATGGAATATCCCGAGCAGACGGGCGGACGCATGGAGAGATGGTTGGAACTTAAATTCCGGAGGAATATCAAGAATAATTATTACGATTGGGCGACAGGGAAGTATCACGTCCCTACTTCGTACGAGGATGTGTACCGCAATGGAAACGGTATCTACGACCAGTTTTGGGGGAATGGTTACTGGGGTTCGCCGAGCCTGATACATTCATTGCAGGATAGTCTGGACCCTTATTACAATAATAGTACAAACTGGTGGAAGTATGCTTTTTCGCAGGAGCAAGGTGGTCAATGCAAATGTGCAGGCTGTAGGAGGTACGGAGCGTTTCCGTTATATGGTGGGACTCGGATATTATGACGAGCAGGGAATCATGATTAACAGCGGATACAAACGGGCAAACCTGATATCGAACCTGACAGCGCAATTCACACCGAAATTGCGGATGGATACGCGTGTGTATCTCTCTTATGTGGACCGGACAATGAATCGCTCCTCATCATCGGGCTCCTCCAAGCATACCCGCTACGAGGGGGTTGTCTGTGAATCCGTCGCAGCAGCTTACCGTCTTGCCTGCCACAAAGGAACTGGAGGCAGAGTGGAAAAAAAGTCTGTCCACTGGGAATCAAGGATCGCACGGACGATTATCGTGCAATGGTGACTGCTTTTCTTGAGTATGAGCTTCTCAAGGGATTGACCTTCTCGGCATCAGGGAATATCGACTACTCTCAGTCGAACCTGAACAAGTATACTCCCGGTGTGTTTGACGAATATCATCACGAAAGCAAGTCGGAAGGAAACATCGGCCGGCAGGTGATGCTTTCTTCGGAGGAGTTGTTGCATTATAACACGAGCGTGAACGATGTGCATAATATTGATGTACTTTTTGGGTGTCAATACAAACAAGGAACAGGCATTTTCGATGTACGGCTATGGGTTGCGGGGAGTGAGCGATGATGTGTACTATTATAACCCGCAGAAGGTGCCGCCGGTGGTGAATCACGGAACACCGGGTTCCCGGAATATGCAGCAACGCGCTATTACTCTTCGGATTTTACCGAGAAACGGATGGTGAGTTATTTCGGCCGTCTGGGATATAATTACAAACAGCGTTATTTTGCTGGAGTTTACATTCCGTCGTGACGGTAGTTCTACGTTCGGTGAGGGAAACCGTTGGGCGAATTTCCCGTCGGTGGCTGTAGGCTGGTCGTTTTTCGGAGGAACCATTCATCAAACGCTTGACCGGAAGCTGGCTGAATTGGGGTAAGATTCGCGGTAGTTATGGAAAATCCGGACAGACATTCACGAGCGCTTACCTCGCTCACGGATTGATGAACATTATGGACAGGAACTTCTTCGGGAAGACAGGGGGGTGACGACTGACAAACCTGTGTCGCCTTATCTTACCTGGGAGAAGACAAATCAGTATGACCTGGGTTTGGATATGGATATGTTCAATTATCGTTTGAATATGAAATTGGATTACTATTACAAATATACCAGTTCGCTGATTTATGATATTCCGATTCCGGGCAGTTTGTATACGTTCGGTGCGCAGGTGGAAAATGCGATGGAAATTTCCAACGAGGGGCTTGAGCTGGAGTTGCAGGCAGATATCTTTGCGGGAGAGTGCTGTGAGCTGGCGGATGAAATTCAATATGGCAAGAAACTGGAACCGTTTTGAAAAGTCGTATTCGGGGAAAGATGTAGTGGACGGTGACGGGACGCTACTGGTAGCCGGCAGACCTTTGAACGGTTTGTACGTGTGGGCACACCGGGGGTACTACAACTCGGATGCCGAGGTACCTCGCTTGTACAAGATAGACGGACAGGAGATATACTTCAACGGTGTGGCGACAGATGGAATCAGCGGCGCTGTCGGTAATTATCGTCTGCTTGACTTGGATGGCGACGGGAATCCGGATTCATATTATGCGGGTTCGCCGCTTCCTTTGGCTCATGGAGGATGGGTGAACGAATTGATGTGGAAGAATTTCGACCTGAACGTACTGGTGAATTTCACAATCGGGAGAAAAATGATTAACAACCGGATGGGGCTGGGGTTCAGCACACAGTCGGAGAATGGCCATTTGACGAAGTTGTTCGATTACCGCAAGTTGAGACCATGGGACGGGGTGAACAAGAATCCGAATGCTCCGGCATGGGGAAACTCCCTCAGTATGAATACGGACTCGGCTATCGAGAAGGTGCACCACCTTGCCTTGAAGCAAATAACCTTGGGATATAATCTTCCGGACAGGATATCCAAGAAGGCAGGGCTCTCGGGAGTACGTTTCTTCCTGACAGCAGAAAACCTGTTCTATTTGAGCAACTACTCGGGCGGAAATCCGGAAGTGGTGAATATTTACGGGACGTGATAATGGCGATACTTATCCATTACCCAGAAAGTATACGTTGGGATTAACTCTTAATTTTAACGGACATGAGAAGATATATTTACATATTTGGTTTGACAGTTTTGTTTTGGGGGACTTCTTGTGCGGATTTTTATCAATATCCAGCCGGAGAATGCAACCACCTATTCTAATTATTACAAAAACGAGAAGGAGCTGGAGGCTGTGCTGACCGGCTTGCAAGTCTATTTGAGGCAGGCTGTGGGTGAGTTTACCGGTGGCGATATTTCCAGAGCCGGAGAGATATTGGATTACGACAGATCTTCGCGCAAGGGGTTGACATTGTCGAATGTAGGAACGTGGAAATATTATTATTACACGATTTATCAGGCGAATTTGATTCTGGAGAATACACACCGTTTCAAAGGAGACCCGGAGAAGCTGAAACCCTATATTCAGCAGGCATATTTCGCCAAGGCGGTGGCTTATTTCTACTTGGCGATGAATTACGGGCAGGTGCCGATTACAGGCTCTACAATAGAGTTCTCTAAGTTTCCTCAGAGCCCGATAAGCAGTGTGTTGGATGAGGCGGAAAAATGGGGACTGAAGGCGATGGATTTGCCGACATACGAGGATTTGGTGGCTACTTCAAAAGAATCCCGTATGAAACAGTATGGCAGCAAGGGTGCCGCGGCTGCTTTGTTGGCTCATCTCTACGCGTGGAGGGCCGGCGTGGAAGGCAAGAAAGAGTGTTGGGCGAAGGCCGAGGAGTATTGCACTATGCTCATAGAGGGGAAGGTAGGCAGTTACTCGTTGGCTGCGGATCCTGAGACCGTTTGTACAAGCGTGATGAAAGGAGGAAGCGCCGAGTCGATCTGGGAGATTTACTATGACTCACAAGAGGGTTTGCGCACTGATTTGCCGATCACCTTCCCGATAGCTCTGGGAAGTGCGCATCCGATTAACAATCAGTATTCAGACGGATATTACAAGAGTACGGTGAGAATGATGTATGCTCCCGAAGATTTGCGTAGGGATGCCTATTTTTGGAATATTGATGCGGATTCATTGTTCCTGATTTATAAGAGCAATGCGGAGGTTTATGCTGCAACGGAGCATAAACCGGGAGATTCCATCGTAGCAGCGGAGGACAACCAAAAGCTGAAACGGGCATTTTTGTATAAGTTCCGGTATGCACATTACATTAAGCTTGCGTACACCCCGGAACTTCAGTTTGCCGGAATCAACCAGTATAAGGTGATTTTGGAGATTAGGCGAGATTTATTTGCTCCGTGCAGAATGTCGGGCTCGTCAGGGGAAGACAAATGCCGTAGACGATTTGAACGAGATCCGTCGCCGGGCTTATGGGGGATGATATGCACGCTTTCCCGAACTCCGATGATGTGGAGAAAGGGCTGAGCGGGAATATCCAGCTGGCTATTTTCAGAGAGAGCGGGAGAAGGAGCTGGTGGCTGAATATCACCGTTATTTTGACATTATGCGTAACGGTTGGTGTTTCCTGAGAGGGGATGATACGCATGATTATATCAGGAAGGAGATTTCCGAGGCTTACGATAAGCTCACGGATAGAGATATTCAAGATGGCGCTTTGTATCTGATGTTGGGAGCGGACTGTTTCTCCAATAATGATTTGATTCGCCAAAACAGGTATTGGAATCGTCGTTCGAATTAAAAGAAGAATATTATGAGAAAAATGTTATATACAATATGGTTTTTGGGCTCGTTATTACATGTGGGGTGTACAAAAAGACAATTATATCGACACAGGGATTAGTAACGGACGTTATCATGGGAATTTGATGCAGTATATGGCATCAAACTCCTACGATTGGGATTCTACGATTCTGTTGGTTCGCCATGCGGGAGAGGAGATGGTGCGACTTTTCGAGGGGAAAGACCCGGCACACAAGGAGATTACGTTTTTTTCGGTATCACGAATCATTCGATTCGTCGGCATTTGTTGGAATTCGGTCACAAACGGGTGTCTGACCTTGATCCGGAGTGGTGTCGTGAAATGTTGTTGAGACATGTGATCGACGGAAACTCTATCGGAAGGACATTCCTTACGGAGAACCGACAACTTACGGAAGCCCGGGAACGGGAGGCAGCTACTTGACTACCTTGGCAGGTACGCAAATATGGGTGTTTATCATGAAGCAGTCGAAGAATGGAGTGGTAGAGAATGCGCCTAAGCCGATACACATCAGTTTTATGAACAGTCAGCCTATTTTTTGCCATTGCCTCGGGGAGATATCGAGCCGGACAATTGTATAGTGCACGCATTGGAATATAATTTCGCATTGGGGTATGAACAATAATTCAAAAAAAGTACATGAAGATGAAACAAATAATGATATGGATGATATTGGCAGTGGGCCTGTCGGTCGGAGCCTGCCATCAGACAACGGTCGGCTACCTGTTGACAGAGAACGCATCTTACGACCCGGACACGATGTATATTCGCAAGACGTTAGATCCGGAATTGGATGCTGTCCGGATTGAGAATAAGGCTCCTTGGGTGAGTTTGGCGTTACAAGGATACGAGGGGACTCAGCAGATTTTATTCAGCGTGGAGTCGGTGACTTCGAATCAGGGAGAGGAGGCTGCGGCGATTTTCAAGAAAGACTTGACAATCCGTGGAGGCGGAGTTTTGCTGTACCCGTTAGAGAATGATGCGAAACCGGGCGTCTATAAGGTGTCGGTTCGATTGACGAATCCCGGATACTCTCACGTTTTGCGAGATGCCAGAATGACGATCATCGTGGAGTGATAGATATAATTTTTGAAGATTCACAATAGAAGTGCAATTCGTGTAGAATCTTCAGTCCTCTACCTTGCTCGCCCGAAGGCGAGCAAGGTAGAGGCTGAAGTGTTCTGACTGTGGTGCTGCTGTAAAGTATCACATCGTATGTCCGACAGACCGAACTTGTCTTTCAGTATCTGTTCCATCGGCTTGAGTGTGCTGGTCTCCGCCGTGTTCCCCGGCTCGATGCACATCGCCGGCGGGAAGCCGTCATGGTCCATGAACAGCCCCGGCTGTACAAGGGGCAGCGGACGGCCCTCTTTGCAGTGGCCAAACCGCACCAGTCCGCATTCCTCCTCCCGCTCAAAGAAGTAGTTCGTCGGGTTATAGTACACAACCTGCGTATTACGTTTCCAAAGCTTCTGGCTGCGCTTATACATATCTGCCTGTATCTCGCTGAACTCCGTGGCTGGTAGTGACAATGCCCTGTACACCTGCTCCAGCGTGTGCATTCCGGCCGCCCGAAGAACTTCCTGGTGTCCTCCAGCGGTGAGCGCTTTGACCCGGGATACAATATCCGGGTGTACACCGGCATGGACAGGATACTGTTAAGGTCGTTCCATCATCTGCGCGCTACCCCTTGATGGTATAGAGGTATGTGAAACGACCGCCTGGTTTAATGACAAGTCTCATCTTTGCAATATACCGTTATATACCACAAATTAATTAAGGAATATTTGACAAAAAAAAGACCTTGGAGGGCCTGCTGGCAAATAAAATAGAAAAATTATTGTATCAAAACTACCGAATATTGTTGTAATCTCGAAAAAAGTGTTTATATTTGGGGCATGAATCAGAATTAAACTCATAGAGTATGAAGTAGTTTTGAGTATATAAAAACGGACATTTAAATTCATTATATTATACCACCTCTTTTCAGGGGTGTTTTTTTTGTTTTATACTTTATAATCATCTGACTATCAACTCTTATTAAGAGATTCATAAAAGTTCCAAAATTTTTTTCCCAAACGACCACCAAAAAATGTCCGTTTTTTTTGGTGGAATTTTATTTTCAGAACATGTCATTTTTGTATAAAAATATTATTGTGATAAGACAAATATGGTGCTGACCCGGAACTTTTACCTGATATCCTGTCGGATGATAATATATGTATACACATTTTATACATACTTTTCGGGGAGGTAGTATGATATTGTTAACTAATAATGCAAAAAGAGGTATGAAGCTGATTGATTTGATCGATGATATGGAAGTAAAAAGTGGGTCTTGATATTTTATATCGTTGGTGTGTCAGTACTTGTTTTAAAGGAATCGATAAAAATATAATAATGGTTTCGATAAAAATGGATTTAAATAAACGAAGTAGCGATTAAAAAATAAAAGTATGGGAAAAATGTTTTTTAATAAGGGGGCTCATCAGTAAAAAACATGATTTATAATCCCCTGAATGTGTGAGATAGTAATAGTCAGTAATGGCTTGAATTTTCCAATTAATTATAATTCTTTAGTTATGAACAGAAAATGGAAATTTACAGGTTTTGTGCTTGCAAGTGCATTGTTGCTTGGGTCTACAGGGACTTTTCTCGTAGGCTGTAAGGACTATGATGATGATATCAGTCATTTGCAGCAACAAATTGATGCTAACAAAAAAGCAATTGAGGGTATTGAAGCCCAAATCAAGGCAGGCGCCATCCTGACCAAAGTAGAGTCGGACGGTGCAGGCGGAGTGAAAGTGACTTTGTCCAATGGTCAGACCTATCATATTGAAAAAGGGGCCAAGGGAGAAGACGGAGCTCAGGGGATACAAGGACCCGAGGGCCCACAAGGCCCGATGGGTCCGAAAGGAGATGCTCCTACTTTTACAATCAATGAAGAAGGGCATCTGGTGGCAAGCTGGTCGGATGGCACGAGCAATGATTTAGGGAAAGTGACTCCTGAATTACCCGAAGTGGAGTTTACTATAAACGCTGACGGTCACCTGATCTATAACGGAAAAGATCTGGGGTCCATCAAAGGCGAACAAGGCGAACAAGGCGAACAAGGCGAACAAGGTCATTCTCCAAACGTTTCTTTTGAGCGAAGAGAAGACCATCTGTTTGTGACGGTCGATGGTAAGGAAACGGATCTGGGTAAGATCAAAGGGAACCCGGAGCAACTCCTGAACTTCCTGATTTCCGGTTTTCAATTGATCCTGCAAGCGGCGATCTGACTGTTTCTGACGGAATGACAACAACCAATTTAGGTCAGGTTGTGGGTTCTATTAGCCTGGAAAATGGAGTATTCTATTATACTACCAGCAAAGGTAAGACAGAAATCGGTAAAGTTTCTTTCAAAGATGTCAATCTGAATGTACAGAATGATTATCTGTATATCGGAGAAACCAAGGTTGAACCGGCCATCCGTATGAATCAGAACATATATATACAGGAAAAAAGAAGGTTACGTTGTTATCAATCTGCCGGGTAAAGATACTGATGAATATCGTCAGGGGTGATTATCCCGACCCAGAGCATTTTCTCTCAACGGCTCACCAGCATTGCGTTTGTTCCGCAGTATTACTACAACGGAGTTCCTGCTATTATGTTCAGAACTTTGGCATACAATGAACTAGGGGAAGATGAAAATGCCGAAGTCGAAATAGAAGAAGTCGACGCAGTAGGGGGTTATGATATTAATCTTAATATTAACCGGTATAAGTTTTTCACCTCTGCACTTGCTACAGCAAAATATCGTCTGAATCCGCAGAGTGTGGGTATGGACTGTGCCGATTTCTCATTTGTAGGTGACAAAGCTGATTACATCTTTACCAGAGGCGGAGGAGCTGATGCTCCCATTTCTATCGTAGGCAAACCGGTTGATAAAAAAATGGGGTAGCTGTATTTACAGTGAAGAAAAACAAGAAAACTCAACCGGGACAGGAAGTCGATCCAAATAAGGATCTGGATATCGTTGCCCTGAAAGCGGTATTGAAAAAAGGACTGACAGAAGAGGAAATGACTTCCGGAGCTAAACCTGAAGTATATTCTGAATATGCTCATGTGAATGAAACTTGCTTTACCCCAGCAGAGGTGTTTATCTCTGATTCTATGATGCTGTTAAAGAACAACCAGATGCATCATTATGCCCGTACTTTCGATAAAGCAACAATGGAAGCACCAAGGTATCGGGTGCCTTTTGATAAGCCTTTTAATCTGCGTGAGAAAATTGCTACCTGTTTGTTAAATCAACAAGGACATGAACAGCTGGATCTGGCAGCTTATGATTTGCGATATGCTTTTGCTAAAGCATCAACACCTTATATGGTAAGCAACGGCGGAGCAACGCAAACCGATCAACAAACCGTGATCGAATGTACAGATGCAGAAAAGGGTATTTTCAGCATTGTAGGAAACAACAGAGAATCCATCGGCCGTACCCCGATAGTAAGGGTTGATCTGGTTCACAATGGAAAAACAGTTGTCCGTGCTTTTATAAAACTGGAAATTGTTGCTTGAAAAAGAAACGGATATCGTATTGAATAAAAAGCAGAGACAATTACTTTAAGTTGTCCGGACGATGTAGTGAACATGGAATTCTCAGAAGAGGAAATCCGTAATGGTGTCTATCGGATTATCCAGGAAGGTGGTATGAGCCATGAAGAATTCTGGAATACTTATGAATTCTTGTCTGCGACAACAACTCCGATGGGTATTACTGTGCGGACTCTGGAATCTGGTAACAGCACTGACGGCCAGTTGACCAAGAAAGTATGCTGGAAGTTTACCCACCGTGAAATCGGAAGCTTACCGGTAAACAGTCCTAAAAACACTGACGGCACAATTAGTATTGAAGAATAAAGTGTCTACTTCTTCTTGTCCGGAAAAGGTGATCTTCACATTCGAGATCAGCGTTAAACGTCCTGCACTTACTCTGACAGTCACAGAAAATGAACAGTATTGGAATACCCAGAAGAGTGCTTATAATGTTAATGTTGCAATTCCGCAGAACGCACATGATGTGGCTGAAAACTGCATTTTCGACAATGCTATGGGACGGCAGATCTGGGTGAATGCCCCGGTTTTAGAAGGTTGGGATGATTGTATCTTCAAATCAGATGAGTGGAATTACCGAATAACCGCTGTTATTTATAATGGTGAAAGAACTACTTCGTTTACAGGTGTCCAGCTGACAGGTGCCCGTGAAAATGCCCGTATTATCCTGGACAAGTCGGATAATCGTGTAAAAATAGCACTGAATAGCCTGAACGGGTTACAGGCTGAAATAGAAATGTATACAGAAGCCTATAACGGAGACGTTTACTCATTGAAGAACTTCCTGGTGAATTTCATTCGTCCGGTAAACTTTAATCTGCCTGCAGGTTTGTCTGTAAAAAGATGCTCAGGATGACGGGGATGTCGTGAACTTCCAGTATAACGGGTTGCTGACAGACTGGAGAAATGAAATGATCATTAAAGAAGGAACAGCAAATATTCCTTATTCACAGTACGACTGGGTGAAAGACTGTGGTGAAATACATGGTGAATGGATTCCTGCCTATCAGAAAGTGGTGACACCGGCCATGTGGGAGTTTGAAACTGAAGAGGTGACTATTCAGACTGGACAATTGCTGTATTCAGCTACTATTACACTGTTTACCAGACCTAATGTATTCAGTGACAATTGGTCTGTGTATAAATCCTTTACGGCTAAAGGACGTTCAGCAGCTGAAGCGCAGCAAAATGCAATGGCGTTGGCTAAAGCTAAAGAGCCTAATGAAGATTTTTATGACGGATGGGACGGCACGAAAGCTTATAGATACACTGATACCCAAGAGATGACCGCTTCAAGTGAAGTTACTTTTACAACTGTAACTGGCATTACTTATACTCCGGCAACATACGAAACGGTGGAGGCAGAATGGAAACCGATTTTATGTAATGAGAAAACCGGCATATGATCCTTCTGTGGTGCATCAGGTAGGAGATAAGGACGGTTGCTGGACCTGGAAGGAAATTAAGGCATTTGACATCGTTCAGACGGGTCAGTACTGGAATTTCTACGGTCCGTTCGGGGATGTTAAGCTGGATCTCGATAATGTAAAAACCAACCTGCAGTATAATAACTATCAGTTACCGGTATCCGTTACTTTGGAACAAATAGGTAACACGGTTAAATATGTGAATGTAGGTTCTCCGATTAAGGACGAATACATGATTATGATTCCTGCAACAATAAGCTATGGTTGGGGTATTCTTAGCGGTACTTTGACAATAACTGTAAAGCCGGTTTAATACCGGGTATGGTTGTGATTCAGGATTGGGAGGTATTTGCCTCCCGATCTTTCTTCTATAAAATGTCTGATGTGCTAAAAGCTAAAAATATGAAAAGAAGTTTATTACTGGCTATCGTTTTATTTTGTGCAGAAATCTTATTTGCACAAAAGGGAAAAGAGGAAGCCGGGATTATTTTCAATCCACACTGGTATTTGCAGTTGCAGGGAGGAATGGGGTATACCGTGGGGAAACCGGCTTTAAGGACCTGATATCACCGGCCGGAGCTTTGTCTGTGGGGTATCAGTTCTCGCCTGTCTGGGGACTTCGCGGAGGCTTTGGCGGTTGGCAGGGTAAGGGTGCCTGGTCGGAATCCACCCGGGATTATAAATTCAACTTCCTTCAGTTGAATGCAGATGTTGTGTTTAATCTGAGCAACTGTATCGGCGAATTTAACCCCCGGCGTTGGGTGAATACTTATTTTTTGCTGGGTATAGCAGGCAATCATGCTTTTTGACAACGATGAAGCAGTTGCCATACATGACGAAGGATATACGATGCGTTACCTTTGGCGCGATAACCGTAATTTCGTCGCAGGACGTGGTGGTGTCGGATTTGATTTCCGGATCAGTAATAGCATTTCCTTTAATATAGAGGGAAATGTAAATGTACTTTCCGACCATTTTAACTCCAAAAAAGGCGGGTAATGCCGACTGGCAGTTCAATGTTCTGGCAGGGGTTTAGTTGCCGTTTGAATAAAAAACACCGCAAGGTGGAAGCTCCCCCGGGAAATCATTTTTGAGGAGACTGTGCCGGTCGTAACAAAGGAAGAACCGGTTTCTCAGCCCGTGCTGCAGGAAACGAAGCAAGACCTCATAGACTCTGCTGCGCTTACTGCCCGTCAGGATATTTTCTTTGCCTTGAACTCTTCGGTGATTCTGGCGAGCGAAACAGCCAAAATCGATTCCTTGGTAGCTTTTATGAAAACACATACAGAGACACAGGTGGTGATTACGGGTTATGCTGACGTGCAGACCGGAAATCCGCGTTACAACAAAGTTCTGTCGCAACGGCGGGCAGAACAGGTGGCTGTATTGTTGACGGTTAATGGTATCTCCCGGGAACGGATAACTGTGTTTGCCAAAGGGGATACAGAACAACCTTTTCCTGTGATGGAACAAAACCGAGTGGCCATTTGCCTGATCGGTAAAAAAAAATAGACAGAGCCGTCTGACTTTTCCAAAGAGGGTGTCCAAAAAGTATTTGGCACCCTCGATTTATTCTGTATCCCTATTGGAGACTGAAATCAAATATCCGATTCTACAAAGGGGTATTTTGCCTTTTGGACACCCTCTCTTGTTTTAAATGCTCCGTTAGAAGCCTTATTCTTGTTTTTATAATATCATACCAAGAACTGTTTTTCAAAACACGGCAGCTATTTTCTTTTATATTGTTTAGCTTTTCACGCAAGGAGTTATTCTTTCGTGCTACCTGTATATTATAATCCGTTTGCATTCTTACAAGCAAATCGGCATTGACACCCAAAGCCGCCTCTAAAAAGCAAGGCAAATTCGGTAGTTATCGGACGTTTTGCATTTAACGCCTCATTTAAGGCTGAATAAGACAAACCAAATTTCTTCGCAAATTCCTTTTTGCCTTATGCCTCTACATTCCAATTCTTCCTTTATCAATTCACCCGGATGATAGGGACGGAATGACTGCAAATTATTTGTTGCTACATACCCATAGTTCCTCCTATTTATAATGATTTGTAATGTCTATCAAAGAACAGACTTCTATGATTGTTTGATTACCCGCATTGGTGATTTCCTTAAATTCCAATCTGTATTGGTCATTTATGCGTAAAGAAGAAAGTCCTTTTTTTATCACCTTTCAACTTTTCATAGTTTAAAGACCTATACTGATATAAATCTTCCATTCGAGAGGCATTTAGTAGAGCTTTGACACACTTCAAATAACCATTGACTATTTGAGGTTGGAAACGATGCTTCTTATCATCAGTTTTTCCTTTTTCATAAAGTTCTGCCAAATATTCCTTTTCAAATTCTACGTTCATATAACCGTTCTTTGATGACACAAAGATACGACACAATTTGCACAATTCGCAATATTAGCGAATTATTTTCGACAACAACCATTAAAGACACTCTTCTACTCCTCTATTAGAACAACCCAGTTATAACAAATGAGGCAGGACAACTATTGCCCTACCCTTGTTTTTAAATGCTTCGTTAGAAGCCTTATTCACCCTTTAATCAACTTTTATAGATATTACCAGTTTAGAGGGTCGCTCATATCCTTCTCCTTAGACACTTTATTTTCCACGACTTCTTTAATTTTCATGACCTCTTCATTGCAAGAACGCCTCCAAAGTTCTTCCTTAATAATTCTTTCTTTTTTCGGTGCTCTTTTGATTCACCATACAAGAATAACAAAAAAGCCGCAATGATAGGGGTTAATATTATGGCTATGAATACCCAAAAAGCCTTATCTCGCCCACTTCTATCTGTTGATGCTCAGTAGTCGGGATGACAAGATTCGAACTTGCGGCCACACGCCCCCCCAGGCGTGCCGGTTCAGCCACTCCTGCCTCTTTCCTTCCTGACGGGTAAAGATCCGGCGAATCTTGCCGGTATACCTATTTGAATCCCTGGAAACGAGTTTTATTCACCGGATCAAAGATAGCATGTAATCTTTCAGTAAAAAAACTCAATGAATTATCTTGTAACATTTTCGTAACAGAAAGGAGTTTCCTATTTTTACAGCCGCAAAATTCAGAATCTTAAAAAATGGATTATGGAATCTTTGATGTACTGAAGGTAGTTTTCATATCTTTTCCAGATGGCAGCCATGACATTTGTTTGAGCCTTCGTGCAATTTGCAGCGGCGAGAGTTTGGGTTCGCTGCGTATCATCATGTGTATATGGTCCTTGTCTGTTTATCCGGCTGATGAGCAAAGGGTTTTGTTCGCAAAGACTTTCGGTTGCTGTCGTTTTGTCTATAATTGGGCATTGAACCTTAAAATCACGGCATACAAGGAACGTAAGGAAACACTTGGCAACGTGTATCTGACCAATCTGATGAAAAGTGAGTTGAAAGCGGAACACGAGTGGCTCTCCGAGGTCAATTCCCAGTCCTTGCAGAGCGCGTTACGCAATCCTGACACAGCCTACACCGACTTTTTTTCCGTAATACTCATGCGGTTGGCTTCCCCGTTTCAAAGTCACGTAAGGACAGGCAGAGCTTCCTCTGTCCGCAGTATTGGCGTGTGGATTTCTCCAAAAGCACAATTACGATTCCCAAAGCCAAAGATATTCCAGCCGTGCCCCGGATCAAATCCGGTCTGAATTTAGATAAATGATTTCAAAAACTTTTACCTTTGTACAAATTTAGGCAAATGAAGAAAATTGATTTATTGTTGACACGGCATGGGGAGACCATCGAAAATCAACGGTATGTTCTCCAGGGGCAATTGCCGGGAACACTTTCCCCTTTAGGAAAAAGAGCAGGCAGTTGTTTTGGCAGAACAATTGAAGCAAGAACCTTTGGATGTAATCGTATGTAGTTATTTGGCACGTAGTTACGATACAGCAAAGGTCGTTGCCGGTTACCATGGAAAACAGCCTCAGCCGACTCCTTTATTGCGGGAGATGGACTGGGGGATATATACCGGCGAAACGCTGGCGGATGTGGATTGGGAGCATTTGCCTCCTAGTGTCGAGAGTCGGTGGATGAGTTGTATCATCGGGCAGGAGAATTTGTGAATTACCTTCGGGTGAAATATGCCGGTAAATGTATACTTGCAGTCGGGCACGGTGCTTTTAACCGGGCGATTCTGACTTATCTGAACGGAGGAAAACCGGCCGATATGGTCGATCTGCCTATCATGGAAAATACTTCTGTTATCCGGTTAAGTATATAATAGATCAATTCGGGATACTAAAATAAATGATAATCATATGAAAATATACACTCGCGGAGGAGATAAGGGGAAAACGAATATTCATGGCGGACAGCGTGTAGATAAAGACGATATCCGGATAGAAGCCAATGGGACGTTGGATGAGTTGAATTCTGTCCTGGGATTGATTCGTGTGTTGATAGGAGAGGGGCATGAGTGGCAGGAGATGTTGTTTTACCTGCAACGTTCTTTTTGATGGTGGTGATGTCGCATGTGGCCACTCCGGCTGCCTTGAGGGGACAAAATCGAATCGGCTTCCGGGAAGAACCGGATGTATTGTGAGCGGCAAATCGATTTTTTAATGCAAAAATACAGTATCCGTCCACTCATTTTATTTTACCCGGAGGGAACCTGGTATCGGCCCAGTGTCATGTGGCCCGGACTGTGGCCCGGCGGGCGGAGCGTCGTTTGTGGACTTTGAACCGGACGGATCCCGTCGAACCGGTTATCCTGCGTTTTGTAAATCGCTTGTCGGATTTGCTTTTTATCCTGGCCCGGTACGAAATGGATAAAGAAGGGGCTGAAGAAGAGCGTTGGCGTGATTTCTTATATAAGAAAAAATAGCGGGTCTCCCTTGAATAATCCTTGCAGCAATCTGTGATAAATATGGAAAAGATAGAGAAAAAAAAAAAACTACGTCCGATTATGTTTGTCGGGACTTGTTCGGATGCGGGAAAAAGTATCCTGAATACGGCTTTTTGCCGTATTTTCAGACAAAGACGGATATCGGCCGGCGCCTTTTAAAAGCGCAGAATATGTCGTTGAATTCCTGTTCTACGCCGGAGGAGGAGAAATCGGAAGAGCTCAGGCCGTGCAGGCGGAGGCATGTGGGATCTTGCCGCATACGGATATGAATCCGGTTTTGTTGAAGCCGTCCACCGATCAGACTTCCCAGGTGATATTGAACGGCAAGGCTGTGGGGAATATGTCCGCCCGGGAATATTTTCGTTCGGGGAACAAAACGCAATTATTTACCGAGGCCGTGAAGGCATTTCATCGTCTGGAGGAAAACCATAATCCTATCGTATTGGAGGGGGCCGGTAGTATCTCCGAGCTTAATTTACGGGACAGGGATATCACGAATATGCGGATGGCAAAAGAGGTGGATGCTGCGACTTACCTGGTGGCGGATATCGATCGGGGAGGAGTGTTTGCTTCTGTTTATGGTTCCGTGATGTTGCTGCCTGAAGAGGAGAGATGCCTGATCAAAGGTGTCATTATCAATAAATTTCGCGGCGATGTGTCACTTTTCGAGGAAGGGACGGCAGATCATCCGGGAACTTACCGGAGTGCCGGTGGTCGGTGTAATCCCTTATTATAAAGATATTCATATCGAAGAAGAAGATTCTGTCGCTTTGGAGGCAAAAGCTTCTGCTGCTGTGGCAGGGAAGATCAATGTGGCGGTGATTCGTCTGCCGAGAATGTCTAATTTCACCGATTTCAATGCATTGGAGAGAGACGGGCGTTTCCATTTATATTATACGGATAAAGCGGAGGAGATCGGTAAAGCGGATGTTATCATTCTGCCGGGAACAAAAAGTACCATAGCCGATTTGCAGGCTACTTATGCCAACGGGGTGGCCGAAGCTGTGGTGAAGGCCTTCCGGAAGAAGAAAAAAGTCATCGGCATTTGTGGCGGGTATCAGATGATGGGAGTGCGGATCGAGGATCCCGGGCAGGTCGAAGGTATGCAAACCGCGACCGACGGATTGGGTTTACTGCCTCTGGTCACGGTGATGCAGGATGCGAAGGTGGCTTTGTCAGAGTCATTTCCGTTTTAAGAATTATGAATCGGATTGTGCCGGTTATCAGATTCACATGGGGACGACGACACCTTTACACGCGGGAGGGCGGCAAACAACGCTCAATACCCTTGCGGACGGTACAACCGACGGTTATCGGTTGAACGCAGACTGCTGGGGAAGTTATATGCACGGTATCCTCGACAATCCGGTTGTTTTAGACGATCTGGCCGCAGGTTTCGGAGTGACTGCCGGCAGTGGTTTTGATTACAGGGCTTTTTAAAGAACGGCAATACGACCTTCTGGCCGGTCAGGTACGGAAAGCTGTCGATTTGGACTATATTTATTCAACTTTATTTTTATAACTATGATTCACGGACATGGGGATGACCTTTATAAATCGCAGGTGCAAATAAAAGCGAACTTTTCGACAAATGTCTGGTATGAAGCGGATACCCGTCCCCTTGTGTGATTTTTTGAGTACACATCTCGAAGGTATTTTTCATTATCCGGAACCGGATGCCGGTTCTTTCCGTAAGGTGGCTGCTGCCTGCCACGGGCTTACTCCCGAACAGGTTTTGGTCGGAAACGGGGCTACGGAATTGTTCTATATGGTGGCTCATGCTTTTTCCGGTAATCGTACGTTGATACCTGTCCCGTCGTTTACGGAGTACGAAGATGCATGTACCTTGTATGACCATCATATCCAATTCGTCGGGCAGGTGGATGTGGAGCATATTCCCGAACATACCAATCTGATGTTTATTTGTAACCCCAATAATCCGGACGGACGAATCTGGAGTCTGGAAGAAATTACGGCTTTGGTGAAAAATTATCCGGATATGGTGCTGGTTGTCGACGAATCGTTTATTCATTTTGCTCCCGGGACGGAGTCGGCTTTATCACTGCTGAAAGAATATTCGAATTTGTTGGTTATAAAATCGATGACCAAGTGTTATGCTATTCCGGGCTTGCGTTTGGGATATATGCTGGGAAATCCGGCTATCGTCGAATTTGTGGCTTGCTTCGGGCAGCCTTGGTCTGTGAATGCGCTGGCGATAGAAGCCGGGAAATTCTTGCTCCGGCATGGCGGGGAAGGTTTGCCGGATGCTTCTTTGTTAAGGATCCGGCAGCAGGAATTCGCTGCACAGATGGCCCGAATTCCCGGATTCCGTCCCTTGCCTTCGGGAACGTCTTTTTTCTCGTAGAAACGGATTACAACAGTTCGGCTTTAAAGAAATATCTGTTGGAGGAACATGGACTATTGATTCGGGATGCTTCAATTTCAGAGGATTGGATACGCACTATTTTAGGGTGAATACCCTGACTGAGGCAAAAAAACCGGCTCCTGTTGGAAGCATTGGAAAGTGTAGATAAAGTCAAATTAGAGCCTTATGAATGAGGTGTGGCTGGTTATTCTTCCCTTGATTGCGGGTTATCTGCTGGATCTGGCCTTTGGGGATCCCCGGACAATCCCGCATCCTGTCGTGGGGTTTGGAAATATGATCTCTTGGGCGGAACGGCATTTCAATTGCGGCCGATTCCGGAAATGGAAAGGGGGCTATCGTGGCACTGTCGTTTCCTTTGTTTGCCGGTATGGCCGGTTGGGGGGATAACCGTCGGGACACTGGCCGTTGGGGATTGGTGTTTCTGCATTGTTGCGTCTGTCTTTGTTTTTATGGATTGGCTAACCATAGCCTGATCCGGGAAGGGAGAGAAGTCGTCGATATATTGAAAAAACAGGGCGTGGAGGCGGGACGCCGGCGCCTGTCCTGGATTGTAGGCAGAGATACGTCGGAATTATCGCCTAAGGGAATATATACAGCTGTACTCGAAACGATGGCAGAGAATCTGAGTGACGGGGTTGTGGCTCCTTTATTTTATTATGCTTTGGGCGGATTTCCGGCTATGATGGCTTATAAGATGGTAAACACCCTGGATTCGATGATCGGTTATAAAGATGAGCGTTACCGGCAGTTCGGTTGTATGGCAGCCCGTTTGGACGATGTATTGAATTATATCCCGGCCCGGTTGACTGCTTTGTTTATGGCCCTGGTAGCCTATCGTCCCGGTCTGTTCCGGTTTATTTTCCGTTATTGCCACCAGCATGCCAGCCCGAATTCCGGTTTCCCGGAATCGGCTATGGCGGAATTTTAGATTGCCGGTTCGGCGGTGCACACGTTTATCACGGTTTGTTGGTCGAGAAGCCTTATATCGGGGATAACGACAGAGAAATAAGCTATGCCGATTTCCGGATCGCAGTCCGGGTGAATCACATGGTAACTCTCCTTACGGTAGTATCGATCGTTGCGGTTTTACCTATGTGTGTTTATCAAATAAAGAACGGGGGGGAAGATCTCCCCAATAAAAAAGTGAATATAGCTGGCAGTGACATGCCCGGAACGATAAACCGGCGTATCGACTTCCATTCCTTTGGCATTCGTTACCCGGGCAATGGATGGCAGGGGCTTTGGCCCGGGATTATGCGGGAGTAATGGAATTCGTGGCCCCGGTATTCCTGCCCGTTCAGAAAAAATTTTGCGATATCCGAGTTTTAATTTCATATTTTCCATCGTTGCTCCTTGCGGTAAAAACCGCACATCGGATAGGAATGTCCGTCTGTATCGGTAATATATTCTCCGAGGTACATCATTCCCCCGCATTCGGCAAACAGGTGTCCTCCGTTTTGGCAATAATTCAGTATCGACTGCCGCATCGTTCGGTTTTCACTCAAACGGGAAAGGTAAAAATTCCGGGTAGCCTCCGGGTAAATACACCAGGTCGGAGACGGGAAGTTCACTGTCATACAGCGGACTGAAAAAAGTGAGTTTGCCTTTTTGTTCCAGTACACGTAAATTTTCCGGATAGATGAAATTGAAAGCTTCGTCACAGGCGATGGCAATACACATGTCACTGGCATGGCTGTTTGTTTTTCCCGGAAGACAGGACGACGGGGCAGTTGCACAGGAACAAATATCCAGCAAACGGTCGATATCCACCGTCTGTTCCACCTGACAGGCGATCCGGTCGGCAAATTCATCGAAGCAAAACTCACTATCGATGTTCAGGCCCAGGTGGCGGGAGGGTATTTCGATGCCTTTGCATTTGGGCAAATATCCCAGTGCTTCGACGCCGGCATCCCGGCAGGCTTGTTGCAGGTAGGTGTAATGCGATTCGGAACCGACGAAGTTGAATACAGCTCCCTGCGATTTGGATATCGGGACGGAAATGTTTGAAACCATAGAGGATTGCTGCGACGGTGTAAGCGGTCGACCGGGCATTGACCACGAGGATAACGGGAAGATGCAACAGGCCGGCAAGTTCGGCGCTGCTACCTGCCATGTTATCGTATCCGTCGAAAAGTCCCATAACCCCCTCGGTGATGCAGATGTCTGCCGTTCGGCTATGCCGGGCATATACCTCCTGTACATGTGTCGCTGAAGCCATGAAGGTATCTAAATTATATGACGTTTGCCCGGCCGCAGCTGCATGGTGTTTGGTGTCCAGGTAGTCGGGGCCGCATTTGAACGGTTGTACTTTCAGACCGCGGTTTTCAGCGCACGCAATAATCCCAGCGTGAAAGTGGTTTTTCCGCTGCCCGACGAAGCTGCACCGATGAGAAATTGAGATGTATGCATATTTTCCGCAATAGATAGTGATTCATTTTTACTTCACGATGATTTCGTCCGTGAACAACCAACCGCGTAAATCCTTGTCCGAACGGGCCTGGTAACGCACGTAACGGGTCGAGGCACATCCTGTCCAACCGAAGTTTCCAAAGCAGACCGGTTTTTCTTTTCGATACCTTGTATTCCTCTCGCTTCGCTTCCACGAAATTCTTCCCGTCTGTCGAGAAAGAAACGATCACTTCGCACGGCAAAAAACACCTCGGGATTCACCACTTGAATAAAAGTTGCCTCCACGGAAGTTATGCAAATGGCTTTCCCCAGGTCGATAGTTACATCGAGGCGGTCCCGCGATATAAATCCCTGCCACGCGCCATCA
>VOFJ01002323.1_pt1 | contig 37968 bp, 51 predicted proteins | sample 5384081 | NCBI WGS metagenome assembly VOFJ01 (sample SAMN12384729, study PRJNA508395) | human gut metagenome | isolation source: healthy gut I | host: Homo sapiens
TGATTCCGGCATGAATACGCGCCGTTGTATAAACAGGGATATTCAGTTTTTCTCCCTAAATGACCTACAGCCTTGATGTGGTCAGCATGATCATGTGTTATAAATACAGCACGAATACTATCCATCAGGATATTAAAGTCTTTCAGTGTCTTTTTTTATAGTACGGATGCCGATACCGGCATCTATCAGTATTCCATAGGTATCAGTACCCAGATAATAGCAGTTCCCACTGCTGCCACTTGCCAGGCTTATAAATCTTACTTTCATGTTTTATCTTCTTTATTAAAATGCAAAATGCCGTCAACTTTTACAGCAAAGTGACGGCAAATATACAAAAAAGAAGATAATTATCGAGAAGATTTCTTCTTTTTGTCGATGGATTGGGTGATTTTGGCGAATACTAACAGTGCCAGAGCAGATATCAATCCGATAGCGGCAAAGTAGTACCAGATATAATGCGCATTTGCGCTGGCAGCCTCCCATGCCGCACGAGTTTCAAACAAAGGCAGGGTCCGGACAATATTTTGTCAACAGAATACCAGCCAGCCCGAAACCGAATATAGAAGAAAGGAATGAGTGCAGATGACTGAATCCTAAATACATTCCTTCTTCTCCCTTTAGGAGCCTGTAGAGAGAAATACTCCAGATAACGCGGTGAAATGAAACATTCGGCAAGCGCCTGCACAACTATACCCGCCATCATCATCAGAGTAATATTGCTCATACCTGTAATAAGATCATTACCCAACAAATTTCCACATGCCATCAGTAATGCCGAAACCGGAATCAGGAACATCCCCACATTCATCGAAGTAATCGCACTGCGCTTTGCCATCAAACGAGTGATAAAGCTGACACAACATACCACCACAAAAGGATTAACGTTCGCGATCCATCCCGGTTTAGCTGTTTCGCCTGCGAGACGGATGACGTACTTAGGCATAGTGGCATAAAGTTGCTGTTGTACCATCCAGAAACCTGTAACAATCAAAATAAGAATCAATAAACGCCAGTTTGTGATGATTCGCATAAAGCCCTGCCCTATCTCATGCAGACTTTTTCCTTCACCTGCCGTATGCGTCGATTTATATAGCAGAATCACTGCCAGCAAAGGCAATTACCGTCATCGCCCCGGAGAAATAGTTAATGTAAATATAAGCTTGTTCGCCGATCACATTTCTCAAAGGGTCGATAATCGTCTTACCCGTAAAAGCACCGACATTGACCATCATATAAAAAATAGAATAACCACGGGCGCGGGTCGCTTCCGTTGTCTCCTTAGCTACAGATGCGGAAATAATAGACTTGATAAAAGAACCTCCTATCATAAGGATAAACAGGATAGGAACGATAATCCACCGGGAAGAACTGTCCGGCAAACCATTAAACCTGGGTAGTCGCACCGTAACTCACCAACCCTGCCGCTTCGAGCAATGTAGGCGAATACGCCCAGCCCCAAATATCCGATAGACAATAAGGAGAAGGCAATAATCATTGATTTCCGGAAACCTATCTTGTCAGCATAAGCACCCGAAAATATAGGAAGCAGATATAATCCACCGGAAGAAAAGCCCGGAAATCATACTTGCTTCGAAATCATTAAAACCTAAAATACTGGATAGATAAATAGTGAGAACGATAAAAACAGCATAATATGCCATCCGTTCAAACAGTTCGACTGTGTTGCTGACCCAAAATGCTCTGGTAAAGCCTTTGGCAGCACGCTGAGGGGAATTGTTCATGTAATCTCTGTTTTTTTATTAAAATGTTAATTCAGCGCAAATATACGTTTTTTTTTAGCTTACAGTCCGTATCTTTTTGTCCTAAATTACGTATTCTAAATATATCATAATGACTATAGCTGTTGATTTTGACGGAACGATTGTAGAACATCGTTATCCACGTATTGGCGAGGAGATTCCATTCGCTATTGATACACTAAAGTTGTTACAACAAGAAAAGCACCGTTTGATATTGTGGAGTGTACGCGAGGGAGAACTTCTGGACGAAGCCATAGAATGGTGCAGAGCCAGAGGACTGGAGTTTTATGCAGCCAATAAAGACTATCCGGAAGAAGAAAGAGATCATCAGGGCTTTTCCCGAAAACTGAAAGCCGATCTGTTTATAGACGACCGGAATGTCGGCGGTATTCCCGACTGGGGAATTATCTATGAAATGATAAAAGAGAAAAAGACATTTGCTGATATATACAGCCAGCAAAGAGAAGAAAATACCAGTCAGAAGAAAAAAAGAAAATGGTTGCCGTTTTAATCTCCGACGCGAAAGATCAGACTTACATCCATTAATAAAAATGCATAATGCACTCCGGGCACATCGCTTCAGAGTGCATTATGCATTTTCTGGGGAAATCTGAAACTTAGATTATTCCTTTTGACCTTCCCACTTTTTCCCTATATTCCCACAGTTGCTCAATGGTGAGGATGAAAAGTCGGATTTTCCCAGTTTTTGGAAATCATCGAAATTAAAGACTCCAGATAAAGTTTTTTACCATCAATGATTGAAGTACACGCATTAACCTGATACTTTTCTGTCGGGTAATTCTTCGTTTCAAGCATCTTCTTCGCCCAGCCCAACAGCTCCTGGACCGATTCTTCATCATAAGTATGTTGTGCCATATTTTTATATTTTCCTACAAAGATAAAGATAAAAACGAGAATATGCAGACCCGGACAAGCACTTTTAGTATTTCACCTTATATAATATAGATTTCTTGAGAGTGAAAAGATGCCTTTCATGCTTTCCTGACATTAATCAAATGCAAAGTTGTCATTCACTTTTATTAGTGTTAATTTCTTTATTCCATATTTTTATTGTATGTTTGTGAACATATAGCTTCTTGCAGCAATCAAGAAGTTGTATAAATTAATCAATAGCAAACAAATCAGAGCATCATACATAGACAAAAACAAAGGACAAATGAACCCAAGTGAAACAGAACCTACCCAAAATGTAATGTCATCTTCAGAACCAGAAACATTCCCTTTAACAAAAGATCAACTTCTGTTTGCAGAAAGTATTTATGCTTGTCTGCCAATGAGTATTGAGATCTATGACACAAATGGTATCTTGCGCAGTATCAATGAACATGCATTGCAGATGTATGGAGTCACTGATAAAACGACTGTGGTTAATATCGTCAATCTTTTTAATAGTCCTTATGTGGACGAAACTCTCAAAAAATCGCATTCAGAGAGGCGAAGATATTGTTCTGGAATTCGAATACGACTTTGACCGGATAAAAGACAACGCATACTTCTCTACCCAAAATAAGAACACGATCATTTATGAAGCAAAGGTTGTTCCCCTGCGAAGCAAGGAGGGAGAAATCATCGGGCATATATTGCTTTCCAACGATGTGACTGCCATAAAAGAAGCTGAATTTCGTACGGATGAAAGCAAAAAGAATCTGGAAATGGCAATGGAAGCGGCCTCTATGTCATCTTGGGTATATGACGTGTATAAAAAACATTCAATCCATTACATGGAGATCCTATAGCTAAAAAAAACACGACATTAGATCAGATTCTAAATATGCTGCATCCACAAGATCATGAACCTTTAATACAACTTTTATCACAACTGACCAACAAAGAAATTCAGCAAAGGAAACATCACCTTACGTTTCTATAATGAAGAAGAAAAGCAATACCGCTATTATGAAAGCATGATGCGGTTATCTTTCGAACATTTTGGGAAATTGCTGATTATAGGAACCCAACTGGATATAACGGAAAGAATGCAAATGGTAAAGAAGACGCAGGAATTAATCGCCAAGCGTGAACTGGCCATGAAAGTCAGCAATATCATTCATTGGGATTTCGATGTACGGACTCAAGAGTTCGAAGCCTATAATGACCCGATCAATGATTATGCCAGTGATAAACTGGTGAGCATCCAACGATACATGGATGTTATTCATCCTGAAGACCGTTCTTCATCCTATGACGCCATACAGTCTATGCTATCAGGCAAAGGAACTTACCCATTAACTTCACTTGCCGTATGCAAACGAAGTATGATGAATCCTGGCAATATTGTAATATCATAGGTGTTCCATTCGAGAAAGACGAATATGGTAACAACGTACGATATACCGGATTCAGACAAAATATCTCCAAACTTCATCAACTGAATGAAGAACTTGAAGAAAGAAACTACAAAATGCAGCTCACCTTCAAGACTGTAGGCATGTCTTACTGGGATTTTGAAGTAAAAAGCAAACAATTCAAAGCATTTAATGACCCCGTGAATGACTTCCATTCTGAAAATGTAATCACACCCGAAGACTATCTGCATGTCACCCACCCGGAAGACATCGAGCTGGTCCGCAACCATATTAATTATATGATTGGAGGAACAACTAAGGATCTCAACTTCAAATTCCGATCCAAAACTAAATGGGACAAAGAATGGCAGACTCTCATTGTTACCGGCATACCAGTGGAAAAGACAAGAAAGGCAATGTAATTCGCTACACCGGTATTAAAGTCAACAATACGAAATGGGAGAAAATGGCACAGCAACTAAAGGAACTGAAAGACAAAGCCGAACTTTCCGACCGTCTGAAATCGGCTTTCCTTGCCAATATGAGTCACGAAATACGTACGCCTCTGAACGCGATCGTCGGCTTCTCCGAACTGATGGTATATTCTGAAGATCCGGCAGAAAAAAGAAGAATACATGAGCATCATCAATCCAATAATGAGTTGTTATTGCGATTGATTAATGATATCCTCGACCTTTCCAAGATTGAATCGGGAATTCTTGAACGCAAAAGAGAAACATTCAATTTAGCCAAAGTATGCAACGAGCTTTATACCATGATCCAGCCAAAGATAACCAATCCGGATGTTGAGTTTCAAATGGACAATTCCGGTCCGGACTGTTGGATTTTCCTGGATAGAAGCCGGCTCAAGCAAGTATGGATGAACTATCTTACAAACGCTGTCAAATGCACCAAATCGGATATATAAAAATGGGATATACAGCATCGAAAGAGAAGGAATCCGGATCTATGTGGAAGATTCCGGAGTCGGTATCCCGGAAGAATTACAGGAACGAGTGTTTGGACGTTTCCAGAAGCTCAATGAGTTTGCTCAGGGGCACCGGACTCGGACTGGCTATCTCAAGAGCTATCATTGAAGGAGCCGGAGGAGAAGTCGGATTTACTTCCACTCCCGGTATAGGATCGACTTTCTGGGCATGGATTCCTTGTGAAATCAGCACTCAGGAAGAGCATACCCCAACTATTTCACAGCCATTGCAACACCAGCTTTCTTTGAACGAAATCGACAAGAAGGAACTGAAGATATTAATTGCCGAAGATAATGAAAGTAACTATTCGTTAGTGCAACATATTCTCAAAAGCTACCATCTAACCCATGTTCAAAATGGAGCGGAAGCAGTAAATAAAGTACGTGAGGAAGAGTTCGATCTTGTTCTCATGGATATGAAAATGCCTGTCATGGGAGGACTGGAAGCAAACCCGCAAAATCCGTGAGTTTAATAATAGGATACCTATTATTGCACTTACAGCCAATGCTTTTGATGCTGACAGAATCAGCGCTCTTGACGCAGGATGCAATGAATTTCTTGCCAAACCATTGAAGAAAAGTCAGTTGCTTGAACTATTCTCAAAGAAATGGTAAGTTATATGTTAACATACAATTATAAAGTTTATCTAAGTACTCTGATAGTATTGACCGTTTATAAATTCATAAATTAAGTTGTTCGGTTCTTTTTTTATTGCCCGGATTCAACTTATTATTTATACCTTTACGAACTATAAACTTAATTAGATAAACTATTAAAAGTAACGATCATGAAAAAAGTTATCATTCTGGCATGTTCCTGCTTTCTTCTGGCAGCATGCGGAAACAGTGCGAAAACAAACAATAGTACAAGTGCGGACAGTACAGCAACAAACCAAGTGGCTGATATACATAATGCCGAAACATCGCTTGATTATGAAGGGACCTATAAAGGTGTCTTTCCTGCTGCCGACTGTCCGGGCATTGAAACAACTCTGACATTAAATCCTGACAAAACGTTTACTCTTCACTCTGTATACATCGACCGGGACAGTTCATTTGATGAAAAAGGAACTTATACGCTGGAAGGTAATATCTTGACTTTAAAAAAAGAAGAAGGTGGAGAAATATCTTATTATAAAGTAGAAGAAAACAAAGTTCGTCTGTTAAACGATGACAAACAAGAAATAACGGGAGCACTTGCCGAACATTATATTCTAAACAAAGAATAGACAAGAAAATCCTGTCCTTATCAAAAGATACCGGAAACAAAGCGGCTGATCAGTCATTTTATTTCCGGTATCTTTTTTTGTTTCTATGTTTCATCGTTTTCAGAGAACAAATTCAATATTTTTTATGTTTATATAAATAAAAAGCAAACTTATAAAAAGAACGACTTATGATTTATAATTTTTTATTCCCCACAAAGCCGAATACAACAAAAAAGTATCCTTGTTGTTTTTATTGGCAGTCCGCATCATTTTCGGAATATTATTAATGAACCACGGTATACAGAAATGGAGTAATTTCCAGGAGTTATCCACGGCTTTTCCTGATCCGATCGGGCTGGGCAGTTCCATATCCCTCGGTTTAGCGATCTTTGGTGAGTTGGTATGTTCAATGGGCTTCATCTTCGGCTTTCTGTACCGCTTGGCAATGATCCCGATGATTTTTACTATGATAGTTGCCTTTTTTGTCATCCATGCTAATGACGTATTTGCAGTAAAAAGAATTGGCATTCATCTACTTAGTAGTATTTGTATTAATGTACATTGCCGGACCCGGTAAATTTTCCATAGATCATTTCATTGGAAACAAGTTGGCACACAACAAACGTAAATGATATAAAAACAAGAAATAATAACCTTGATTAATTTAAAAATGTTATATTTGCATCTATTAAAAAGAGAATTTATCAACATTTTATTAATCAAAAAGTAAAGTAAACATGAAAAAAAGCAAACTGACATTAGTAGCGGTTGTACTTAGTTGTAGCTTATTATTCAGCTCCTGTGTTGGATCATTCGGCTTATTCAACCGTTTAAGTTCCTGGAATCAAGGAGTCGGAAACAAATTTGTAAATGAGCTCGTATTTTTAGCTTTCAACATTGTTCCGGTTTATGGCGTAGCATACCTTGCTGATGCTTTAGTAATCAACTCTATCGAATTCTGGAGTGGTTCCAACCCGATGGCTAATGTGGGCGACGTGAAGAAGGTAAAAAGGAGAAAACGGTAACTATATGGTTAAAACGCTTGAAAATGGCTATTCAATCACGAAGGAAGGCGAAACAGCTTCTATGGATTTGATCTACAACAAAGAAGCTAATACCGGAATGTAGTTGCAAATGGCGAAAGCTCTGAGTTGCTAAAGATGAACAACGACGGCACTGCTGACTGTTCTTACCAAACGGCGAAAAAATGAACGTTACATTGGACGCTCAAGGTATGATGGCTGCCCGTCAGGCTACTATGAGCAACCTGATGTTTGCCGCTCGTTAAAAGCATATACAATAAAACAAAAAGGAGATGAAACCGTATAATCAGTTTCATCTCCTTTTTTTATTAGCAATGATTGATCAGAAAGGATATCCTACCGCAAAATGGAAAGCAAAATCACGACTAAACTTAGGATGGATAATCGGATAACGATCTTTCCCCTTTTCATAAACAGGATTGAGCGCCTTCATACCTCCGTCAAAACGAAGAATGAAGAAATCCAGATCCAGACGAAGCCCTAATCCGTACGCTACTGCTATTTGCTTATAGAACTTATCGAATTTAAAGACTCCTCCCGGCTGATTGTCATAATCACGAATGGTCCATATATTACCGGCATCTACAAAAGATGGCTCCCTGAAACTTCCAGAATAATTTGCTTCGATATTCAATACTGGCATCCAGCTTGATATCACCGGACTGATCCAGTAAATTGGTATTTTTATTTCCCACAAAAGAACCCGGCCCCAAGTCACGTACCGTCCACCCGCGAACACTGTTGGCCCCACCGGAAAAGTATTGTTTCTCAAACGGAATAGTCTTCGCATTCCCGTAGGGTACAGCAATTCCCATACCTATATGAAACGCAAACGAGTTACGATGGTCTATTCTTATATTCTTAGAAAAGTCAAATTCTCCTTTCACATATTGTGCATATGGAATGCCCAGAATAGCATATTCCCCATCACTATTCTTACGGATATTGGTCGCCTTGGATAAAGCATACATGATATTTCCCGCCGATTCGAAATTAAAACGGATGGAATATGAATTGGAAGCAATCGTATTATTGATGATGGCACCACCAATACTATTATAATGATAGCTATATCCCATATTAATAATCAAACGGTCCTGATAATTATACTGAAGAATATGGCTCTGCCCTTTGTTAATAAAATCCTCCTTAAACCTCTCCGAAATTCTCGGCAAATAAAAGAAAACCAATATTAATCAAATCGATACGATGTTGTATTTTCTGGCGTTGAGTCCACTTATAGCTCCATGAAGCCGATGCCATGGTACGTAGAAATTCAGGACGCATCTGATAATTATACTGTAATCCGAACTCTGTAGTGGCCCTAATCTTCCGTTTATAGTCCGAAGAGAGAAAAGGAAACAAAAAATTAGGAAAGTTGATACTTGTCTCCACCCCATACTCCGTATAGTTATTATTCGAATAGCCTGCCTGAAGTCCGGAGATCACCTCGTATGCCCCACGAAACTTTATCATAAAAGTCTCCGAACCACGAAACAGATTCCTGTTTTGAAAAGAGACGGAAGCTGCTGCTCCCAAGTCACCGGCCGAGTTAGTTCCTTCCACCTCAAAAGCTACCGACTTGTGCTTACTCTTAGTCAACATCACGTAGCAGTCAAGCTTCGCCGTATCTCCTACCTGATTTTCAAGAAAACGGATATTGGTATACTTCAAGGCGGAAAGACGCCCGAAAAATTGGAATAAGTCTGCTGCACATCCTGTTCATCGAACAAATCCCCCGGAGCAAAGCGAAGATTATCAGTAAGCATCTTCGGACGTAAATAGAGTTTATCTTTATAATAAATAGGGTACCCTTTAAAATGAAGAGAATCATTGATATCCATACTGTTCAGCGCAGAAGATTGCAGGACATCATAATCCGTAATAAAGTTAATCTTATTTATCCAATATTGTTGGTGTGCTTTCACCGAATCGCTCACATGCGCTCTGTAGGCGTGCAAATGCAGGGTCAAGTCTACCTGATAAGTACCCCGAACCGTATCTGCCGTATAACCGACATAATCCTTATTGAACTTATAATAACCATTCCGAAGCAACTTGTCAGTAATTCGCTGACGCTCGGCATCCAGCACGTTCACATCAAATATCATTCCTTCTTTCAGCAGACTTTTGGCGGAATCCTGCTTCAGAAAATCAGCAATCTTAGGATCACGAATATCATATTTTAATGAATTGACAATATAAGGATCGCCGGCTGTCACCTCATAATACAACTTGATCTTTTTCTTCTTTATTTTAGTCGAACGCTTCACTGTGGCCGCCATATAGCCCATATTGCGCATTGCCTTTGTAATTTCATCCTGCGAGCGCTGCGCTTCAGTCTCACTGTAGATTACAGGGAGCATCCCCCGATTCTTCTCAGGAACTTATTTCCCCATTTAGTAGAGTCTCGTCCTGAAAGGTTGTAAACATAAAGCTGTGTTTTGATTAAACTGAACCATTTGGCATTAGGGTTCTGTCGCACATACATTCGTAAGGAAGAAGGACGGACATTTTTCTGATCTGTATGAATCTTGACTTCATCCAGCAGATAAGAGCCATCCGGCACATACTTAGTGGCAGTGCACGAAGCGAGCGACAGAATGATAACGGCAAAAGTAAATAAGTAAAGAAATCCTTTCCTCATACAGTATCTCTATAAAAGCGGAAGCAAATATATAGGGACAAAGATAGAGCATATTTTTCGTTCGGGGAAATTATCAAAACAATAATTAATGCGACAAAAGTTCTTTTCACCACGAATTATAGAAATTTGCAAAGTATGCTTTGCTAATACCTATATATTACTGACTATGTATCCTTGCAATTACTTCTATAAATCGTGGCGAATAAGATTCCTAATTTTGTTGATTTCTGAATACAATAGGAACTGTATACTTCACAGATACAGGCTCCCCTTTTTGCATTCCCGGCTTCCATTGGGGCATCGAATTTATGACTCGAAGAGCTTCTTTATCCAAATCCGGATCAACACTACGTACTATTTTCGCACCAGAAATACTACCATCTTTGTTAACCACAAACTGTACAATAACGCGACCCTGAATTTTTATTTTCTATCGCCTTCGTCGGATACTTGATATTGCGACTCAAAAACTCAGTAGTTCTTTCTGTCCCCCGGGGAAATCCGGCATCGTTTCCACTACTGAATAAATATAATCACCCTTCGTCTCCGTGATCGTTATATCAACTTGAGGCTCTGCTGTTTTCTCCGGTTCAGCAGTCAACTCTATGGTATCTGCTTTTTCTGTATCAGACTGGACTTTATCTGTTTTCTTATTAGCACAATTACTGAATAACAGCAATAATGCGGCCACTGGTATAAACATCAGATACTTACCTACCATGATGTTATGAGTTCTTTTTCTGTTTAGCATTTTAATTCGTTTTTTTAAGGGTAATACACTAAAGTTGTTATAGAAGTTTGCTGCAGCCAATGAGGTATGTTTAATTCCCAACAAATGATATTGATACGATTTCTTGTCATAGCCGGACGTCACTACTTGCTTGTCCGCCAGATACTCATGATTCATACGTATTTCACTGCGTATCAACCAGGAAAACGGATTAAACCAACATAATAATATAATCAGTTGAGCCAGTATTATATCCAATGAATGAAATTCACGGACATGAGTTTGTTCATGTATCAATATCTCATTAATTTCCTTATCCGAATATTGCATCGGATTTATGAATATCCAGTGAAAGAAGGAACAGGGCTCCCCTACGTCTTCCGACTGATAAACAGGTACACCTTTCAGAGAATAGCGCTGAGAGCAGGCTAAAGAGTGATGTATTTTACTAACTTCTAAAAAGATTACGCAGTAACAACATACCTATTCCCAATCCATAAATAATCCATAACCAAGTACCGGCCTGCCAGGTTGTCCCTTCAACTTCAGTTGTAGCAACGGGTACAGCTGTAGTAACCAGCACTTCCGGTAACAGTTTATTGTAAACGGTAGTAATCGTTTCTCCTATTGCATACTCGTCCGTCCAGCCTGAAAAATCAATCAATGGATAAATCAGCGAAGTCACACATATCAGCAGCAACATGATCCGTCTCAGCCTGAAAAATGTATCCTTGCTGAAAGAGAGCTTATAGAATGCATATAATACAATCAAAGCTACATTTACTTTAATCAAATAGATTGCAAAAAAGATTCCATGCCTATCTTGATTTATGATTCTTCATCCTCAATAATATTGATTAAATCCTCGAGTTCTTTCTTGCTGATTTTACGATCGCGGACAAAAAAGGAAACCATTTCTTTGTACGAACCTGTAAAATAGTTACTTACTACTCCATTCATAAAGCTACGCTTATAGTCGCTTTCTTTCACCAGCACATGATACTGAATAGAATTCCCTAACTTGAAAGGAGACAAGAATTTCTTTTTCTCCAGATTACGGACTACAGAAGCAACACTTGTATATGGCGGTTTTGGTTCCGGCATTTCATTCACAATCTCCCGGATAAAACTCGGTCCCATTTTCCAAAAGTAAATCATCACTTCTTCCTCTTGTTGTGTCAATCTTTCCATATCGTTATCTTTTATACTGAATATCAAACTACTAATTTTAAGCAAATCTACTAAAATTAAGTAGATAATCAATTTTATTCATACAAATATTGTTAATATGAGAAAGAATTATTTTTTTCACAAAAAACTTGTTCAACAGCCGATTTATTAAAAATATATTTATAGCTTTGCGGTAAATAAAGAAGTAAAAAAGAATAATGCTAAGCAAAAATAAAATAAAGTATATCCATTCACTGGAACTAAAGAAAACACGTAAAGAAGAACAAGTATTCCTAGCCGAAGGTCCTAAATTAACAGGCGATTTACTAGGACATTTCCCTTGCCGTTTTCTAGCAGCAACTTCTTCGTGGTTACAAGCGCATCCCGACATTCAAGCAAATGAAATTGCAGAAGTCTCTCAAGAAGAACTATCACGTGCCAGCCTGCTGAAAACACCACAGCAAGTACTTGCTGTTTTCGAGCAACCGCAATATACGTTAAGTCCGGATTTCGCACACCAGTCTCTTTGCCTGGCGCTGGATGATATTCAGGACCCGGGAAACCTGGGTACGATTATCCGACTAGCGGACTGGTTTGGTATCGAACATATTATCTGCTCTCAGAACACGGTAGACGTATACAATCCCAAGACCATACAAGCCACTATGGGTGGAATCGCCCGTGTTAAGGTTTATTATACCTCTCTTCCCGAATTTATTCATTCACTCGGTGATACTCCCGTATTCGGAACATTTTTGGATGGAGAAAACATGTACGAACAACCATTATCCACCAACGGACTGATTGTAATGGGGAATGAAGGCAACGGAATAGGAAAAGAAGTGGAAGCACTCATCAATCGGAAACTTTATATCCCCAATTATCCACAAGGAAAGGAAACCTCGGAATCTCTCAACGTGGCTATCGCTACCGCAGTAATCTGTGCCGAGTTCCGGCGACAGGCTGCATGGAAGTAAAAATCAAAAGGATAAAATAAATAAGGAAACAGTACTTCTCCCCTCTTTTCAGACGTCGCAAGAGCCTCTTTAAAACATTGGGAAGTTTGATCCGAAACTATAGGAAAATTAAATTGAAACACTGGGATGTTTTTGCTGAACATCTCAGTGTTTTTTATTTCATTCACGGGGAGTAATGCTATCAGCCCGGGCATCCATTCAACAGACTCTATTTCTTCCGTCAACGGAAAAACATCCCGTACATATCCTTCATCAACAATCTCTACTACTTGTTGTCTGATAAAGCCTACATCAGGCAGAAGCAAATAATGAGCGGCAAAGCGTTTCATAATATTAACGGGAAGGTGACTGACGTCTTTGCTGATTTCTACGCTGATTCAATTGCCGTTCCCTTCTTTGCTCAATCTTCTCCTGCTGGATATGTTGCTCTACTTCAATCTGTTCCGGCTTCTTTTCAGGAGTCACCGTACGACGGCGATTCATTTCTTCCGGTGATATACGTTGATTATCCTTCAGATCATCGACTTTTCGCAAAGAGTCTTTCGAAATCTTGTTATCTTTTTGATCGGATACTTTCTTTAAAGAATCTGTCTTCAGAGCTTCCAGCTGATTAATCGAATCACGTTCGGCTACAGAAAGCGAGTCTGAGCAATGATAAACGGGTTAAAGAAAAACGATCAGCCAGTAATGCACCGACTTTCTCTCCCTGTACTCCCGGGTAATAGATAAAACCTTTTATTTCCTTCATCACACCCAAAGTATCTGCATACAAACGTAACTTGGTGAACACCCGGATCAGTGATTGTTTCAGGCGATTTAATGTATCCTTTTCATAAATAACCTGCATGGCCATCGTAACAGCTCTCAAAGAATCGGCTAGCATTGGTTCGAGGAAACGATAACGTACTTCCCAAACTAATGTATCACGATCTTTATAATTAGTATCGGCAGGTAATACAAAGGCATACTGGTCATTCATCATCTCACCCGTCAGACGTATCAGACGTTTCCAGGGCCAGACATCAATACTATCACCCGGTTCCGACATCTTCGGTTTATTGTCACGCAAAGCTATCAGATGATTAATTTCATTCTGCTGAGCTTTCAGGCGTTTGCTCACCTTTTCATAAATTTTCGATAATACCTCCGTGTTGCGTGTGTACCACACCAAAGACGAATCGAATACGGCTTCTGTCGTACCATATTTTTTGAAAACGGCATCGAGATACAAAGCCTTCTTATAATTCTCACTATAAGGCAGATTATCTCCCATAGACTTTGCCAGATGATAATCATACAACAAATTCTCCATCTTCGATTCTGAGATTACATCGTCAGGTCTTTTGACTTTACAGCCTGCTATCGCAAGCGCCAACATGCAAACACAACACAGATGAAACCGAAACCTACTCTTCATGACCTAAGCTTTCCTTTTTTATTTTTATCCAGTGAATGGTAAGATTCATTCAAGTACTTGCTATAGAAAAGTAGCAAAGCAATGATACCGCAACTGATAGCAGCATCTGCAAAGTTAAAGATCGGGCTGAAGAATATAAAATGTTCTCCACCTACGAAAGGCATCCATGTGGGCCAGTTTGTATCGATAATCGGGAAATAGAACATATCCACTACTTTGCCATAGAACCAGGTAGAATATCCACCGCCTTCGGGCATGAAACTGGCAATCTGTGAATGAGTACTTTCATTGAAAAAGACGCCATAGAATACACTGTCTATAATATTCCCCCAAAGCTCCAGTCAGGATGAGGGCCACACAGACGATATATCCGGTCTTGAAGCCTTTTTTATAATCTTATAAAGATAGTAGCCTATCAGCCCTACTGCCACAATACGGAAAGTGGTCAGGAACAACTTTCCAAATATTTCCATACCGAAAGCCATACCGTTGTTTTCGGTGAAATAGATATAAAACCAGTCCGTCACACGTATGCTTTCATGCCAATACATGTGAGTCTTAATCCAGATTTTAATGATCTGGTCAATAATCAGTACGGAAAAGATAACAAGCAGGGCAATTCTACCCTTCGTGAATAGTTTCTTCATTTGTTCATCATAAATTAAACATAACGAGCTACAAGTTGCCGTGCGTAAACATTGCGCAGCTACTTGTAGCTCGTCATCCGTAGCTTGTAGCTATCTATTATTTTTTACCACTGTTCTTAGCCTCGATGCTGAGTGTAGCATGAGGAACAGCACGCAAGCGTTCTGCCGGAATCAACTTTCCAGTCTCACGGCAAATACCATACGTCTTATTCTCAATACGTACCAAAGCTGCCTGCAATCCTTGTATGAACTTCAACTGGCGCTGTGCCAGACGTGTCGTTTCTTCTTTTGAAAGCGTATTAGCTCCTTCTTCCAACACTTTATAAGTAGGAGATGTATCGTCGGTATCATTACCATCCAATCCCATCAAGCTCATCTTCAACTGATCGTAATCACGTTGAGCCAACTCCAACTTCTCCATAATAATGGCACGGAATTCCTCGAGTTCCGCATCCGAATATCTAGTCTTTTCTGCCATAACTTTACTAGTTTAAAAGGTTAATCAATATTAGTATTAGTCTTTTATCACATTGACAAACAATGAGAAATCGTCAAAATTAAGTTCTGTGCCGTCTTTCACTTCATCTGCCAAATCAAGGGATGTTCCTAAAAACCTGGTTACAAATATAAGTATTATATTCGTTCACCGCATCATCTGTTTGCGTATTTTTGGAGATTGTGATCTTTATTTTGTCCGTAATCTCGAAACCGCTGGACTTACGTATATTTTGAATACGATTCACCAATTCGCGGGCTATACCCTCACGACGCAGTTCTTCGGTAACAGTAACTTCAAGAGCAACAGTCAGTTTACCTTCATTGGCAACCAGCCATCCCGGAATGTCTTCGCTGAAGATTTCGACATCCGCAGCTTCGATCACAGCTTCCGCTCCATCCAGATTCAATGTATACTTTCCGTTCTTTTCGAGTTCAGCTATCGCTTCCTGAGACATTTCCGCTACAGCAGCAGCCACTGCCTTCATCTGTTTGCCGAATTTCGGGCCTAACTTCTTAAAGTCACATTTCACCTTCTTCACCAATACGCCGGCGTCACCATCCACAAACTTGATATCTTTTACATTCACCTCGTTCATGATCAATGCTTTCACTGCTTCGATGTGAGCTTTCTGTTCTCCATCCACTACCGGAATCATGATACACTGAAGCGGTTGGCGAACTTTGATGTTTACTTTACGACGTAATGCCAATACCATAGAAGTGACGTCTTGTGCCATTTGCATACGGGCTTCCAGTTCCTTGTCTATCATTTCTTCCTGATACTTCGGGAATTCAGCCAAATGAATAGAAACCACATTATCACGTCCTGTAGCAGTGATCAAATCCGTATACAGACGATCGGCATAGAACGGAGAAATAGGCGCCATCAGCTTCGCAACTGTTTCAAGGCAAGTATACAATGTCTGATAAGCAGACAGTTTATCCTGAGTAAATTCACCGCCCCAGAAACGTTTACGGTTCAGACGAACATACCAGTTAGACAGATTGTCATTGACAAAGTCGGAGATCAAACGTCCTGCCTTAGTCGGTTCATATTCATTATAGCAAGTATCTACTTCCTTGATTAAGGTGTTCAATACTGACAAAATCCAACGGTCTATTTCCGGACGTTCTGCCATCGGAACATCTGCTTCTTTATATTCGAATCCGTCTACATTGGCATACAGCGCAAAGAACGAATATGTATTATATAAGGTACCGAAGAACTTACGGCGAACTTCTTCTATTCCTTCAACGTCGAATTTCAAATTATCCCATGGAGATGAGTTAGTAATCATGTACCAACGCAACGGATCAGAACCATACTTCTCAATCGTAGTAAACGGATCGACAGCATTGTTAAGACGCTTGGACATCTTATTACCGTTCTTGTCAAGCACCAGTCCATTAGAGATCACGGCTTTATACGACACACTATCAAATACCATAGTAGCGATAGCATGCAGTGTAAAGAACCATCCGCGTGTCTGATCCACACCTTCCGCGATAAAGTCAGCCGGATATACTTCACGGTTATCCAGAATGTCTTTATTCTCGAACGGATAATGAATCTGCGCATAAGGCATAGCGCCGGAATCAAACCAGACATCAATCAGGTCAGATTCACGCTTCATCGGCTGGCCGTCTTCCGATACCAGAATGACATCGTCTACATAAGGACGGTGAAGATCAATCTTATCATAATTTTCTTCGGTATATTGACCCGGCACGAAACCTTTATCCTTGTATGGATTGGATTTCATAAATCCGGCAGCTACCGATTTTTCGATTTCATTATAAAGTTCTTCTACGGATTCGATACATATTTCGCTCGTTCCATCTTCTGTACGCCAGATAGGAAGCGGAGTACCCCAATAGCGCGAACGGCTTAAATTCCAGTCGTTCAGGTTTTCCAGCCATTTGCCGAAACGTCCGGTTCCGGTAGATTCCGGTTTCCAGTTAATAGTCTTATTGAGTTCTATCATACGTTCCTTGCAGGCTGTAGAGCGGATGAACCAGCTATCCAGCGGATAATAAAGCACCGGCTTGTCTGTACGCCAGCAATGAGGGTAGTTGTGTACATGCTTTTCGATTTTGAAAGCCTGATTGTTTGCTTTCATCATCATACAAAGAGCGACGTCCAAAGATTCGGCAGCCTGTGCTGCTTTTCTCATCATATTTGCCGTCTACCATAAACTGCGGATCATAGGCATTCTTTACCCATGCACCCTGATATTCTTTGTATTTGTCTACATCCACACATTCTTTCACGAAGTTTTCATCCAGTTCGTCCAGTATATAGAACTTACCGGTAAGGTCTACCATCGGACGGGTTTCGCCCTTCTTGTTAATCATGAAAAGTGATGGTATACCTGCCGCACGAGCCACATTCGCATCATCCGCACCAAATGTAGGTGCAATATGAACGATACCTGTACCGTCTTCTGTCGTTACATAATCACCCGGGATAACACGGAAGCCTTTATCACTTACTTTCCAGCTACCGTCTTCCGATACTTCAACCGGTTTCACCCAAGGAATCAGCTGCTCATATTCCATACCGACAAGATCAGTACCTTTATATTCGGCAATCACTTTAAATGGTACGAGCTTATCTCCTGCCTTATAATCTTCCAGTTTCAGATCAGCAGCTTTCGGATTGAAATGAGTATTTAATAAAGCCTTAGCCAGAACAACTGTAATAGGTTCTCCTGTATAAGCATTATATGTCTGAACTGCAACATAATCAATCTTTGGTCCTACACAAAGCGCTGTGTTTGAAGGCAATGTCCAGGGAGTTGTTGTCCAAGCAATAAAGTAAGGAGTTCCCCACTCTGACATTTCCGGTTTTTCGGATTCTTCATCTTAAACTGGGCAACAGCTGTCGTATCCTTTACGTCACGATAACAGCCCGGCTGGTTCAGCTCATGAGAACTCAGTCCTGTTCCGGCAGCCGGCGAATACGGCTGGATCGTGTACCCTTTGTAAAGCAATCCTTTCTTATACAGTTCCTTCAGCAGGTACCACAATGTTTCGATATAACGATTGTCGTAAGTGATATAAGGATGCTTCATATCCACCCAATATCCCATCTGATGAGTCAGGTCTTCCCACTCCTTGGTATATTTCATCACGTCTTTCCGACAAGCCGCATTGTAATCTGCAACAGAGATTTTCTTACCAATATCCTCTTTTGTGATACCTAATGCTTTTTCTACACTTAGTTCCACAGGCAGTCCGTGGGTATCCCATCCGGCTTTACGCTTTACCTGGTAACCTTTCATTGTTTTGTAACGACAGAAAATGTCCTTAATGGTACGAGCCATTACATGGTGAATACCCGGCATACCATTAGCCGAGGGAGGTCCTTCGAAAAACACAAACGAAGGGCAGCCATCACGTTCTGTCATACTCTTGGCGAAAACCTGGTTTTCGTCCCACTTCTTCAACACATCTTTGTTCACCTGTGAAAGGTCGAACTGCGAATATTCAGTAAATCTCTTACCCATAGCTATATCTACGATTTTACTATTTACAATTTACAATTTGAGGGGTATCCCCATTTTTAAGGGTGCAAATTTACAAAAACATTTGTTTAGTTGAGCAAAAAGCAAGGACTTTTAATTGGAATCATGTGAAGTTATCGTTTATAAATGGATGTTGCATTAAACAAAACCGATATCTCCTTGTTTTAGTGGGAAAATAAAAAGCACTTAAGTTATGAATTACGGTATTAGTATTTTATTCAGAGCAATCCCTTTGGCGATGGCGGTCTTTTTGCTTCGGATACGGAGCATTCATTTACGGTTATGGTGATGCGGGAAACCGTCTGGTGGCAGGTCCTGTTGTATTTTCACTAGGTATGATATGCATTGCGCTGTTCTGTACGGCAGCCACAATAATCCGGCAAATCATACATACCTATAATGAAGCGACAAAATACGTTTTACCTGTTGTGGGCTATCTGGCAGCTATCATAACAATTATCGGAGGTATATGCATTTTCAATAGTGCTACCACTACTTCAGCCTTCGTCGCAGGACATGTCATAACCGGTGTAGGATTTATCACAGCCTGTGTAGCCACCGCCGCTACCTCTTCCACCCGATTTTCTTTGATTCCGACCAATGCCAAAGCTACCGGAAATGAAGTGCCGGAGGGAGCGTTCTCTATTGGCCAAAGACGGGCAATGATCTTTCTCGCAATCGTCATTTCCTGTATCGCATGGATATGGGCGTTCATCCTGTTAAGCAACAGTCATTCCCATCCTGCTTATTTTGTAGCAGGGCATGTGATGGTAGGGCTCGCATGTATTTGTACCAGTCTGATTGCATTGGTAGCAACCATAGCCCGTCAGGTCCGGAACGACTATTCGGAAAGAGAACGTAACAAATGGCCGAAACTGGTTTTACTCATGGGATCGATCTCTTTTGTATGGGGCATATTCGTCATCCTTGCCGACTCGGGAAGTGCAAACGGCACTACCGGATACATCATGCTTGGCCTTGGTCTGGTATGTTACAGTATTTCCAGCAAGGTGATTCTGCTCGCTAAGATATGGAGACGGGAGTTCAAGCTGGCCAACCGAATCCCTATGATTCCGGTACTGACAGCATTAACATGTCTGTTTCTGGCTGCCTTTGTATTCGAGCTTGCTACCATAAACACTGATTATTTTATTCCGGCACGGGTTTTAGTAGGATTGGGAGCTATTTGCTTCACACTGTTTTCTATCGTCAGCATCCTCGAAAGCGGTACTTCCGGAAAGGGTTAAAAAACATTCCTTTTATTGGTTTTAAACCAAAGCCCTCTTGGTTTAAAAAGGAAAGCCTCGTTGGTTTTAAACCAAGAGGGCTTTGGTTTGAAACCAACTAAACAGTCTCCTTTTTACTTCTTCAGCCGCACTTCATAAACATCACTTCTGCGATCCTTCAGATTGCGCACACTACCGTAAGTATGGAGTGCATTCAATAAATCCAGATCGACATCCGAAACCAGAATCATTTCCGTATTCGGAGTGGCTTCCGCCCGTTTTCCATCAGTCGGAAAAGCAAAATCACATGGAGTGAATACTCCCGACTGTGCATATTGAATATCCATATTATGAACACGGGGAAGATTTCCTACACAGCCTGCTATGACTACAAAGCATTCATTTTCAATCGCACGTGCCTGGGCACAGACACGAACACGGGAGTAAGCATTCTGTGTATCAGTCAGGAAAGGCACAAATAAGATTTGCATTCCCTGATCTGCCATCAAACGGGAAAGTTCCGGAAATTCCACATCATAACAGATCAGCACTCCGACCTTCGCACAATCTGTATCGAAAGTTTGCAGCAGTTTACCACCACTCAATCCCCAACTCTTGATTTCATCCGGAGTAACGTGCATTTTTTCATACATCTCATAAGTTCCGTCACGCCTGCAAAGGAAGCCTACATTATATAACAAACCATCTTCCTTTACATACGGCATACTTCCTGTGATGATATTGATATTGTAACTGATTGCCAGATTTATAAAACGGTCTCTGATCTCATCGGTATACTTTGCCAATCCACGAATAGCCTGTGATTCTCCTTTATCATTAAACTTCGACATCAAAGGAGCGTTGAAATATTCCGGAAAAAGAACAAAATCACTCTTATAATCTGATACGGCATCCACAAAGAATTCTACCTGTTCAAACAGGTCATCCAGTGTCTGATAACTACGCATCTGCCACTGTACCAGTCCCACACGGACAGTCGTCTTTGGGTTGATATATTCCTGTGTAGGCGGCTGATAATAAATATTATCCCACTGCAACAAACAGGCATAATGCTTGGATTCCTCATCATTCGGCAAATAATTGGTCATTACCTTGCGAACATGGAAATCATTCGATAATTGGAAGGTAAGAACCGGATCATAAATTTCACGCTGGCGTACCCGTGCGATATATATCTTTTGGGCGCATCTTGTCGGCATATTTATGATAATTCGGAATACGACCACCGAACATGATAGCTTTCAAATTCAATGTTTCGCAGAGCTCCTTGCGATATTCATACATACGACGAGCCAAACGTAAACCACGGTATCCCGGATGAATAAACACCTCAATACCGTACAGGATGTTTCCTTCCGGATTATGAGTATTGAATGTTTCCTTACCCGTAACTTGTGCATACGTATGGTCGTTCTTTACCTTGTCATAGTCAACGATAATAGAAAGAGCACAACCTACGATCTTGTCGTCAACAACTGTAACAATCTGCCCCTCCGGAAAAATACTTATTAATTTCTTTATCTGGGCATGAGTCCAAAATACATCGCTACCATCAGAATAAACACGGGTAAACGATTGGGATAACTGTGCATAGTCTTCAATTTGAAGATTACGTATCTGTACTTTATTAATTTTAATTGGATGTTGTTCCATAACAATACATGTTTTATGAAAAAGACAGTGCAAAGGTACAGCTAATCCTCGTACATTGTACTTTCATCGCAAGAAAAAGGCACTTTTAAAATAGTGTCACTATCCGGTGAGGATGGTGTCAGTATATCATACACATAGTGACACTATATGCATAGGATAAAGTGACACTATTTTTTCCACATAAAAAAGGTGACCTTTCTGAGAAACTGATCTCAAAGGGCCACCTTCCTTAATCAAACAATCACTAACCTAATATATCTTATTTGTTTTTCTTCCAGAGCTTACTCATGTCCTCCAGCGTCTTCCCTTTAGTCTCGGGTACCCAACGCCAGACAAAGATAGCGTCAGCGACACAGATTATTCCGTATAAGCTATACGCAAACATCGGACTGAAGTCATACAATGCCGGGAAAGTAGAAGATACGATGTAGTTGAATATCCATTGGAAAGCTACTGCAATAGCAACTGCTTTACCACGAATAGTATTCGGAAATATCTCTGCAATCAACACCCAGCAAATAGGTCCCCATGACATCATGAAGAAAGCAGCGTATACAATGATGGAAAGTACCGGAAGAACACCTTTGATTGCCATACTATCACACATTGCCACTGCAAATGCACCCACTGCCATACCAATAGATCCGATAATCAGCAATGGTTTACGACCAAAGCGGTCTACCGTAAAGATAGCTACAAGCGTAAATACAATGTTTACAATACCCATAATCACTGTCTGCATCATACCACCACCTTCGGCACCTGCATTTTCGAAAATACGCGGAGCATAGTAAAGTACTGCATTGATACCGATCGCCTGCTGGAATACGGACAGTAGAATACCGATCACAATCACTGTTACTCCATAAGTAAAGAGTTTTTCTGTTTTTTCCTGTGCAGTAGCCTTAATATCATTAAGAATTTCCTTAGCTTTATTCTTACCATTGATTTTTCTCTAAAATAGAATAAGCCTTTTCTTCCTGCTGTACAAGAACTAGATAACGGGGAGTCTTAGGTACAAAGAACAAAAGCATACCAAACAAAGCAGCCGGGAAAGCTTCCGAACCAAACATATAACGCCACCCTTCCTGAACTGTCCACATATCGGACTCAGCACTTACTGACAGTACACCAACGGCATCTTTCAGAATAATCGGATTCTGATGGTCACCCATAATCAGATAATTCACAAAGTACACAACCAACATACCAAAGATAATGGCAAACTGGTTGCACGAAACAAGGGTTCCACGAATATTGGAAGGAGCAATTTCAGCAATATACATCGGACATACCGCTGAAGCCAGTCCTACTCCGATACCTCCCAGAACACGATACAGATTGAATGCTATCAACAAATCCATATTCGGTTTTCCGTATTCGAAGAAAAGAACTTCCGGATAATAAGAGCCGAGTGCCGAGAGGAAAAATAACACAGCAGCAAGCCGCAATGAGTTACGACGTCCCAAACGGGAAGCAAAGACACCGGATAAAGCACCACCCAGCACACAGCCTATCAATGCGCTGGAAGAAGTAATGCCATGCATTACCTTATTATACTGAAAATCGGAAGCGGACAGGAAGAAGGCTTCGAGCCCTTTTTCCGCGCCGGATATAACCGCCGTATCATAACCGAAGAGCAAACCGCCCAAAATAGCAACAGAAGTAATCGAATACAAGTAGAGTTTACTTCCTTCGTTCGTTGTATTATTCATAGTTTTAAAAAGTGGATAAAGTAGTGTAGTAGTTGGATTAGAAAAAGTCAGGCGATAAAGCAGCAGCACTACCGCTGCTTTACCGCCTGTTTTAAATATTAATTAGCAATACATATTCAGAATTGCCTCATAAAGTTCTTGCTTGCCGCTAGTCTGTTTCGGTTCGCCTTTTGTTTTTGCATAAGCAACCACATCCTCCAGAGTCAGCTTGCCGTCTTCAAATTCTTTACCTTTGCCGCCATCGAATGAAGCATAACGGTCAGCCAGCATCTTCTTATAGGGAGATTCGTTAAGCAGAGCCGCTGCACTTTCGAGTGCACGGGCCATAGCGTCCATACCTGCAATGTGAGCGATAAAGATATCTTCCAGATCAGTAGAATTACGACGGGTTTTAGCATCAAAGTTCGTACCACCGGTACCGAGACCACCATTACGGATAATCTGCATCATAGCCTGAGTCAGTTCATAATTGTCGATAGGGAATTGGTCTGTATCCCAACCGTTCTGATAGTCACCACGGTTGGCGTCAATTGAGCCCAACATGCCGTTGTCAACAGCAACAGCCAGTTCGTGCTCGAAAGTATGGCCGGCCAAAGTAGCGTGGTTAACCTCGATGTTTACTTTGAAATCCTTATCCAAACCATGAGCTTTCAGGAAGCCGATTACAGTTTCCGTATCTACGTCATATTGATGTTTAGTCGGTTCCATCGGTTTCGGTTCGATCAGGAAAGTACCTTTGAAACCACGGGCACGGGCATAGTCACGAGCAATCGTCAACATCTGTGCAAGGTGTTCTTTTTCACGTTTCTGATCTGTGTTCAGAAGAGACATATATCCTTCACGACCACCCCAAAATACATAAGTTTCCGCCAAGTTCAATCGTTGCATCAATCGCATTTTTAATCTGAATAGCAGCACGAGCTACTACATCGAAGTCAGGATTGGTAGCTGCACCGTTCATATAGCGGGCGTGACCGAATACATTAGCAGTACCCCACAGCAGTTTGATACCGGTTTCTGCCTGTTTCTGTTTTGCATAAGCTACGATTTCTTTCAGGTTAGCTTCGTATTCTTCTACACTGGCACCTTCCGAAACCAAGTCTACGTCATGGAAGCAATAATATTCGATACCCATCTTCTGCATGAATTCAAATCCTGCATCCATCTTATCTTTTGCCGCCTGTATAGCATCTGCATTACCATTCCATGGGAATTGCTTTGTTCCGCCACCGAATTGGTCACCACCTTCAGCGCACAATGTGTGCCACCATGCCATAGCGAATCTCAGCCAATCCTTCATCTTTTTACCATTAATCACCTTCTCTGCATCGTAATAACGGAATGCCATCGGGTTCTTACTATCTTTACCTTCAAATTTAATCTTTTCAATTCCCGGAAAAAATTCTTTTGTTGCCATAATTCTTGTTATTTAAAAAAAAAGTTATTATATCGTTATTTATATTATATTTCCATCTGGCGTATGCGTCGGCGTATTCCTGACGTTTAGCTATATTCGGTTCGATAACATCCAGCTTATCAAGAGTTGCAAATGCCTCATTATTATCTTTATAAATGCCTGCACCGATACCCGCGCCCCGCTTTCGCTGCACCTACCGAACCGTCCGTATCGTATAGTTCGATCGTTGCTCCCGTCACACCTGCCAACGTATCGCGGAAGATGGAGCTAAGGAACATATTTGCATGTCCTGCATGAATTTTTTGACCGGAATTCCCATTTGTTCCATGATGTCGATACCGTATTTAAAAGAAAATACAATTCCTTCCTGTGCAGCACGAATAATATGATGTTTGCCATGTGCATTGAAGTCTACCCCCCGAATGCTGCAACCTATTTCTTTATTATTCAACATACGTTCCGCACCATTACCAAAAAGGCAGGATGCTGATACCTGCGCTCCCGATCGGCGCCTTGAAGCCAACACATTCATTTCATTGTACGAGATACCTTCGGGAGCTATATTTCTTTTTACCCATGAATTGAGAATCCCTGTTCCGTTGATGCAAAGCAATACTCCCAAACGTGTCTGTTCCATGGTATGATTGACGTGCGCAAAAGTGTTGACACGTGACTGCGGATCATAATTCACTTCCCCATTCACTCCATAAACAATTCCTGATGTGCCTGCTGTAGAAGCAATTTCACCCGGATTGAACACATTCAGAGAAAGAGCATTATTCGGCTGGTCACCGGCACGATAAGTAATCGGTGTTCCTTCCTTCAATCCCAGTTCTTTCGCAGCAACTGCATTTACACGCCCTTGTTCTGCAAAAGTCGGTTTGATATCCGCAATAAGTGAAGAGTCGAAGCCATAGTAATCCATCAGGAAGTCGGCTACACGATTGTTTTTGAAATCCCAGAACATGCCTTCCGAAAGTCCGGAAACAGTCGTACAGATATCACCGCTTAACTTCATGGCGATATAATCCCCCGGAAGCATGATCTTATATATCTGCTCATAGACAGCCGGTTCATTTTGTTTGATCCAAGCCAGTTTAGACGCTGTAAAGTTACCGGCGAGTTCAGCAAATGAGAAAGGCATCTCTCCTCTCCGATTGTTTCAAATGCTTGCTGCCCAAAAGGTACCGCACGAGAGTCACACCAGATAATGGCAGGACGCAACACATTCTGGTCTTTGTCTACACATACCAGTCCATGCATCTGATAGGAGATACCGATAGCTTTAATCTCAGCAGCGACTCACTCCTGACTCATTCACGCCATAATAGCTTGCGTGGACAACTTCAGATTTTCCCACCAACTCTCAGGATCTTGTTCTGCCCAACCCGGATTAACTGCAATAATTGCCGCCTCTGTCTTCGGGAAGAAAGCAGAAGATACACATTTGCCGGTTTCGGCGTTTACCAGGCTCGCTTTTACGGACGAGCTTCCAATGTCATAGCCTAATAAATACATGGTATGATATTAATTATAATGTTTTGATTTATGAATTATTTTATTTATACTTATCTTCTTACCTTATTATATATCTTCTTATCGAATCGATAATAGCGTGCGGCACGGTGGGCAACCCCTGTTGTTTTTCCTCCAATGGAACAACGTATTCCATCATCGCTATTTTCTTGTGGAAGTTCCGCACATCAATAGGCTTGCCATATATTAATTCATATAAAGTACGCAGTTGTGATGCCGTAAACTTACGGGGAAGCAGATCGAACAAGGCCGACGGATTAATCTCCACGTACTGGCGGATATATACCAATGCTTCTTTAATAATCAGATTATGGTCGAAAGCCAATGCCTTAATATCTTGCAGTGCCACCCAATATGCTTCGAAATCAGCCAGATTCCGGCTCAGTGCCCGGTCTATCTTCACCAATGACAGGTAAGCAATTGTAACGATACGCTCCACCTTCGATTCCATGGCCCGTTCCAGCCAATGAATGTCTTTCGGGTCCTTCGTCCGGTTTTTGGAACCGAATGCCTTGAACTGCATCAGGTTGACGTTCTTCAATCCTGTCAGTTCGTTCAATACACGCTGTGCAGCTTCATCCAGATCTTCATCCATATAGATCAGGCTTCCGGGAAGCTTCATGTCGTGAAAAATTTCACCTTGCTCCTCACCTACACGTTTTATCAACAGAACCTTTAATTGTTCTCCGTCAAAGCCAATCACTACACAGTCTACTGATATATGATTGTTCGCTAATGGGGTTTTATGTTCCATGTTTTGCATAATATCCATGTTTAAGCGCTGCAAATATAAACAGGTTTTTTGAATATACAAGCGCAGAAAACTTAATTTCTATTATGTTATAAAGCACTATTTTTCAATAGAATACATATCGTATATTTTACAATATCAAAACACATCCTTATCGTTGAAAGTACAATATGTATTATTGATAAACGGAAGAATCAGGTAATTGTAGGAAGTACAATAAGAGTGAAGTGCTTTATTTTTAAGGATTTTAGTATACCGGAAGATTAAAAAGACAAGTACCTCTTATTGTATTTTAGTTGAAGTGCTATAAAAAGTTTTTTTTCTCATCTATCCCTCTGCTTCCCAATAAACACCCTTCTCCGAACGGAGGGAGTTAAAATAGCTTATTGCACAAAAATCCTTCGTTTGTGCGGTCAATATCAGAAAAAGCTATACCTTTGCACCACTTTTTTAATTAACTACTAAAACAAGAACAGTATGAAAGCATTTGTATTTCCGGGTCAAGGTGCCCAATTCGTAGGAATGGGAAAAGACTTGTATGAAAACTCCGCTTTAGCAAAAGAATTGTTTGAAAAAGCCAATGATATCCTGGGATATCGCATTACGGATATTATGTTCAACGGTACGGACGAAGACCTGCGTCAGACGAAGGTAACTCAACCTGCCGTATTCCTCCACTCCGTTATCTCCGCACTTTGTATGGGTGATGATTTTTTAAACCTGAAATGACTGCCGGTCACTCATTGGGTGAATTCTCTGCTCTGGTTGCTGCCGGTGCATTGAGTTTCGAAGATGGATTGAAACTGGTTTATGCACGTGCTATGGCTATGCAGAAAGCTTGCGAGATACAGCCCTCTACAATGGCGGCTATCATTGCCCTCTCCGATGAAAAAGTAGAAGAAATCTGCGAGCAAGTAACCGCTGAAGGTGAAGTTTGCGTTGCAGCCAACTATAACTGTCCGGGACAGATCGTAATTTCCGGTTCTATTGAGGGCATCAACAAGGCATGCGAACTGATGAAGGCTGCCGGAGCGAAACGTGCTTTACCTTTAAAGGTAGGCGGTGCTTTCCACTCTCCACTGATGAATCCTGCAAAAGTTGAATTGGAAGCGGCTATCAACGCTACTGAAATCCACGCTCCCAAATGTCCGGTTTATCAGAATGTAGATGCATTGCCTCACACTGATCCGGAAGAGATCAAGAAGAATCTCGTTTGCTCAGCTGACAGCTTCTGTACGCTGGACGCAGACTGTTAAGAATATGGTTACTGATGGTGCTACCGACTTCACAGAATGTGGCCCGGGTGCTGTACTGCAAGGTCTGATCAAGAAGATTGCACCGGAGGTATCTGCTCACGGTATTGCATAATCCTTAAATACAACATATTTGTAAGGGCTGTCTTTTTAACTAAAGACAGCCCTCTATTTTGTAATCATACTATCCACATTCAGAATAGGAAGATAAACAGCATCTCAACAAAACTTTTTCATGTAAGTATGAAAGTTCTACATCCAACTTGCATTATCTTTAGATAAGATAAGCTGCATCTCAGCATAACTTTTTTCATGCAAGCATGAAAGTTCTGCGTTCGCTTTGCATTATCTTTGCAAAAACATGCATGATATGGAGAAAATCGACGAATACAGAAACACCCTTGCAATGCCTCTTTGCAAACTATCAATAGATAAGTTGGTGCAGGAAATATGCCTGCCATCCGGAATACCTTAAAGATATATACCAATTGATTTCCGATGATAAAATCGTCGTTTCATGGCGGGCTATATGGGCATGTGAGAAAGTAAGTGAGAAGCATCCCGGCTGGTTTGTTCCATTGCTGGATGATATTATTCAGCGATTATTGGTCTGCCAACATGATGGTTCCAAACGGTTGTTGCTGTCTATATTATATAATGTACCTGCATCTGATCCTGTCTCTGTCGACTTGCTAAATTATTGTCTGGATCACATGTTGGCTCCACAAGAAAGTATCGGTGTGCAGGCATTATCTATCAGAATGGCTTACCAGCTTTGCAAGTCTGAGCCGGAACTTTTGAAAGAGCTGCAACTCATATTAGAGAATGCAGATACCGAATATTACTCCACAGGCGTTAAGACTACCATACGGAATATCCTGAAAAAGATAAATAAATAATTGAGGTTTCGCAAGTTATGATATTTAGGAGTTAAAATCAGCTATAAAACAAATTAAATCCAATAATTATAACAAGCAATGTCATGATGCAAAACTAGCAATATTCCGCATTACAAGATTGCTAGTTTTGCATCATGACATTGCTTGTTATGTTCCGTTTAAGGCTTCTGGGTGGGTTACCGTATTATTTTTCGCAGACTATTCTTGAAAAAGTATAACAATATTAAGACCAATAAAAGCCTTATTAGGGGTCAAAATAGGTTCAGGGTCACTTATAACCCCATTTATAGGCCATTTTTTATTTGTATCAGCCAATATAATACTAATATACAGACAGTTGACTTTTTTAGACTTTTGCAAAAAACGTATTTCAGTAGATTTGGAATATTGCAATCCGAACAAACCTTAAATGGGTAAATATTTGATACAAAAAGTAAAACAATAAAGCGGAAGTGATAAAGAGTGAATAATAAAATCTTTATTCCTTAGTAGTTTAGCACTATTACAGTATGTTTTATTTACATCCATTTTAAATATCTTATTCATTTAAGCAGGAATTGGGGGTATAAGTGACCCTGAACCTATTTTGACCCCTAAACAGTACACTTTTTGTTTTTTTTGAGGCATAACAGATTGATATACAATCATTAATCGTCAGAGAATCATTTTGTCCATGAGTTCACTTCATACACGCTGTTTTAGAAGAAAGTAAGAATCGTCTTTCTGATTGTCAAAAGAAAAAGCGCAACATGCGTTCGCGGCTAATTTATCACTTCAGCAAAAGTTAAGAAGTTAAGTTTCGTAAGTACTGTTTTCCACTCCAAATTTACAGGTAGTGTACCCTAAATTATTTTTCTGTAATCCCCATCACTTTTCTTCTTAAACCCATTGCTTAGCAGCACCTTTATTGAAGCCACATTTTCTTCGGAAGGGTCCGCCGCTATTTCACGTCCTCCCAATTCAATGATCTTTTCTTCCAACTTCCTGATAATCATTTTACCAATACCTCTATTCAGATACTCTTCTTCGCCAATCAGAGGCTTTAATACTATTTCGTCTGTATCAATCATAAATTCATGTATGTCATTTCATGTTTATTCAACCCGATTTCCTTTCACATCAATAAAGAACGTTTCACCGTTCAGCTTCACCTTTGCTCTGCCATCTTTATTAAAATAGCGGGCGTCATCATATATAAAAGGAATAACTTCTTTCTCGTTTTATCTACGTATCCCCACCAACCATTGTATTCCGTTGGCACTAATTTTTTGTACTTTCATTTTTTGAGTATCCATAATAGTATAATCCGTCAAATATTGAATTGATAAATAAGAAATAGTTCAAGCCTGCTTTCTGCTGTAAAGATAGGAATTAAATTGAGACTGAGCGCAGAACTCAGTAATAAAGCTGATGAATAGCAGTTTATCCAAGAAAAAGGAAGAAGCTGAAATAGAATAACTTATTAAAATTTGGCACGCCATTGTGAATAAACTATATTTGTACATTCATTATAAGTACTATAATTATGCAAGATTTTGTAAACGGACGCTGTGGTTGGTGCGGAACCGACCGGCTGTATGTGGAATACCATGACCGGGAGTGGGGAAAATTGGTGACCGACGACAAGACGCTGTTCGAGTTTCTTGTGCTGGAGAGCGCCCAGGCCGGGCTGAGTTGGATCACTATCCTCAGAAAGCGGGAAGGCTACCGCAAAGCCTTTTGCAATTTCGATGCCGCGCAAGTGGCGCAAATGACCGACGAAGACGTGGAACGGCTGATGCACTTTGACGGCATCGTGAAAAACCGTCTGAAAATCAAGTCGACCATCACCAATGCAAGGTTATTCCTCACCATACAAAAGGAGTTCGGCAGTTTCTATGAATATACACTGTCATTCTTTCCTGATAGAAAGCCGATTGTTCATAACTTTAACTCGTTGAGTGAGATTCCGGTATCATCTCCCGAATCAGATGCCATGAGCAAAGACATGAAAAAACGGGGATTCAAGTTCTTCGGCTCTACCATTTGCTATGCCCATCTGCAAGCTTCGGGGTTTATCAACGACCATCTGGCGGACTGTATCTGTCGAAAAGGATAAATGACAGTATAACTTCATACAAAGTAAAAAGGCGGTATTTCCTCGCATGGATTTACCGCCTTTCCGTTGAAATATATGAAGTTTAGTTTTTGAGTTCGCTTATAGGTCCTGGTATCATTTTACTTTTTATTCCCAAAATATTTCTTGCTTTTTCTTCACTGGAGATGAAATCGAGTGCATCGATTATCTCGTCATAATTCTCCCGGTCGGAGATATTCGAGCTATAATTTTCAGAACTTCCAGTTTGTCGTCATCAAACCGGTATATCGACATCATCCGCACACACTGTTTGCAACTCAATCCTCTGTTACCGATTCCGGCTTCCAATAATTCCAGTTGGTCGTCCTTGAAAGGTTTGCTCTTCACTTTGTTGTAAAGCGACAGGAAATCCCTTTCATTCATCCCTCTTCCACCACTAACATGCGGACGGGAAGGGGCTTCTCCACCAATTTCCCACAGACGGATAAACTGCTACAGGAGGATTGGTATACTTCTCGTAAGAATCCATATAAGTCACTTTCCCATCCACAAATCCAAGATCGATGATCGTTATACCGGGAGCTCCGGAAATACTTTTTTCATATCTCCATCCTTCTACTTCGTGATCGAAGCTACGGTGCATTGGCTGTCCCAATATGGATGTGATCTCTTCTTTGGTCATCCCTTTCTGAATTTTCATCAGGGTATTACTGTCAATCCCTAAAATCATGGCACAGCTACCCATACAGATTGCAAATGCCAGTAGTGCTAATGTCAGTTTTATTGTTTTCATTGTATATATTGTTTTTTAAGTTTTTATGTTGCTACAAATATAAGTGGAGAAAAACATATAATATTATCTTTTTCCCTATTATTTAGGGAGATTTCCCTATTCATATATAGAGTTATGGATTTCAATAAAAAAGATAAAGCTATGGAGGGAAACATCTTTTTTCCTATCCTTGTCACATAAATGTGACGAGTAATTCACCTCCATAGTAATTGGAATGCTCTAAAAATTAGTAGATTGCAATATATGAAAACAGAATTGGGAAAGTGCTTAGCCGGAGAGCTGTTCAACGGTGGTGACAAAGTATTGGCAGATATGACGCTGAATGCTAAAAAGATTGTTAAAGCGGCTAAATGAAACGGACTATGCCGACACGGAACAGAGAAAGCAAATCTTTCATGATTTGTTCGGCAAGATGGGAGAACATGTCCATATTGATATTGATTTCCATTGTGAATACGGGAAGCATATTTTCATTGGTGATCAGGTTATCATCAATATGAACTGTACGTTTGTAGACAATAACATCATTGAGATAGGCGACAATGTGTTGATAGCGTCCAATGTACAGATATACACCGCCACCCACTCTACCAAATTGCAAGAAAGAGTCGTAGCGGATTGGGAAGTAGGAGAAGGTATTTGCAAAACCTATGCACTCCCCGTAAGAATAAATGATGGAGCCGTGGATTGGTGGTGGTGCAATAATCCTACCGAGGAGTGACAATTGGAAAAAACAGTGTCATAGGTGCCGGCAGTATAGTAACCCGCTCTATTCCTGACAACTGCGTAGCCGTAGGAAATCCTTGCAGGGTGATTAAACAAATTGATAATGAAGTCGTTTGACAGAAACGATCACAATGTATCATTGATCTGTACTCCTCAAAGTATTTAAGTCATACTTTGAGGAATATTTTTTGGGAAGACCTGATTTTAGAATCATTTCAATGCTTTGCCATCTGAAAAAGCCTTACCCACCTTTTCGCCCACCTTCAGATAATCATTGTTGAACGGATCGAAGATGATAGGAGCTACTTTGGAAGCATCTACTTTCCCGTTTTCATCAAGTACACGCTCGTCTACACTCACATTTACGATCTCTCCACGCAAGATGCAGGTTTCGGGATTATAATCTTTCAGTTTGCACTCCATCGCTACGGACAGTTCGTCAATCAGCGGAGCGTCCACGAACTCGAACGGGTGGCATGGAAGCCTGCACGGGCGAATTTATCCGTAACCTTATTGCCGGAAACGATACCTACATAATCGCATGCAACAACCTGCCCCACTTCCGCCATACTTACTGTAAATGCTTTGCGCTTCAGGATATTCGCAGTGGTCTTGTGTCCTTCGCTGATGCAAATACTGATCTCTTTCATTTCACTGATACCACCCCAAGCCGCATTCATAGCGTTGGGGAGTCCATTTTCATCATAAGCAGCAATAATAAACACCGGCTGCGGATAGGAAAAGGGTTTTGCTCCGTAATTCTTTCTCATACTAATTTATTTTTTAGTCCATTGTTTAATGTCTTCTTTGGTCGCACCGTTCAGCAGTTTGCCTTTCTGCCACTTCAGGTTGGAATAAGTCTTCTGCAACTCTTTTTCGGAATTGGAGATACTGCTTCCGCCCGATGTGGCAAACAGAATAATCGTCTTACCCGAAAAATCACCACTTTCTATAAAAGTATTGATGATTCTCGGAGCTAAATTCCACCAGATGGGAAAACCGATATAAACTGTGTCGTAATCCGCCAAGTTTTCCGGTTTGGAACTTAGGGCAGGACGTGATTTGGCATCCGTCATCTCCACACTGCTGCGTGAGGATTTGTCGTGCCAGTTCAGATCGGCAGAGGTGTACTTTTTCACAGGCTGTATTTCGTAGAGGGTACCACCTATGACTTCTGCAACCTGCTTAGCTGCTTTTTTTCCGTTGTTCCCGTTGCCGAGAAATAGGCAACCAATGTCTTAGAACCTTGTTTCTGTGCGATTGCGGTCAAACATAACGCCATAATCGCTACCATAAAGAATGCAAGTCTTTTCATACAATATAATATTTAGTTCAAACAAACATATAGATTACTTTTCCGTAGCAAACGCTTCGGTTCGGGAAGCATATTGCAATGATACAAAATTACGGAGTATTATCCGGTATGCAGATACATAAATTACGGAATATATAACCAATATTACGGATACACCTCCTTTTTAGATACTTTATACCCCCTATTGTTGGATTGTAACTATTTTGTAGTTACATTTACTGAAATGGAATGCTTATTGTTGATAATGATTCACAAACCTACCTTATCAAAGGGTATACAATGGAGCAAGTATTCAGGATCATTAAATGTTCGTCTGACTCCTGAGATACATAGCCATATAGCAATGCTGGCACAGCGTGCAGGTATCTCTATCAATGCTTTCATCAAACAAGCACTTGAGAAGCAAATTACAGCTATGTTGCAAAAAATAGAAATTTACTTCAAATCCACACAGAGCAATGTCGGATTTGAGTCTTCGGCATCTTCCGCCCCACCATTAAGGCCAAAAGCGCAGATACTGCGGAAAGAGTTACGGCAAGTAATATAGTACGCAAGCGTATTGTTTTTACTCCGGGAAAGATTTTTCAACGTACTTTGGGAGAAATGAGTGTAACCCGCGCCATTCCCATCGATACAGATTCTACGGACGGAAGCTGCTCCGGTGGTAACGGTAGCGGCGGCAACCAAGGAGGTGACGGTGGTATAGAGGATGATCCGTTAGGATAATGCCAAATTAAAGTAGCGAAAGAACTTCGCTACTTTTTTTTGTTTCCATACCTACTTATATGGATAATATCTCTTATTTTTTTGCACATGTTATAACTATAAATAGGTAATATGGAAACAAAAAAAGTCTACTACACAGACCTGCGTACCTCTCCTACTTCCAACCTTCTGGATAAGATGGAACGTCTGGTAAAGCGGGCAGGTATCGAACAACTACCCTTAAAAGACAGTTTTGTCGCTATCAAGATTCACTTCGGTGAACCGGGAAACCTTGCTTATCTTCGCCCGAACTATGCGGCTCGCATGGCAAACCTATTGCGGAACAATGGTGCGAAACCTTTCTTGACGGACTGTAACACACTATATTCAGGCCGTCGTGCCAATGCCGTCGATCATCTGCAAAAGTGCAATGGAAAACGGTTATAATCCTATATCCGCCCAATGCCGGTCATCATCGGAGATGGTTTGAAAGGTACGGATTGCCGGGAAATTCCCTTAAACGGTGAATATTGTGCCGCCCCTAAGATTGGCACTGCCATAGCCGATGCGGATATCATCATCAGCATGAACCACTTTAAGGGACACGAACAAGCCGGCTTTGGCGGAGCTTTTAAAGAATCTGGGCATGGGTTGTGCCAGCGTAGCCGGAAAACTGGAACTGCACTCGGCCTCTCAACCCAAAATAGATACAGAAAATTGCATCGGCTGCAATATCTGCGTGAAGCACTGTGCACACGACGCCGTACATCTGAATGCAGGACGCAAAGCGGAAATAGATTATGCGAAATGCGTAGGTTGCGGACAGTGTGTCGCTTTGTGCCAGTATGATGGCGCCATCATGGGCGACGAAGATACGTCCGAACGCTTAAACTACAAAATCGCCGAATATTCACTGGCCGTAGTGAAAGATAAGCCCAATTTCCACATCAGTTTTATAATGAATGTATCTCCGGAATGTGACTGTTGGAATCATAATGACGCCGCCATTGTCCCTGACCTCGGTATTCTGGCTTCTACAGACCCGGTGGCTCTGGATAAAGCATGCGCGGATATGGTCATCCAAGCTCCTATACTGCACACGGGTAACCGCCTTTCTGCCGGACATGAGCACGATGATTTGTGCGGCCATGACAAGTTCCACATGATGCACCCGGATACGGACTGGCTGGCTGGGTTACGCCATGCGGAAAAGATCGGATTGGGCAATATGCAATATGAATTGGTGAAGATTTAAACCTTTTCCGTCCAAAAGAGTCTTAATACAAACATACCGATACAAAACTTGTAAGGATTGGGACAAATCTTCAAACAAAATGAGCGCTCATCTCCTACTTTTGTATCTTGAAGAAACATAATAATAACAAATTAAAATCTAATCATTGAATAATGGAAACATCTGCTAAACTCTCTACTCTTTGTCGTTCAGTAACGTGAAGACCTATTTGTTTGCATTCTTATTTATTGCAGGAAATATAGCATTGCCGCAGCTTTGTCATCTGGTTCCCGCGGGTGGACCGACTTTGCTGCCTATCTATTTCTTTACACTGATTGCCGCCTATAAATTCGGTTTTCGTGTAGGACTGCTTACGGCTTTACTTTCTCCGGTGATTAATCATTTACTGTTTGGTATGCCCGCTGCCGCTGCATTGCCTGTATTGCTGATAAAATCCGGTTTGCTTGCAGGAGCTGCTGCATTTGCCGCACGATATACAAAGAAAATATCCTTAGTTGCATTGCTTAGTGTGATTCTTGCTTACCAGGTGATAGGCACTGCTTTTGAATGGGCGATATGTGGTAACTTTTTCCTCGCCGTACAAGATTTCCGTATCGGTATTCCGGGTATGCTGATCCAGTGGTTCGGTGGTTACGCTCTGCTGAAAGCTATTTCCAAACTTTAATAATAGACTATCTCCCATAACAATATGGCAAAAACAATGGAAGAAGTGCTGGAACGCTTCCGCACAATTGAATTCCACGATGACTTTGATATGATCGTGGCTATTGCTAATGGCGGTATCGTTCCCGCAGGTATCATCAACCAGCGATTGCAAAAAGAAGTGCATCTGTTACGTATCAATTTACGGGATGAATACCAGCATCCGAAGTACGATGCACCCCAGTTGCTCGCTCCGGTTGATTTTGATTTTAAAGATAAAAGTATTTTATTGGTAGATGACCGTATTAAGACAGGATCTACCATTCGTCTGGCGTGCGAATTATTGAAAGAGGCACGTCTGGTAAAAACATTCGCAGTCAATGGTACGGCAGATTATGCCTTGTTTGACGAGATGTGTTTTAAGTTCCCGTGGATATTATGAACAATTGATAATTAATAGATTAATAATCTGAAGGGCCTATGGATAGAAGGGATTTCTTAAAGACTCTGGCGGTGACGGGTGCGGTGATAACCGTGCAACGTTCCGAAGCAATGGACATACTGGCGCAAAAATTGACAAATGCTGGCGGTGGTAAGGTGGATCTGGTAGCTGTGATGGGTGGAGAACCGGAAGCGATGTTCCGGCGTGCTATCACAGAAATGGGTGGTATGAAGCAGTTTATCAAACCGGGACAAAAGGTAGTGGTTAAACCCAATATCGGTTGGGACAAAGTACCTGAACTGGCTGGTAATACAAATCCGAAGCTGGTTGCGGAAATTGTGAAGCAATGTCTTGCCGCAGGTGCCAAGGAGGTTACGGTATTTGATCATACCTGTGATGACTGGCAGAAATGCTACAAGAACAGCGGCATTGAAGAAGCTGCCAAAGCTGCGGGTGCCAAGGTTATGCCGGCTCATCTGGAAAGCTACTACAAACCAGTCTCATTGCCCAAAGGTGTACGCATGAAAAGTGCCAAGGTACACGAAGCCATTCTGAATAGTGATGTATGGATCAATGTACCCATCCTGAAAAACCATGGAGGTGCCAATCTGACGATTTCCATGA
>VOFJ01003816.1_pt1 | contig 37896 bp, 56 predicted proteins | sample 5384081 | NCBI WGS metagenome assembly VOFJ01 (sample SAMN12384729, study PRJNA508395) | human gut metagenome | isolation source: healthy gut I | host: Homo sapiens
CGTTGGTTCCAGTACAGATGATGCTTCACAAAACTGAGAAGAAAACAGGCAACGGTGCATATGAAACTGTTAAAACATGGGATAATGGTGATCTGGCTGACGCAGAGTTCGGAGAAGATTACACAGATAATGTAATTTCTACAGGAACAGTCTACACATACAGAGTTACAGCAACTGTACAGGTAAAAGATGCCAATAAGAACCTCAGATCCTGGTCAAATTCCGCAGAAGTGAAAGCTACAGCAATAGGTACAAAGCCGGCAATCTGTGAAGTCCACCAAAAAGGTGTGTGGCAACCATAAGCTGGAAAGGCTGTTGCAGGTGCAGACGGATATGATGTTTACTGTGGATCATCCAAGAAATCCCAAGAAGGGTACGGTTGTAAAAGGAACTACAAAGCTGACCGCAAATAAGACAAAACTGACAAGTGGTAAAACTTATTATTTCAGAGCACGCGCATATAAGATGGTAGGATCTGCAAAGGTATATACAGGTTACAGCGCAGTGAAGAGCGTGAAAGTCAAATAATACAAAAATAATTGAGAACAGTATAAAATCAAGCCGGCGATGTGAGAGCAGATATCTTTTTGCAGAGCCGGCTCTTTATTTATGGCAATTCCGTAAAAATACTGTGGACAGTCGGTATTGCTATAGATGAATTATTATAGATGGAGGAATGTCATGTGAAATATATCAGAAAGAGTTTCTTTTTATTTTGGTTGATAGCGGTAATGCTGTTTGGAACAGTATCGGCATCCGCAGCATCTGCAAAACCAGGAAACACCGGTATTGTCTCGGAACAGCAGCCGGAAACAGAGTGACTCTGAACTGGAATAAAGTAAAGAAGGCCTCCGGCTATCAGATTTTTCTGTGCATTATAAAGCCTACGGAAAATACAAATGCGTGGAAAGGATCAAAGAACAGGAACATTACCAGTTTTACACTGACAGGTTCTGAAGATAAGCTCTACACTTATAAGATACGTTCTTATCTGAAACAGGAAACAAAACTCTGTACAGCCATCATCATCGAAAGCACTGGAGATAAAAACAGTCTCGGAAAACCTGTGATCACCCGGATAAGAGTGAGAGAAGAAAAAGCGGAACCCTGATCAAATGGAAAAAATCAAAACTGCAGAAGGATATCAGATATTCCGGTCAGAATCCGAGGACAGAGGATATAAAAGAATCAATATAGTTTCCGGCAATACAACATTCAGTTATGCAGATACAGGTGCTGTTTCAGGAAAGACTTATTATTACAGAATACGGGCATATGTACGAAATCAGGGAAATGTTGTATATTCTGAACTGAGTGATCCGGCAGAGGCGGTAATGCGAAAGACTATTATGATCGGAGATTCCAGAACAGATATGATGAAAGATGTTGTGGAGAACGATAACATCACATGGATATGTGAGGTTGGAATGGGGTATAAATGGCTTAGAGATACTGCCCTGAAGACCTTGCAGGAGCAGATGAAAGGAAATGAAGATATTTTTTGTCTGGCTTGGTGTTAATGATGTATACAATATTTCAAATTATATCAGTCTGCTGAATGAGGAGATTCCAAAATGGAAAGCGCAGGGAGCGGATGCCTATATTGTGGCAGTGGGACAGGTAACCAAAGATCCTTATGTAACAAAAATGAGGAAATCGAAGATTTCAATGCCAGAATGAAAAAAGAAGTTGCCGGTGCGAAATATGCAGATCTTTATTCTTATCTGAAAAAGCAGGGATATAAGACAACAGACGGAACTCATTACGATAATGAAACCACATGGAAGATTTACCGTTATCTGATGTCTTTTTGTGTCATAAGAACAGAAAAAAGGAAACTGTATCAGTTTCCTTTTTTTTTGAGTAAAAAATAATGCAGAAGATGGGACTTGAACCCACACGATATTGCTACCACAGGCACCTGAAGCCTGCGCGTCTGCCAATTCCGCCACTCCTGCATTTCTTATTTATCAATCGCTCTCTCGCGACTGCTCATTCATAATAACCGATGTATGGATAAAAGTCAATAGCTTTTTTGAAATTTTTTAATTTTTTTTACAGTATCCTCAAAACGCACAATTTGTTCACGTAAAGTGTAAGTTTCTTCTGATAAACTGCGGAGCAGTTATCCGGTGTAGAACAAAAGAGAAAGGATGATTTAAATTTTATAGAGTATTTGGATGTGAGAAAGCAGTGAATGCATGTGATTGGATCTGCCTGAAATTACAAAAAAGTTTTTAATATCAACTTAATTATTTTTAGTACCTTATAAGGTTGAAAAAAAGCACTTTGCTGTGATACAATCTTGAAGATTTAGGATAAAATAAGAGAACAAAAAAATGATATAAGAAAGGGAGATTGTATGAAAGCATTTCTGATATTAGAAGATGGCCATGTATTTACAGGAACCAGCATTGGTTCTGCAAGGGAAGTCATCAGCGAGATTGTTTTTAATACTTCCATGACCGGTTATCTGGAAGTAATGACAGACCCGTCTTACGCAGGACAGGCGGTATGCATGACCTATCCATTAATAGGAAATTACGGAATCTGTTATGATGACCAGGAATCCACCAGACCGTGGATCGACGCATTTATCGTACGTGAATTATCCCGTGTTCCAAGCAATTTCAGAAGCGTTGACACCATTCAGCATTTCTTGACAAGCATGATATTCCTGGAATCGCAGGAATCGACACCAGAGCTCTTACCAAGATCCTCCGTGAGAAAGGTACCATGAACGGTATGATCACAGTGGATGAAAATTATGACTTAAACGCAATTCTCCCCAAGTTAAAAAGCATATACAACTGGTAAAGTAGTGGAAAAAAGTAACCTGCCGTGAGAAAGAAATCCTTCCTGGAAATGGCCCGAAGGTAGCCCTCATGGATTTTGGTGCGAAACGTAATATTGCCCGTTCCCTGAACAAGCGCGGATGCCAGGTAACCATTTATCCGGCTCTTACACCGGCAGAGGAGATCCTTGGAGATCATCCAGGACGGAATCATGCTCAGCAATGGCCCTGGAGACCCGAAAGAATGCACTTCTATTATAAAGGAAATAAAAAAATTTATGATTCTGAAGTTCCGATCTTCGCAATCTGTCTTGGACATCAGCTTATGGCTCTTGCAACAGGTGGAGATACTCATAAGATGAAATATGGTCACCGCGGTGGAAACCATCCGGTAAAAGACCTTACAACAGGCAGAGTTTACATTTCTTCCCAGAACCATGGTTATGTAGTAGATGCTGAGGGACTTGAAGAAAAAACATTGCAAAACCTGCATTCGTTAACGTCAATGACGGCACAAACGAAGGTATGGCATACGAAGGAAAGAATATCTTTACTGTACAGTTCCATCCTGAAGGCATGCCCGGGACCGCAGGATTCCAGTTACCTGTTTGACAGATTTATGGATATGATGGGAGGAAAAAAATAATGCCAAGAAATAAAGACATTAAAAAAGTACTTGTTATTGGTTCAGGCCCAATCATAATCGGCCAGGCTGCAGAGTTTGACTACGCAGGAACACAGGCCTGCCGTTCCCTGAAAGAAGAAGGCATTGAGGTAGTTCTTCTTAACTCTAACCCTGCAACCATCATGACAGACAAGGATATCGCTGACAGAGTATATATCGAGCCTCTGACAGTAGAAGTAGTAGAACAGCTTATCCTGAAAGAGAAGCCAGACAGCGTTCTTCCTACCCACTGGGCGGTCAGGCAGGTCTGAACCTTGCCATGGAGCTTGAGGAGAAAGGCTTCCTGAAAGAGCACAATGTACGCCTCATCGGTACCACAGCCCAGACCATTCGTAAAGCTGAGGACCGTCAGGAATTCAAAGATACCATGGAGAAAATCGGCGAGCCGGTTGCAGCATCCAAGGTCGTTACCACCGTAGAGGATGGTGTGGAATTTACCCAGACCATCGGATATCCGGTTGTTCTCCGTCCGGCCTACACACTTGGCGGAAGCGGCGGCGGAATTGCACACAATGAATACGAGCTTCGTGAGATCCTGGAGAATGGTCTTCGTCTTTCACGTGTTGGAGAGGTTCTGGTAGAGCGCTGTATCGCAGGCTGGAAAGAGATTGAGTACGAGGTAATGCGAGATGGCGCAGGAAATGTAATTACAGTCTGCAACATGGAGAACATTGACCCTGTTGGTGTTCATACCGGTGACTCCATCGTAGTTGCTCCTTCCCAGACCTTAGGAGATAAGGAGTACCAGATGCTCCGTACATCTGCTCTTAACATCATCACAGAGCTTGGTATCACAGGTGGATGTAACGTACAGTATGCCCTTCATCCGGAAAGCTTCGAGTACTGTGTTATCGAGGTAAATCCTCGTGTAAGCCGTTCCTCCGCACTTGCAAGTAAGGCTACCGGTTATCCGATCGCCAAGGTTGCTGCCAAGATCGCACTGGGATATACACTGGATGAGATCCCAAATGCCATCACTGGAAAAACATACGCAAGTTTCGAGCCGATGCTTGACTACTGTGTCGTGAAGATTCCCAGACTGCCTTTTGATAAATTTATCACTGCAAAACGTACTCTGACCACTCAGATGAAAGCTACCGGTGAGGTTATGAGTATCTGCCATAATTTCGAAGGTGCACTTATGAAAGCTATCCGTTCTCTGGAGCAGCATGTAGACAGCCTGATGTCCTATGATTTTACCCAGCTTACAGATGACGAGGAACTGCTGGATGAGCTGGCAATCGTGGACGACCGCAGAATCTGGAAGATTGCAGAAGCAATCCGCCGTGGTATGCCGCAGTCCATGCTTCATGACATTACCCAGATCGACATCTGGTTCATTGACAAGCTGGCAATCCTTGTTGGAATGGAAAATGCCCTGAAGACCAGAAAGCTTACAAAAGAGCTTCTTCTGGAAGCAAAGCGCATGGAATTTCCGGACTATATCATTGCTCGTCTGACAGGTAAAACAGAAGAAGAAATCAAAGCTCTTCGTGCAGATTACGGTATCAAGGCTGCCTATAAGATGGTAGATACCTGTGCCGCAGAGTTTGCGGCAGCGACACCATATTACTATTCTGTATACGGCGATGAAGGCACAGAGAACGAAGCAGTCGAAACAAAAGATAAAAAGAAAATCCTGGTACTTGGTTCCGGTCCGATCCGTATCGGTCAGGGTATTGAGTTTGACTTCTGCTCTGTACACTGTACCTGGGCTTTTGCAAAAAAGAAGGATATGAAACTATCATTATCAACAACAACCCAGAGACAGTTAGTACAGACTTTGATATTGCAGATAAACTGTATTTCGAGCCTCTTACACCGGAAGATGTTGAGAATATTGTAAATATTGAGAAACCGGACGGAGCTGTTGTACAGTTCGGTGGCCAGACGGCCATCAAGCTGACAGAAGCCCTTACCAAGATGGGCGTAAAGATCCTTGGAACATCTGCTGAGAATGTAGACGCTGCTGAGGACCGTGAGCTGTTCGATGAAATCCTGGAGAAATGTCAGATTCCCGAGACCGAAGGGACACACTGTATTTACCGCGGAAGAGGCGAAGAAAGCAGCAAATGAGCTGGGCTATCCGGTTCTGGTTCGTCCTTCCTACGTACTTGGCGGACAGGGCATGAGAATTGCTGTAAGCGATGAGGATGTGGAAGAGTACATTGGTGTGATCAACCAGATTGCACAGGAGCATCCGATTCTTGTTGACAAGTACCTGATGGGAAAAGAAATCGAGGTTGATGCCGTTTGCGATGGCGAGGACATCCTGATTCCTGGTATTATGGAGCATATTGAGCGTGCCGGAATCCACTCTGGTGACAGTATTTCCGTATATCCGGCAAGAACCATCAGCGAGAAAGCCAAAAGAGACTATTGCAGAGTACACCAGACGTCTTGCAAGAGCACTTCATGTAGTGGGTATGATCAATATCCAGTTCATCGTTCTTGGGGATGATGTATATGTAATCGAGGTTAATCCACGTTCCAGCCGTACCGTACCTTACATCAGCAAAGTTACCGGAATCCCGATTGTACCGCTGGCAACCAAGGTAATCCTTGGATACAAACTGAAAGATATGGGATATACGCCAGGGCTTCAGCCGGAAGCAAAACATATCGCGATCAAGATGCCGGTATTCTCCTTCGAGAAGATCCGTGGCGCTGATATCAGCCTTGGACCAGAGATGAAGTCTACAGGTGAGTGTCTGGGAATTGCAACTACATTTAACGAGGCACTTTACAAAGCGTTCCTTGGAGCTGGAATTCGTCTGCCGAAGTATAAGAACATGATCATGACTGTAAGACCGGAAGAGCAGGAGGACGCTGTACCGATCGCTAAGAGATTTGAGGCACTTGGATACCGTATCTATGCAACAAGAGGAACTGCCAATACTCTGAAAGAGCATGGTGTTAAGGTGATCCGTACCAACAAGCTGGAGCAGCCGGCACCGAACCTTATGGACTTGATCCTTGGTCATAAGATTGATGTGGTTATTGATATCCCATCCCAGGGGTGTTGAGCATCAGAAGGATGGTTTCGTGATCAGACGTAATGCTATTGAGACAGGTGTAAATGTTCTTACCAGCCTTGATACTGCAGAGGCTCTGGTAACAAGTCTGGAAAACACAGATGCTAACAAGCTGAGCCTGATTGATATTGCGACTATTGCAAGAAGGTAATAAACACGCTCTAAGACATTAAACAAAGGTTACTGTTCACTCCGTTCACAGTAACGCGCTTCGCGATGCACAGAAATCATGCATTCGCATGATTTCGCGCCGCAATTCTCGGGTTTTCTGTGAACTTTGTTCACAAAAACGCCTCGCGGAACGTTACCAGTGAACAGTAACAAACAAAGGCTAAATTTTGCGAAAAATGCAAAATACAAGTTTACGAAAGCAAAGTTGTGTAATATACTAAAGAGGACGGAGAAGTTCAGGTCTCCGTCCTCATTTTGTTGAAGTTAGAAAGGGGTAGAAATGGATATTATCGAACTTTTTAAAGGTAATTTTCCTGGGTATTGTGGAGGGAATCACAGAGTGGCTTCCGATCAGCAATACCGGGCATATGATCCTGGTTGATGAATTTATTCATCTGAATGTTTCACAGGATTTTATGGACGTATTTCTGGTTGTGATCCAGCTTGGAGCCATCCTTGCAGTTGTTGTTTTGTATTGGAATAAGCTGTGGCCTTTTTTACATAAAGAAGCTTCCAAGAAGAACCCAGATGGCTATTGCGAAGAAGCCCAAATGGGCACAGGTGATCCTGAATTTTGTGGAGCGCTTCTGCGATAAGGAGAAATGGATTCTGTGGTTCAAGATCCTGGTGGCATGTCTGCCGACGATCATCATCGCACTTCCGTTTGATGATTTCATTGAAGAACATTTTAATAACTATGTGGTTGTTGCCATTGCACTGATCGTCTACGGTGTTCTGTTTATTATTGTGGAAAACTATAATAAAAGCAGAGAGCCGCAGTGCACAAGTCTGGAAGATTTATCTTTCAAGACGGCGTTTCTCATCGGCTGTTTTCAGGTGCTTTCCGTTATTCCTGGTACATCCAGATCTGGTTCTACCATCATTGGAGGAATCCTGGTTGGTACTTCCCGTACCGTTGCAGCTGAGTTCACCTTTTTCCTTGGAATCCCGGTTATGTTCGGAGCCAGCCTTCTGAAGATTGTGAAATTCGGTTTTGGATTTACCGGTACAGAGGTGCTGATCCTGGTGATCGGTATGGTGGTAGCGTTTGTAGTTTCTATCCTGGCAATCAAGTTCTGATGGGCTATATCAAGAAACATGATTTCAAGGCATTTGGATGGCACAGAATCGTACTTGGTGCGCTGGTTTTGGTTTACTTTATTGGTAAGACTTTACTGGCATAAATTATATATAAGAAATTTCGGCGCCAGCCTGCAGGGGAAAATCTGCAGGCTGGCGTTTTTTGCTATTTAGTGGGTTGAAAAGTTCTTCAGGAGGGACGCATTTGGACAATGTGTATTACTCACTCGCCGGCGCAACGCTCCGATGAACTAATCGCTAACTGCGACTAATGCGTTCGGGAGAGCCCTCACGCATAAGTCTCCGTAAGCGCTGGATTTCGCCTACGCTAAGAGCGCGCCTGAAATGGCTCGCTGGAGTAATACACATTGCCCAAATGCTGTGTGTCGGCTGGAACTGAGGTTATTTAGGAACTTTTAACGAGGGGAGGGGAAGTGACTGGTTTCCCAATACTTTCTTGACAATGATAGATTAGGTAAAACCAATAAAGTTGCGAAGTATCAACCAGCTAAATGGGGTATCGAAGACACATAAAATAATATGTCAAGTTTTTGTTTGCAAAACAACCCTTAAAATGTGCAAATACTTCATAGAAATTGTAAAAGCCGCTTATTTCCGGCAAGTTTCCCATAAATTTTCGTTTCCGATACAGTATAGGGAAACCAGTCACTCACCCTCTCCACCTGTCGAAAGTTCCTACGCACAAATAAGTCCCAGCCAGTACACTGCATTCGGGCAATGGTGATTGCTCTAGCGAGCCATTTCAGGCGCGGTTTTAGCGTAGGCGAAATCCACTGCTTACGGAGACTTAATCGTGAAGGCTCTCCCGAACGCATTAGTCGCAGTTAGCGATTAGTTCGCTGGAGCGTTGCGCCGGCGAGTGAGCAATCACCATTGCCCGAATGCGTCCGCCTTTAACAACTTTCAACACATTAAATAACAAGTTAAGGTATTTTCTTGTATGTGAAAATAGGCTATAATATAAATAATTCAAGCAAAGTAAACGAGGTGTACTATGGGAAAATATATAATGGCATTGGACCAGGGAACTACCAGTTCCAGATGTATTTTATTTGATAAAAGGGAAATATGTGCAGCGTAGCACAGAAAGAGTACAAACAGTATTACCCGAAGCCAGGCTGGGTGGAACATGATCCGAAGGAAATCTGGTCCTCCCAGATTTCAGTGGCTACAGAAGCCATGAGTAAGATCAGTGTAGATGCAGAGGAATATTCACGCTATCGGAATCACGAATCAGCGAGAGACTACGATTGTGTTGGATAAGAAGACAGGAGAGCCGGTTTATCCGGCAATTGTATGGCAGTGCCGCAGAACAGCTGATATGATTGAGAAGATGGAAAAAAGACGGCATGTCAGAGTTGGTTCGAAAGAAAAACCGGTCTGATTCCGGACGCCTATTTTTCCGGAACGAAACTGAAATGGATCCTGGATCATGTAGAAGATGCCAGAGAGCGTGACGAAGAATGGGGAACTTCTCTTTGGAACAGTAGATACCTGGCTGATTTGGAAATTGACAAAAGGGAAAGTTCATGTGACGGATTACACCAACGCTTCCAGAACCATGCTTTTTGACATCCATGAGAGAAAATGGGATAAAAAGATTCTGGAATACCTGGATATCCCAGAGTGCATGCTGCCGGAAGTGAAGCCAAGCAGTTGTATTTATGGTTATACCAATGAGAACCTGATTGGGGGGCAGAATCCCAATTGCCGGGGCGGCAGGAGACCAGCAGGCAGCTCTTTTCGGACAGTGTTGCTTTGAGTCAGGTGATGTAAAGAATACATATGGTACCGGCTGCTTTATGCTTATGCATACAGGAGATAAGGCAGTAGAGTCAAAGAACGGACTTCTTACCACCATTGCAGTGAAAGCAGACGGAACACCGGGATATGCCCTGGTGGGAAGTGTTTTCGTGGCAGGTGCTGCTATTCAGTGGCTGAGAGACGAAGTGGGAATTCTGGAGAGTTCCCCGGATTCTGAGAAATATTGTCTGTCAGTGCCGGACACAAACGGCGTATACGTGGTTCCTGCGTTCACAGGTCTCGGTGCACCATACTGGGATCAGTATGGAAGAGGCGCTATCCTTGGTCTTACCAGAGGCGCAGGAAAATCTCATCTGGTGCGTGCCACGGTAGAGTCCCTGGCCTATCAGGTACACGACGTTCTGGAAGCCATGGAGAAGGATTCTGGCATTGATCTCAGCGCCCCTCCGCGTAGACGGTGGCGCCAGCGCCAATAACTTCCTCATGCAGTTCCAGGCTGACCTTCTCGACACTCAGGTAGTCCGCCCTAGCTGCATCGAAACCACCGCCCTTGGCGCCTCTTATCTTGCAGGGCTCGCCACCGGTTTCTGGAAAGACGCCTCCGAAGTAAAAAGCAACTGGCAGATCGGCCGTCAGTTCACCCACAGATGACAGAAGAGGAGCGTAAGAAGAAGCTGAAAGGGTGGAAGAAGGCTGTGAAGTGTACGTTTGAGTGGGCGAAGGATGAAGAAGAATATAAGTAAAAAATGCCACATAATCAGGAATTTATTTTTACACTTTACAATAAACGTGTGATTTAAACTCCACTTTAACATGTATAATAAAGAAAATAGATCTGACCGTAGAGCAATTTCAGGTTTCCCAGAATCTCCTTTCTGCTCTATGGACAGTCTTTCAAGAAAGTAGCATTTACTTTGATCAAGACAGTTACTTTGAATAGGAATTCAGCAGCTGACAGAAGAACAGAGTCGGCAAATTGAAAAAAGCCACTAAAAGAGAAATTGTTAAGTTAAAAATGATTGTTTAAGAGGGGGAATTTTATTCTGCTTTCTTATACTTAATATAATTCACCACCATCATCGCCAGTTTAAATGTCAGCGCATCCTCAAAAGTCCGGATATCCAGTCCGAATTTCTTTCTGCAGCTTTTCAAAGCGGTACACCAGTGTATTTCGGTGAACGTAAAGCTGTCTGGAGGTTTCGGAAAGATTCAGGTTGTTTTCAGAAGAAGGTGCGGATGGTAGCGAGTGTTTCGTCATCAATAGAATCCAGAGTTTCCTCTTTGAAAAATTCATCAATAAACATTTCACAAATATCTACCGGAAGCTGATAGATCAGACGACCGATTCCAAGTCGGTTATATCCAAACACATTCTTGCCAGTGTAGAAAATCTTCCCAACTTCAAGGGCTGTACGAGCCTCTTTATAAGCATCAGGAAGCTGTTTCAGGTCATCGGCAATATTGCTGTAGGAAACCCAGGCAGAGGTCATGGCCTCTGTATTCAGCATGTCCACCAGCATATGGGCAATATCATCCAGATCGGAATAATCCTCAGAAGGCTGGAGTTCACGGAGAATAATAATTCCGGAATCGTCTATAGCAGTAATAAAATCTCTTGTCTTAGCTGCAAAAATATTACGGATGGTAGCTAGGGCATTTTCGTCCTTGCTCTGTTTGGTCTCCACCAGGAAAACAGCACGCCGTACAGTGGTTGTGATATGAAGCTTTTTCGCACGGTTAAAAGCGTCTACCTCAGAATAGGAGCCAAGGAGAAGATTCTGCATAAAACGTTTTTGTCGCTCTTTTTCCATGTAAGCGGTAAGCAGGCTCTCAATCTGGCAGACAGCCAGTTCCCCGATGGTGGAAGCGGCCTCTGAATTTCCCCATACAATCGAGGATATACTGAAGCTGGTGACTCTCTGTCACTTTATACAGCCGGCAGGTTCATATTGGAAATACACAGCACCTCATCTTCCTTAAATTCTTCCAGTTTCTCTTCGGAAGGAAGGGCTCTATCGCAGGTGCTGATATAAATGGTGTTATCTAAATTTACAAGGCAGAAATCCAGATGACTGATATTCTTCCAGTCTTCCAGACATTTCTGGAGAATCTGAAGTAATTTCATAGGTGTGCTCCTTTAGTAGAAAAGTAATAAAGTTTGCTCAAGGTGTGCGTACACACGAAGCGCGTCCGGCGTCTGTGGCTTGGACTTGCTAAGTGTCCGGGTGTGCATTCGCACTAAATTCGCACTGCACCTGTGGGCTTACGCTCATTAAGTGCTCATAGTATACCAAAAAAAGCCCCAGGGAAAACCCCTGAGGCCTAACTAAATTCATTCTTCTAAATATTAGTTGCAGATAGTAAGCTCTGTCTCTTTGTCGAAGAAGTGAGCTTTCTCCATATCGAATGCGAATCTGATCGGATCACCGGTCTTAGCTGTTGTACGAGGATCAACTCGTGCTGTGATCTGAGTTCCGTCAACATCGAAGTACAGGAATACTTCAGCACCAAGAAGCTCATAAACTTTAACTGTAGATGTCATTGGAACGCTTGGAGAAGCTTCGATGAACATCTGAGAATCATGGATATCCTCTGGACGGATACCAAGAACAACTGTTTGCCAACATAGCCGCCGTCTTTCAGAACTTTAGCTTTTTTGCTGCAGGGATAGCAACGTCATACTCACCAACCTTAGCGATAAGGTTGCCGCCTTTTTCAGCAATCTGAGCGTCAAGGAAGTTCATCTGCGGAGATCCCATGAATCCTGCTACGAATAAGTTGCCTGGCTTCTGATACAGGTGCTGAGGGGTATCTACCTGCTGAACAACTCCGTCTTTCATAACGACGATTCTGGTACCAAGTGTCATAGCCTCGGTCTGGTCATGTGTTACGTAGATGATAGTAGCACCAAGTCTCTGGTGAAGTTTGGAGATCTCGATACGCATCTGTACACGAAGTTTTGCATCCAGGTTGGAAAGAGGCTCATCCATAAGGAATACTTTAGGATTACGTACGATAGCACGTCCCATGGCAACACGCTGTCTTTGACCACCCGAAAGGGCCTTCGGCTTCCGGTCGAGCAGTTTTTCAAGATCAAGGATCTTAGCAGCCTCACGAACTGCTTTATCGATCTCGTCTTTCGGTACTTTACGAAGTTTCAGTCCGAACGCCATATTATCATACACGGTCATGTGCGGATACAATGCGTAGTTCTGGAACACCATTGCGATATCACGGTCTTTTGGCTCTACGTCGTTCATTACCTTGTCACCGATCTTGAATGTACCGCCGGAGATATCCTCCAGACCAGCGATCATACGAAGTGTTGTAGATTTACCACATCCTGATGGTCCTACGAAGATGATAAACTCTTTGTCAGCGATTTCCAGGTTGAAATCTTTAACTGCCTGGAAACCATTCGGGTAAGTTTTGTTAATGTGTGCTGTAATGATAAGCTTGCCATGATTTTTCCTCCAAATTTCTAAATTAATTATTATAATCAAAATTGTTTCGATGCTTTTTTCATCTGATGTTAGTATAGCGAAAACCATCCAAAAGGGCTAGGGCAGAATCGTACAAACTTTTAAACAGTTTCTTGTCAATCTGACGAAAAAGCAGTAGCCTTTGGCGCTCGCTTCTCATTTATGAACATTCCTTGTAGTAATTTTGCATGAAAAAGCTGGTTAAACCAGTCACATTTGCATAAAAACAAGTAGTAAATGTTAAGTCCGCAGCCATGCATAGTCTCGTAATTTCCCTGACCTTTGGCAATGATCACGTCAGCATTATATAGAAGTTCTCTGGCGTGGGTACTGATCCCGTGAAGCCAGGTACCGCCTACGTCGTTTCCGTTTCCAAGTACAGGCACAACATCAGTAAGACCGCAAAATTCAGCGTCCTCCATGGTTGCGTCATTTCCAGCGGGCAGTCCGCGTACTTTAATGCTGTGATCCGTATATTTGGAAATATCTTTTTCAGAATCTGGATGGCAATCTTATCCAGGACGATCTCACCGCAGTTATCGGTAATATATACAACATTCTCTGCCTTTTTCATATCCTGGCAGAATTGACGATATTCCTGTTCGTCAAGATCATCCTTGTTTTCACTTTTAATAAGAGAAAGTGCAGTTTCCTTGCTGACTTCCGGAAGCGCCGCAAAGTCGATATAGTTGCCGGTGCGGGCATAAATAAGTGCGGCTTTTAAGGGATCTTCTGAATAACGGATAGTGGAACGAAGCTCAGCTTCAAATCCAGCATAAGCTGGTCATATTCTTTGTTGATCCGGGTGAAATCTTCCATAGGAACGCCCCAGAAGGAACAGTAGAATTTCTTCAGTTCTGTGGAGATGCTTGGAACGCAGTCGTCATCCTTTGGATGTTCAAAACGCTGGCGGATTGCTTCCATATATTGTTTTTTCTTTCTCTTCGTCGTTAAAATGACGAATTTTTTTGCTTCCTGTTTGCGTATCTGACAGGCCATACATTTTGAATTTAATTTCATTCGTACCTCCTGAAAATAAGTTGCTGGCTAATTTTTCAATAACATTATTGAAAGATGCCAGGGCAAAAAAGATATTTTGACATTCACATCATTGAAAGAAACTATAATTAATGAAATGAGTGTCAAAAGGTCTTTTTGGCACTCATTTGATACCCGGATTGCTACGCAGCTGCTGCTCCCGCAATCACTTCAAATATTCGAAATCCGCTGATTTACTGCGTAAATCGCTGCTTTCTCATCCAAGTTCAAAAGCCTTATTGTGCAAGCACGAACAGCTTTTTTGACCTGTTGACACTGGTATCATAATTACTTACATTATAGCAGAAATTGTCTGACAGAACCAGAGAATGTTTGAAAAATAAAGTCACTGTTCACTGGTAACGTTCCGCGAGGCGTTTTTTGTGAACAAAGTTCACAGAAAACCCGAGAATTAAGTTTGCGCAGCAAACGCTACTTCTTGTGCTTGTCACAAGAAGGTTCGTCTTTCTGTGCTTCGCAACGCGCGTTACTGCGAACGGAGCGAACAGTAACAAAATAAACTTGTACGTTATTTGAAAGGTTGTATGTCATAAAATGTATTATAGAGAGAAAATAATATAGAAAAACGTTTAATTAGACGAAAAATATAGTGATAATCCATAAAAATCAAGTATATAATCTATAAAAAAGCTGAAAAAAAAATAAATAGTATTTACAAAATCCATTTGACGTGCTACTATCAGTTTAAAGATAAGTAAAACGATTAACGAGAAACCAGTAAACTAAACTAAAAAAAAACATGGAATTAATCCGGTTTTTATTTTTTACAAAGAAGATTAAACGATTAATTAAAATCGGCAAAGGCAGGTGCAAATATGAAAAAAAACACTTGAAACAGTTGGATCTGAAGAGAATCCGGATCACAGACAGTCTGTTTGGGGAATATGTGAATAAAGTAAGCGAGAAGATCATTCCCCATCAGTGGAAAATTCTCAATGACCAGCTGGAAGATTCAGAGCCTACCTATTGTATCCATAATTTCCGTATTGCCGCAGGTGAAGAAAAGGGGAGAGAAAAGGAGTTGTTTTCCAGGACACAGATCTTTACAAATGGCTGGAAGCGGTTGCCTACACCATAGCAGGTGGCCGTGGGGAGCATCTGGAAGAGCTGGCAGATCAGGTTATTGATCTGATAGGAAAGCACAGGAACCAGATGGATATCTGAATACTTATTTTTCCGTAAATGCCCCCTGCGAAGAAGTGGACCAATCTGGTGGAGGGCCACGAATTGTACACAGCCGGACATATGATCGAAGCTGCTGTTGCTTATTACCAGGCTACAGGTAAGGAGAAAATCCTTAATATTGCAAAGAAAAAATGCAGATCTCATATGCAGGGTGTTTGGTACAGGAAAAGGCCAGAAACGAGGTTATCCGGGACATCGAGGAAATTGAACTGGCCCCTGGTGAAGCTTTACCGGGAGACCGGAAAGAAGATTTATCTTCAGCAGGCCAGGTATTTTATCCAGGAGAGGGGCAGGAATCCTAATTATTTGCAGGCAGAAATTGCGGGAAGAGGACATCCGGAATTTTTCCGGAGTTCGAGAGGTACGATCTGGAATATTCCCAGGCTCACAAGCCTCCTGTAGAGCAGGATGAGGCAGTTGGACATGCAGTAAGGGAAATGTATATGTGCTCCGCAATGGCTGATCTGGCCGGAGAAGATGCCGATTCAGGGCTTATGGAAGCTTGCAGCAGAATTTGGGAGAACATGACGACACGGCGGATGTACATTACAGGAGGAATCGGAAGCAGCGGCTTCCGCGAGCGGTTTACTACAGATTACGATCTTCCAAACAGTACCAACTATTCTGAAACCTGCGCATCTATCGGTGTGATGATGTTCGGGCAGAGAATGGCAGCCATCACAGGAGATGCTTCTTATTATGACTATGTAGAGAAAGCGTTGTATAACACTGTGATTGCAGGAATCAATATTGCAGGAGACCGGTACTTTTATGTAAACCCACTTGAGGTGGTTCCGGAATTTTGCACAGAGCACACTTACATGGAGCATGTGAAACCGGTAAGGCAGAAATGGTTTGGAGTTGCCTGTTGCCCGCCAAATGTGGGAAGAACCCTTGCTTCTTTGGGACAGTACATATACGCAGAAGATGAGGAAGGGGTTTATATTAACCAGTTTATCTCCTCTACAGCAGATACAGAAATCAAAGAGAGCCGTATGAAGATAAAAATGGATTCCACGCTTTTGCAGGATGGAAAGGTTCAGCTCCAGGTGCAGTCGTCCGGACCAGGAATCCTGAACATCCGCATTCCCTGGTACAGTGAGAAATGGGAATGTGTGCAGAATGGAATTTCCATAAAAACGCAGCGACAAAGGCTATCAGAGGCTTTGCATTTCACCGGGAGACACACGGATCAGTATTGATTTCCATGTGGGTTCCCAGATGGATGGGAGCCAATGACCAGGTGAGGGCAGATGCAGGAAAAACAGCCCCTGATGAAAGGTCCGCTGGTGTATTGCCTGGAGGAAAAAGAAAACGGCAGATTCCTTTCAGAGATTTTTTGTAGAAGAGAACACTTCGATAGAAGAAAACGCTCCCGCAGAAGAACTGGTAGGAAATGTTCCAACTCTTTCCTATAAAGGAATACGTGTAAGAAACAAAGGTGCAGACGGCGAAAATCAGTTGTACGGAAGTGTAGAGCTGGAAAAAAGAAGAAGTTTCTCTGCGGGCCGTTCCGTATTGTATGTGGAACAACCGGGGACAGGGGGAAATGCTTGTATGGCACAAGCTGCGGATATGACAGTATTACAGATTAACTTTTTAAAACAGTAAATGTTTACAGCGGCCAGGCAAAGCCGTTATAATAAGATTAAGAAAAAGGAGAAGTAGTATGAAGAAAAAACAGTTATTGGGGATTTTACTTGCAGGTATACAATGATGGTTGGAGCAGCAGTTCCGGTTTTTGCAGCAGATGGTGACAGAGTAAAAAGATCACATATGCACAGTGGGGAAATGAAACTGAGACAGCAGCTACACAGGCAGTTGCTGATAAGTTCAACAGCGAACAGGACAAGATCGAAGTAGAAGTAGTGAAGATCGATCACGATACCTACGTTACCAAGCTGAATGCCATGGCTACAGCTGGTGAGCTTCCGGATACCGGTATTATGAGTGAGGCCGGCGTGCTGAAATTTGCAGAGAACGGACTTCTTGCAGACATCAGCTCTATGTATGGTGAAGGCGATGCCAAACCTCTGGATTGTCTGACATTCCGTTACGACGGCACACCAGTTGCATATTCTGCAGCAAACGAAGTTCTGAACCTTTGGTACAACAACGATCTTCTGAAAGAGGTTTGTGAGAAGCAGGGAATTGATCCTTCAGAGGTGACTCCTCCGGCAGATGCTGAGGATGCATGGGATTGGGATACTTTTTTGTCCAGACAGCACAGAAGCTGACTCTGGATATCAATGGAAAGAATGCTTTGGATCGATTTTGATCCGGACAATGTAGATATTTACGGATGTACCATTAACACACTGCCATGGCAGCTGGAAGTATGGGCAAAATCCAATGGCGGCGGATATTACAGCGAAGATGGCTCTGAATGCACCATTGACTCTCCGGAAACGGTAGAAGCACTTCAGAGAATCGCAGATCTGTCAGACGTTTACCACTGCGCACCTCCTGTAACAAGTGCTGCTAATGCTCTGGAATCCTCCCTTGGAAGCAAAAAGGTGGTTATGGCAACAGACGGTGCATGGAACGTCGGCACCTTCCTTGGACCAAGCGCTGATTTTGATTACGGTGTAGGTGTTCTGCCTTACATGAAAGAAAAAAGTTACTATCTGTACTGGTGGACCAAACGTGGTATTCTCCACAACAGAGCACCCGGAAGAAGCTATGGAATGGCTGAAATGGTATTATCGGGAAAGAGAATTCCTGGTCCCCGATCGAGGCTGGAACATGGATGCCGATCCTGGATTCCTGGTACACAGATCCTGAGAAAACAGATAAATGGATCAGCAACCCGAACTATCCGGATAAAGACATGTACAAGAGCGCAGTTGTGGATTATGCTATGAACAACGCACAATCTACCTCCTGGTATTATGTAAACGGAACTGAAGAGTTCAACGCCACACTTGATTCTGTATTCTCCAGCGTATGGGCTGGTGAGGAGACCATGGAAGAAGCGATTAACGAGAACCTGGAAGAGCTTCGAGGATATCTTTGCTGAGAACAATGGCTGATCGGAGCTGTTCATACAGGCTCTAGAGCTGGTTATTTTATAGCAAAATAGTGAACGAAACAGTTACTGATAATAGGTAACATGAAGCAGCAGTGAAAATCTGCTGAAAAATAGGAAAAGCAACTGGACTGACCGGTTACTGTCCAAGGATATTATTTCATATTACTGACAGATACCGGTCCAGCTCCCTTTTAAGAGGTGCGGGCATGAAAGCAAATAAGAAAAACAAAATAAAAAGTGACATCAAGGGCCGGTAGAAAAAGAAGAAAGGACCGCTTATCTCTGTCTGATACCGGCATTCCTTGGAGTAAGTCTGATCAGTTATCTGCCGACACTGGCAGTATTTGTTTTAAGCGTATTTAAGTGGAATGGTCTTTCCTCACCGGAGTTTGTAGGTCTGGAGAACTTCCAGCGTATTTTTACAAAAAGATATTTATTTCGCAGATTCTATAAAAGCGACAATTTTGTACGCTCTTCTGGCTGTGGTAGGCGCTATTATCTATTCTCTTCTGGTAGCCCTGCTTTTGAATATGAAAATATGGGGACGGACATTATTCCGTTCTGTTTTCTTCATTCCATACCTTTTGCCTGCAATCGGTGTTTACAAAGGATGGCAATGGTTATATGAAGGTAACTTCGGACTTTTTAACTTTGTCCTTCGAATGGTGGGACTGAAACCTCAGAGATTCCTGGACAGTCCGAGTCAGGTAGTACCTTCCCTGGTAGTAATTGCAATCTGGACAAGCGGCAACCTGATCGTGGTTTTCCTTGCAGGACTTCAGAATGTACCGCGGGTTTACATGGAAGCAGCGGAAATTGATGGTGCAAATGCATGGCAGCGCTTCTGGAACGTTACCATTCCAAGCATTTCCCCGATTATTTTTTACAACGTGCTGACTGCCCTGATCACACACCTGCAGGTTATTAACCCGGCGCTGGCTCTTACAGATGGCGGCCCAGGAAAAAAAGTCCATGTTTATGTCCTATGTTATTTATCTTTATGCATTTAAGAAAAACAAACTGGGATATGCAGCTGCTTATTCTGTGATCTTCTTTATCCTGGTTGGAATTTTTACGGCAGTACTCTTTAAGACGCAGAAAGAACATATTTTCGGAGAGGGGGAATGAGAAATGGCTGGAAAAATGGCAAGCAGAAAAAGAAAAAAAAAAAGCCTTTAATGTTCTGGCGTTTTTCATTGTACTGATTCTGGCTGCATTGGTACTTCTTCCCATCTGGTGGATTTTCCGTTCTTCCCCGATGAGCACGGCAGCATTGAATGAATATCCGCCTTCCTTTATTCCTCATGAGTGGCTCTGGTCAAACTATTCCAAAGCGCTGGAGACTTTTGAGTACTGGACTTATTTTAAGAACACATTCACCATTATCATTCCGGCAGTTACCTTTGGTACCATCACTGCGATTTTTTGCGGATATGCCTTTGCAAGACTTCGTTTCCGCGGGAAAAAGCTGATCTTCAACATCTGTGTTGGCACGATTCTTCTTCCGGGAATGGTAACCTTGATTCCTCTGTATATTTTCTGGACAAAGGGAATGGGACTGGGTGATACATATTGGCCGTTGATCTTGCCGTTCTTAACAGGTGGTGGCTTTTTCAACATTTTCCTGATCCGGCAGTTTCTGATGATGACGATTCCAAAGGAACTTGATGAGGCGGCGGCTTCCATTGACGGGGCTGGAAGAATGAGAATCCTATGGACAATTCTTGTTCCTTCAATTAAACCGGCGGTAGTTGTAGTTGGAATGATGCTGTTCATCCAGATATGGAACGACCTGCTTCAGCAGATCATTTACATTAACAGCATGAGCAAATTTACCTGTGCCATTGCGCTGACCAACTTTACCGGCTCATTCGGAACTAACTGGCCGGTGGCACTGGCAGCCACGTTTATGACAATCCTTCCTGGTATTGTGATTTATATCTTCGGGCAGAAGAGCTTTGTGGAAGGAATTGTGCTGACTGGTATGAAAAAATTAAATTATAACAATATTAACATTTTCAGGCAGGGCGGTGGTCCTGCCTGTACGAAATTTAAAATGAGGATGTAAAAGCCTCTTTTTCAAACACGCTCTAAGACAATGCTTTGTGGGGGTGTATGAAGAGGCTGTAATCAGGCAGTAATTTTGAGGAAAAGCATATGAGACTGACAAAAAGATTCATGGACTGGTATCAGGGAAATAATGATAAGGAGAAAGAGACGCCAAAGGGCGGTGTGAAGAGAGTTGGTTATGTACTCTGGAATTACGCCGGCAGACTGGTTGGGGCAAATGTGCTGTTCCTTTTGTGCTGTATTCCAATCGTGACGATTCCGGCAGCTCTGTCAGCACTGAACCGTTATCTTTCGGCGATTTACCGGGTAGGATATGGTTTTTCCCTGGAGGATTACTGGAAAGAATTTAAGTCTGATATTCTGAAAAATCTTCCGGCGGGAGTGCTCACCGGCGCTCTGGGATTCTATTCCTGTTATCTGCTCAGTCTTGCTGGAAATTTTGGCAAGGGAACTACCCATGATGTGCTGATTGGGTGTGGGATTGGTGTAATGATCTTTGCCATACTTATTGGTGGATATTATTTTGTAATGTCCGCTATGTTAGACCTTGGCGTGGGGGGGGTATTGCTGAAAAAATACATTTCTCATTATGGTATTGGAATGGAAGCTGAGTATGGTGATCGTAATCACTGTGGTAATTGCCGGCGGAATTTTGCTGGCACTGGCACCATATTCTCTGTTTCTGCTGCTTACGATCGGCGTTTTTTTCCGCAGATGGTGATATATGCCTGTGTGGACAGGGCCGTGGAGCGAAGGGTGCTGCAGCCCTTTGAAAAAATTACAAAGTACAAGAGCAGGGGAGTAGAGATGGCGATTGTGGCTGTGAATAAAATATGATAAGATTGTGATAGAAAGAATTAATAAAAAAACCGGAGGGAGAAGTTCCATGCCGACCATAAAAGAAATTGCAAAAGCCTGTAACGTATCAGTTGCGACTGTTTCCAATATTATAAATCATAAAGGCAGCGTTGGTGATGCCACCAGGGAGCGTGTAGAGAAGGTGATTCGCGAGATGAATTATACGCCTAATTATGTTGCCAAAAATCTGAAAACCAAAAACACCAGAAGTATCGGTGTTATTGCAGAAGATATGACAGTTTTTGCTCTTCTTCCTGATATTATCGACGGCATTACGGAATACTGTGAGGAAGCTGATTACCAGATTCTTCTTGTAAATCTCCGTCTTTATAAGAAATTCCAGGATAATTATTACCGTGATAACCGTCACAAAGAAATTGTACGTCAGGGAGTTCCAGAAGCTTCTGGCAAAGCAGGTCGAAGGAATTATTTATGTGGCTGCCCATGAGCGCCTGATCGATATTATCCCAGAGGATCTGCCCATTCCAACGGTAGTTGCTTATGGCTTTACTGGCAGTGGGAAAATCCCATCTGTAGTGGTGAAGGATATCAAAGGTGCCCATGATCTGGTCAGTTATATTGTTTCCAGAGGACACAGGAAAATTGGTGTTATCGCAGGTAAGAAGGAGAGTATTCATACCCAGTCCCGTCTGGAGGGCTACCAGAAGGCTTTGTTCGAAGGAGGGATTCTCTATGATCCGGATATGGTCACTTATGGTGACTGGGATCGGCAGAGTGGCTATGAGAACACGGATATTCTTTTGGAAAAGGGTGCAACAGCTATTTTCTGTATGAATGATTTCATGGCTGGTGGAACCTATGACCGTTTGGAAGAGCTTGGGCTTCATGCTGGGAAAGATGTGGCTGTGGCTGGCTATGATAACCGTGAAATGGCATGCTATGAAAAGCCGCCGCTTACTACCATGGCTCTTCCTCTTCATGATATTGGCTATAAAGCCTGTCAGATCATTATTGGGATTCTGACAAAAAAGAAGAAGTGGAGTTGGATAATGGAAATTGCTTTGTGGAGTGTATTCCTTGTATTCGGGAGTCGGTGAATGCGGTGGAGGCATAGAGAACGGTATTTGCTATTTAATGTGCTGAAAAAGTTCTTCAGGAGGACGCATTGTCCAAATGCGTCCGGAATAACGACCAGCACATTAAATAGCAACTTTTTAAGAAATCGCAGCTTCAGCGAATGCAGTTGTAACCAGGTTTTCACAATCTGCCCTGTCAGATAATTCTCCTGCACTCTCCAGAATATCCTGCAAAAGTTCAAAACTATCTTTTTCGAATATCAGATTCTCTTTCCAGGTATCCTGCTCATAATAACGCTTGACAATTGTGGTAAGGGTATCCATATCTGTTTCCGGGAATTGAGGGGAAATCACCTGCGCAATTTCCTCAGGGGAATGGCTTTGTACATAGTCCATACCTTTTTGAAGGGCGTTTGTGAAGCTCTGGATAATCTGTGGGTTTTCGTTTAGAAAGCTGGTCTTTGCACTGTAAGAGGTATAGGGGACATAACCGGAATCCACGCCCAGAGAAGCCACTACATAACCTTTTCCTTCTCTTTCAAGGGCAGTTGCGGAAGGCTCAAATTCAACAGTAAAATCAGCCGACATGTCACCAGTAAATGCAGCAGCAGTGGAACCAAAATCAATACTCTGGTCAATTTCCAGATCTGTCATCGGATCAATATTATGATTCTTTAAAATGTACTCAAATACCATTTCTGGCATACCACCCCTTACGACCACCAAGAACTCTCTTTATCTCTCAGCTCATCCCATGTGAAATCCGGCATTTCTTCTCTTGCCACAAGGAAGTTTCCAGCCCCTCTGGGTGAGCTGTGCGAAATTCACAACCGGATCAGTGGCACCTTCTGATAAGCATAGATAGATGCCTCGGCACCCATAAACCAATATCAGCTTCCCCGGAAATAACAGCAGTCATAGTCTTATCCGCACCAAATCCTGTGACAAGTGTCAGATCCAGCCCTTCCTCTGCGAAATACCCTTCTTCAATTGCCACATACTGCGGTGCATAGAAAATTGAATGTGCTACTTCGTTTAAGGTAACCTTTGTAAGCTCCTCTTTTTGATTCTCCATTCTTTGCAGCAAAGACTGTGGCTGGCAGTGCAGTTACTGTAAGAATCACAGCTGCTGCCAGTGAAATCCATTTTTTATTTCTCATACAGTGACTCCTTTTTTGACTTCTGCTGTTAGGATATGCAAAATATGGGAAAAAGATGTTCGTAATAAGCATATTGCAAAGCTAAAAAAGAGGGTCGAGAAAAGTTATTTATCTGCCTCTTCTGATAAAATTTGTAACTGGATTTTTTAACTTTCCTAACAGTTAAAAAAAATATGAAACGTACTTAACAACAATTCAATTGTGCTCATCTGTCAATTCTGCTATGCTTTAATCACAAAAGCTTTTTTTGGAATTTTAACCGAATAAGCTGCGAAGCAGCATTCGGTTATGAGCAAAGTAGCGAAGCGGACCTGGAATATCCGCTTGACTCAGGAGAAAAATATGATGAATATTGGAAATGTGATTAAAAAATATAGAAAAGAATTAGGTTACACGCAGGAAGAAATGGCAAACCGTCTGGGAGTAACCACTCCGGCGGTGAATAAGTGGGAAAAACGGGAACTCCAATCTGATATTGAATTGTTAGCGCCTATTGCAAGACTACTGCATATTTCCCTTGATACCCTTTTTGTCTTTTCGCGAAAATCTGACTGACATTGAAATCGAAGAGCTGATCCACAAAATGGACAAAATGTTTTCTGAGGAAGGCTTTGAGAAGACCTATCAGTGGGCTGTAAATACTATAAAAGAATATCCAAACTGCAATCTGCTGATCTGGCAGCTGGCAGTAATGCTTGATTCGCGGCGGATCATTGGCATGTGCGAGAATCCCGACAGGTACGATGAGCAGATCAATTCCTGGTACGAAATGGCGCTCGGTGATAAAGAGGAAAGAATTCAGCACCATGCAGCTGATTCCCTGTTCGGCTTCTATTTGCGGAAAAAGAATTATGAAATGGCAGAAAAATATTTAAACTATTTTTCCAATTATGATCCCATGAAAAAGGTGAAGCAGGGACAGTTATATATGGAGCAGGGGAAAACAGAAGAGGCATTTGAAATGCTGGAAAAGGCTGTTTTTTTCAGAGTATACCACTTTAAATATGGCTTTTGGAATCATGATTACTAAGGCTCTTGAGGAAAAAAAGACCATGCTGGATACGCAATGTTTCTGGCAGAGAAAATGAGTACATTAGCTTCGGGCTTTGATATGGGAAAATACAATGAATGTGCAGCAATGTTGAATGTTGTGACCGCCGAGAACAATGTGGAGGGCACTTTCCAGGTTGCAAAGCAATTGCTGAACAATGTGGACACCATAGGTGATTTTCAAAAATCCCAATTATACAAGCATATGAAATTCCGGGAAGTCGAAAATCCATATACGGAAGAAATGAAAAAAGAATTGCTGGAAGGCTTCAGAAACGCGGAAGAGTTTGCTTATATGAAAGAATATGAACCCTGGGAAAAAATTGTTATCGAAGGGAATTAAAATTGTCACTTTCCTCAAAATGGTTGTATATAAATAAAGAACGATGTATAGTATATGCAAGGTTTTTTTTTCCTTTTATTCCAAATCAGGAACATGCTTATGTGGCAAACAGAGTATAGAAAAGACATACGAGGAGTGACAGCAATGGAAACAATCACAAGAGACGAGGCGTTTGCCTTATTAAAAAATACAACAAGGATCCATTTCATATCCAGCATGCACTGACTGTGGAAGCTGTGATGAAATGGTATGCAAACGAACTGGGATATGGAGAGGATGCTGAATACTGGGGAATCGTAGGGCTTCTTCACGACATTGATTTCGAGCTTTATCCGGAAGAGCATTGCCCTGAAAGCACCGGAAATGCTTCGCGAGGCAGGGGTAGGCGAGGATGTGATACATAGTGTGGTATCTCACGGATATGGAATAACTGTAGGCTGCGGTGTAACAATCGATGTAGCACCGGAACAGGAGATGGAAAAAGTATTATTTGCAGCAGACGAACTGACCGGTCTGATCTGGGCGGCAGCTTTGATGCGTCCGTCGAAAAGCACAAAAGACATGGAATTGAAATCCCTGAAGAAAAAAAAAGTACAAAAGCAAAGGTTTCGCAGCAGGCTGCTCCCGGGGAAGTAATTGAGCGCGGTGCGCAGCAGCTTGGATGGGGAACTGGAAAAACTGCTGACCATGACACTGCAGGCGATGGCAGCCAGTGAAGATACGATTAATGCGGAACTGGAAAATGCCTGAATACTTTTTGTAACCGAATGAATTACTTTGCAGTATATCAGTCAACTATGGTATACTGCATCATTTCATAATGTAATCTGCATCCTTCTGTAATGTCAAATGGCAGAAGCGCTCTTGCTACCAGCTTCAGTTCTTCCTCGGGAAGATCTGTCCTGCGCAGGTGAGCGTAGTCGCCGTCAATAGATTCTACAATATAATCACAAATTAACATAGAAATTATCCCTCCGGTTTGTATTATTTATATGCTTATAGAATACCACAGAGAAAAACGTTTTTCAAACACCAATTCAGGTGCTATAATAGAATTCATAGATGAAAAAATTATCAGTGAATAACATCAGAAAATGAGGTATCAAAAATGTCAGCATTAACAATCAGTCCGGAAGATGAAAAAGAGTAAAAGGAATGGGCTTTTTTGAATAACAGAGGAAACCGATCTGTTTTCAGCAAGAGTTCTTACAACAAATGGAAAAGTAACTGCAGCACAGCATCGCTGTATGGCAGACGGTGATGCAGAAAAAAATTTGGAAGTGGTGAGCTTTTGTATACCACCAGACTTTCTGTGGAAATTCCGGGAATTCCTTACGATAAGATTGAAGAATTTCAGAAATTTATAGCGAAAGGAAGGCCTGGTAACAGGCGGAACAGGGGCAAAGGTACGTCCCGTAGTTTCCTGTAAAGGAACCACCTGTCAGTATGGACTTCTGGATTCCTATGCAATATCTGAAGAAATCTACAAACGCTTTTATGAAGGCTACGGAGATGTGGCGCTGCCACATAAATTTAAGATTGCAGTAGGCGGATGTCAAACAACTGTGTAAAGCCAAATTTGAATGATGTAGGCATTATCGGTCAGAGAATTCCGGAAGTGAACACAGACGTCTGTAAAGGCTGCAAAAAATGCGCCATCGAAGCGGCTTGTCCCCAATAAAGTGGCAAAGGTCGTAGACGGGAAAATTCAGATTGACAAAAAGAAGCCTGCAAGCACTGCGGCCGCTGTGTTGGAAAATGTCCGTTCCACACCATTGAGGATGGCGCTTACGGCTATAAGATATACATAGGTGGCCGTTGGGGCAAGAAAGTGTCAATGGGAAAAGAGCTTGGAAAAATATTCACATCCAAAGAAGAAGCACTGGATGTAATTGAAAAAAGGCAATTCTTTTCTTCCGTGACAATGGAATAAAGGGAGAACGTTTTGCGGAGACTATTGAGAGAATCGGCTTTGAAAATGTGGAGAAGCAGCTGTTAGAGCAGCTGTGAAAAGACGTTACCCGGGAGAGTCATTACAATTTGTGGAAATGCTCTGCAAAGATAAAATAGAATTTGGAGGAAATAAACACCTATGAATACAAGAGAACAAATCCATGCATTATCTGAGAAAATGCTTGAAAATCTTGGAAAGCTGGTTGCTATTGATTCCCAAACGCTTGGCACCCCGTCAGAGGGAAAAACCCTTCGGAGAAGGACCGGCAGAGGCACTTGAAATCGGGCTTGAAATTGCCAGAGAGCTTGGCTTTAAAACCGTAAATCTTGATAATTACTGTGGTTACGCCGAAATGGGAGAAGGCGAGGAAATTGTAGGTATTGCAGGTCATCTTGATATTGTACCTGTAGGTGGGGACTGGACCTACGATCCATTTAAGCTGACACGAGATGGCGACCATGTATACGGACGTGGAACCACCGATGACAAAGGACCTGTAATTGAAGCTCTCTATGCTATGAAGCTTCTGAAGGATTCCGGTGTGAAGCTGAACAAAAGAGTCCGCCTGATCATGGGCTGCAACGAGGAGACCGGTTCCAAATGTATGGAACATTATAATAAAGTTGCCGAAGAGTTATCCTGCGGCTTTACACCTGATGCAAATTTCCCATGTATTCATGGTGAAAAAGGCTATATGTCCATGATGGCATATTCCAAAAAAAAATACCAGAATTATCTCCATGAATGGTGGTTTTGTTTCTAACGCAGTATGTGATAACTGTACCACTGTGATTCCGGCAGGGGCTGGTCTTAAGGAGAAGCTGGAGCAGGTGCTTTCCGAAACAAAACTTCAGGAATATAGAGTTACAGAAGCCGAAAATCAGATCACCATTTATGCAAAAGGCGTACCGGCTCATGCCAGCACTCCAACCCTTGGCATCAACGCCGCAGGTGTTACCATGGAATGTCTGGAAAAAGCAGGATTTGAAGATGATTTTGTTAAATTTTATAATCAGCACATTGGAACAGCCTGTGATGGCTCTGGTGTTGGTCTTAAAATTTCCGATGAGTTTGGTGAGCTGACCTTCTGCAATGGAATCGTAAAAACAGAGAATGGTGTGATTTCCTGCACCATCGACATCCGTGTACCTGTAACCTTCAAAAAGGATGATATTCTGAATCGTATAGAGGGTAATCTGGAAGATGAAAATGGCCGTATTGAGGTGGGGGAAATCGGTAATCCGTTGTTCTTCCCAAGCGAATCTCCGCTGGTAAATGCCCTGTACAAGGCTTATGTGGATGTGACTGGCGACACGGAGAACAAACCAATGGTAATTGGCGGTGGTACCTATGCCAAATCTCTGAAAAAATATTATTGCATTTGGTCCGGAAAAGCTGGGTGTGGATTATCGTATTCACGGTGCAGATGAGTTCATTCTTGTTTCCGAGATGGAAGAGGCTGTGGAAGTGTATATGGAAGCAATTAAGAATTTGTTAGCAATTTAACCAAACCCAACAAGTTTAAATATAAAAATAAAAGAAGAAGTCCTCGAATGTTTCTGGCATCCGAGGGCTTTTTACGTGATCAGGAAATTACTTTGTAATACTTCTTAAAAAAAATGTCAATATCTGTATCAGAAATGACAATACCCGAATCGTTTTTTATTGAAGAATGGCTATACGGCTGTCTGTATTGCCAGTCCACTGGCTTAGTTCGGTGCGTGTGTGCATTTCTGATCCCTTGCTATTACAGGATGATGAAAGACAGCGCACAGACTGCTTAAATTGTGGACTCCATATTGACTTGAAAAAACAGATATTTCTCGGTATTATTATTGGGAATATCTGTTTTTTGTAAGAAAAATCGAAGAAAGATAATTTTTTATACGGTTATGTCATTCGATGATAGCTGTTTAGAGGAAAAGGGAGAAATTTAAAATGAATGAAATTATAAAAAGTTTATATAATAGAAAATCCATGCGCGTATACGAAGAAAAAAAAGTCCATTCCGCAGGAGATGAAGAAGGTCATCCTTGAAGCCGCAGCCCAGGCGCCTACAGCAGGTTGTCAGCAACTTTATACTATTTTGGACATTACAGATGAAGAATTGAAAAAGGCTTTATCTGAGACCTGCGACTACCAGCCATTTATTGCGAAAAGCACCTATGGTACTGGTATTCTGTGCTGACTGCAAGAAGTGGTATGATGCATATCTGGAAGCTGGCTGTGAGCCAAGAAAACCAGGTATAGGAGACCTTATGCTTGCGGTGACAGACACGGCAATTGCCGCACAAAATGCAGTTGTGGCAGCGGAGAGCTTTTTGGTATCGGTTCCTGCTACATTGGTGATATTATGGAAAATTATGAGAAACAAAGAAGACTTCTGAACCTGCCTAATTATGTTTTTCCAGCTGTTATGCTGGTATTTGGTTGGCCCACCCAGCAGCAAAAGAATCGCTCTAAACCCCAGAGATGTGCACAGGAACATATTGTCCATGAGAATACCTACCGCAGTATGGACGACACTGAACTTCGCGAAATGTTGAGTCACCAATACAAAAATTCCACCTTCGAAGACTGGTGCAAAGCCTTCTGCAAAAGAAAATATAATTCCGATTTTTCAAAAAAGAAATGACACGGTCGGTGGGGGAATATCTGAAGCAGTTTGAGTGAATATTGCAGTTTTTAGAATTACTTATATCAGGGAAAAGGAGAACAATAGGATGTTCAGAATTGGAATAGCAGAGGATGATCCCTCATTCCAGAAGACAATTTCCGAATATATTGAGCGTTACAAAAAAAAGAAACAAATATAGATATCCAGGCGTCTTTTTTTTTTCAAGATGGAAATGAATTGGTATTTAAATACGAACCCATATATGATGTTTTTTACTGGACATTGAAATGCCAAAAATGAATGGTATGGATGCTGCCAGAGAAATCCGAAAAAGGGATCAAAGAGTGCTGATTATATTTATAACCAACATGGCGCAATATGCAATCAATGGTTACGAAGTGGGTGCCTTGGACTTTGTCCTGAAGCCTATAAAATATTTTTCTTTTTCTATGAAACTGGAAAAAGCCCTCGAAGTCTGTGAAAGGCCAGGAGTCTGTTAATATTCTGTTGGAATACAAAGACGGGATGAAAAAAAAGTGTCCTCCGATGAGATTGTTTATGCGGAGATTCGTGATCACTGGCTGCATATTTTTACGGTAGATGAAGAATATCAGCTTCTTTCTACCATGAAAGAATTTGCGGCAAAATTGGCAGACTATCATTTTATTTGCTGTAGCAGTTCCTTTTGCATTAACATGAAATACGTCACAGATTTTCAAAAGGATATTATAACCTTGAATGATAAAACAGAATTAAAAAGTCAGCCGATCGAAGAAAAAAAAAAGAGGTAAAAAAAGGCATTACTTGATTATTACAAAGGAGGGCTGCGCTGATGGTATCAGAAATTTTATCCCAAATTCCATATACATAGGACATGCATTTTTTTTCAATCAACGTGTTCCCAATCATACTGTTATTTTCAATTGGCATTCAGAAAAAGAAAACACTTTGCATGGCGAATTGTCCTTGGCTTTCTGATATCCGTATGTTGTTCTGCGCCCTTTTCTCATGGGCTTTTTACATACATCATGCAGTTTACCTTGTTTGTATTCAGCAGTTATTTTGCATACGAAATTTCCTGGAAAGAGGCTTTGTATAGCGTTAGGCATGTGCCTATGCAGTACAGCATATCAGCTATTGTGTATATCTGATTTTGTTTCGACCAGTTCATGGAATACCGGTTTATGCACCGGCATATATTGTGTGTGCAGTGTGCATTGCACTTTTGCTGTACTGGTTTATCGGAAGAAAATTACCCGAAAATGGACATTATGATGTGGATATTCGTTTCTCTATGATGTCGTTTTTCCTTATTATCATGCTCGCTCTGGGGCTTAGTATTGCAGCAGATACCATGTTTAATGCAGAAGTAAATAATCTCTATTACCTATGTAAAGCATACGATCTGATTTGTTGTCTGTTTGTATTATGGGAACAGATGGATTACAAAAAATAAATTGAATAAACAGAGAGAGCAGGATCTGGAAAAACAGGTTCGGCTGAAACAAAAGGAATTGTTCCGGCTGAGACAGGATGATGTGGAGCGGATCAATCTGATCTGCCATGATCTAAAAAAACAGCTGGAGCCACTGAAGCTTTTTCTCAGATGAAGAACAGCAAAAAGCATACTATGAACAGGTGTGTAAAACTATCCAGTCTTATGATTCCCAAGTGGAAACCGGAAGTAAAAGTTCTGGATACTTTGCTGTCCCAGAAAAGACTGGTATGCATGAAAAATAACATAGAATTAACCTGTGTGGCAGACGGAAGAAAATGGATTTTATATCTGCTGTGGATTTATATACTATTCTTGGAAATGTAATTGACAACGCAATTGAGAGTGTACTTATGGTTTCTGACGAAGAGAAAAAAAAGTGATTTCCACATCTATTTGGACCAAGGGAAATCTGCTCCTTATTCAGATACAGAATTATATGGAAAACGAGAAAATAAACTTTTCAGAAGGGCTTCCTGTGACTACAAAAAATGCACATGATGGTCACGGATATGGGTTGAAAAGTGTGCGAAAATGTGTGGAAAAATATAATGGAAGTATGGATATTACAGCGGAAAATCACATGTTCAGCCTGACGATTATTATACCTGTCGCAAAATAAAGTGCAAATTACGAAATCTGGAATGCCTGTTACGAAATCTTAAAATATCCTTTTTTGAGTATGTGTTAAGCTCCCCGACCATGATGAACGCGCGGTCATGAAAAGCAAAAAAAAACAATATTTATTGTTGATCAAATGGGAGGAAACATATGAAAATCAAGAAGGAAATCACCCGTGGTCTGGGTGCTGTTTCAGCTTGTCTGCTTACAGTTGTGTCCATAGGAACTCCTGTGGCAGAGGCCTATGAGGGCAGACTAAACACAGTGCTTGGCATTGAAACTACAAAGACAGTTTCGGATGAAGGCTTAGATGTTGATACAGATTATTATAAAAGCGATTATGGAACTGATATTTATGATGGAGATAAGCTGCAGCAGCTGGAGGATGATGCGGCAGCACAGGCAGTTGCAGAACAGGAAGAAGGTTCTGTTCTTTTGAAAAATGACAACAATGCACTTCCACTGGCGGCTGGAAGCAGCATTACACTTTTTTGGACAAAATTCTATTGAGAGTACGGAAAGTGTAGCTGGGAAGTACAGGTTTTGGCGGTCCGCAATCCTACTCAGGACCTTTTTACAGTTATCATTCTACGGCTAATTCTACCCAGGAACTGGTAACTTATCTTGGAGCAATGGAGTCCGTTTATGATGTTAATCAGACAATGGTAAAGGCTTATCGGGAGAGCGGTTATATGCGTGTAAAATCTGTTGACGATCCGCAGATTGGAGAAGCACCAGCAGATTTTTACACAGAAAATCTGAAAAATAGCTGGCAGGATCAGTATAATGATGCAGCTGTTGTTATGCTTACAAGACAGGCAAGTGAGGATTGTGACCTTCTTCTTGAAGATTCAGAGGGAATCAGTCAGCTGGCTCTTCATCAGGACGAAAAAAGATCTTTTTGAATATGCTGAAAGAACAGAAAGAGCAGGGCGTATTTAAGAAAATTATTCTTCTTGTAAATTCTAACTGGGCTATGGAGCTTGGAGACCCTGGATGATTATGATGTGGATGCATGCCTGTGGATTGGTTCCCCTGGTATTGTTGGATTTACAGGTGTTGTAAATCTGCTTCAAGGAGAGGCGAACCCATCTGGAAAACTGGTTGATACCTATGCGAAAAATTCCCTGTCAGCTCCGGCTATCACCTATGCACAGATGAAAAAATACGCCAGAGTGGGCGAATCTGGATGAGGTTCTGGAATATTGTTCAGACAGCGATCAGTATGTTTCCAACTATCTGATCTATGCAGAGGATATTTATGTAGGATATAAATATTATGAAACCCGTTATGAGGATACCGTACTTGGAAACGGAAATGCAGACAGTATAGTTGGTTCCTCAACTGGAAAAGCATGGAATTATAATGACGAAATCGCTTATCCATTTGGCTATGGACTTTCCTACACAACCTTTTCCCAGACCCTTGATGGTGTAGAGTATGACGAAACAACAGATACTTACAACGTAAAAGTTACCGTGACAAATACTGGGTGATACAGCTGGAAAATCTGTTGCAGAAGTCTATGCACAGACCCCATATGGGGATTATGAAAAAGAGAACAATGTGGAGAAATCTGCAGTCCAGGTTGTGGGCTTTGATAAGACAGATATCCTGGCGCCAGGTGCTTCTGAGACACTGGAAATTCCAGTAGAAAGATATCTCCTTGCAAGCTACGATTACACCAATGCCAAAGGCTATATTTTAAGCGAAGGCGATTATTACTTTGCCATCGGCGATGATGCACACGATGCCCGAACAATATTCTTGCTGCAAAAGGTGCCAAGGGAATGACAGATGCATTGGGCGAGAAGGCTAAAGGAGATGCAGAGAAAGCATACTCCTGGAACAATGCAAAACTGGATACAGAGTCCTATAAAATGTCCCGCTATTCTGATATGGAAGTAACAAACCAGTTCGACGATGCCAATTTAAATAACCTTGGAACAGACACTGTAACTTATCTTTCCAGAAGTGACTGGGAGGGAACATATCCAGCAGAGCAGGTTTCTGTAACTGCAACTGAGGATATGATGAAAACTTTAAATGGTGATCTTTATACAGAACCAGAAGATGCACCATCTGTAGATGATTTTACCCAGGGGAGTAGATGCTGGCATTAACTTTGTTGCAATGAAAGATGTAGATTACGATGACGATGCCACATGGGATAAATTCCTTGACCAGCTCACGGTAGAAGAAATGGCTTCTATTCTCCCCTGACCAGAACGGTTCTGTACTAGTTGAGAGTATTGCAATGCCGTCTACCTACCGTGGGGATGATATGGACTGTTTGGAGCAGGTAACTTTCAAACTTACTGGAAAATCCGGTATTGTATGGCCTTCCACCGTTGTTATGACCTGCACCTGGAATAAAGATGATGTTGCGAAACGAAGCAGCATGACTGCAAATGAAGCTTATTTTATGGGCGCAACAGAAATCTGGTCTGGCGGCCCGAACTGCCATCGTACACAGTTTAACGGACGAGCTTCTGCTTACTATTCTGAAGATGGAAACATGGGATATCTGGTAGGAACTGTTGTTGCTGAAAACGTTCAGAAATATGGAATTATCCTTGGCTATAAACACATGGTTGTAAACGACCAGGAAGCACATCGTGAGAGTGCGGCAACCTTTACCAATGAACAGGCTCTTCGTGAGCAGTATCTGCGAGCTTTTTGAGGGAGCCTATACAAAAGGCGGCGCAATGGGTTGTATGACAGCATTTAACAGAATCGGCTGCACTTACTGCGGAAGTTCCTCAGCACTTCTTACAACTGTTATGAGAGGAGAATGGGCTTACAAAGGACATGTTACTTCTGATGCGGTTGTAAATATGGATTACAAGAAACATTATACTTCTAACATTACAGCAGGACTTGACTACTGGTGCTGGGATATGGCAGGATTCGAGCTTCCGATGATTCTTCTGTAGTGCTCAGTAAAGACATGGTTACGGAAGCCATCGAAAATGGTGACGGTTAACATGCTTCAGACTCTGCGTAATGCAACCAAGCACAATGTTTATGCACAGGTTCATTCTATCCCGATTAATGGACTGGATGAAACCTCTCATGTAGTACATATTACTCCATGGTGGAAAACAGCTTTGAAAGCGGCAACAATTGGATTTGGAACAATTACTATACTGTTTATTGTACTTTACTATCTGGAAATGCTGGTTTGGAGTAAAAAAGAGAGGAGAAAATGCATAATGAATATCAAAGATAAGATATTAGGAAAAAAAGAATCAGCGGCATTTTTAATGCATTAAATATTCTGCTCGGCCTGTTCTGCATTATTTATTACAGTATCAACGCAAACCGTGTAAATGAGTTTAATAAAGCTGTTGATTTTTATCTTGTACTGGCCATTATGTGCTGTGGGATTTACGTATTTGCAGATTATGTGATTGCGGATATTTTCAATCTGATTGCAGTTGTGTTTATTACACTTTCCATTGGAAAAATGATCGTAAACAGTATCAACACTTTTTGCAGATGCCTTGAACGGAATTTCCATGTTCGGTTCTTCTGGTGTGATCGGTTATATTATTGTGACAGCGGTGGTTATGGTTATCATGCTGGTGCTGGAAATCGTATCCTGTTTCCTCGAGCAGAGAGAAAAAAAGAATGCAATGAAGGTGGTTGTTTCTGAAAAATAATTTCAGAAGTGTAAAACTTAATTATAAAAAAATCCGACAGAACAGGTATGAAAAATACCATCTGTCGGATCTTTTTTATCTATTTGTAGTTCTTAACAAACTATGTTCGCAAATATACTGGAACACAAAATAAAAAATAATTCCCTTTGAAACGGTGGAAAGTGTCAGTGCCCACCAGATTCCATTCAGTCCCAGTGCAGTGTTTGACAGAACCAGTGCAAGGGGGATTCGTATAACAGTCGGGCCAACGCTGATCAGACTGCAAAGCTGTGTCCGTCCAAGACCAGACAGGGCACCCACAGTCATCATTTCCACGCTGGGAGAAAAAATTTCGGAAAATCCGATGATTCGCAGGTAATCAACGGAAAGACGGATAACTTCCTCCTCGTGGAAAAAGAGCACAGAAATCTGCCGCGGGGAAAAATACAAAGGCAATAGTGATCAGTGCAGCCCAGCATATCAGAAGCCGAATGGAAATATGGTATCCTCGATTTGATTCGGTCTTTTTTCCTGCTCCGTAGTTCTGCCCCATGAAAGCGTTCAGGGCGGAGCCAAAACCATCAGCTGTGTTCCAGGAAAGGGACTCAATCTGTCCGCCTACACGCTGTACGGCAATAGCACCGTCCCCGAATCCGGAAACCATTCGGGTGAGTATCATGGAGATGATACAGTAAAGGCTTCCTTGAAGCGCAGTGGGGTTCCAATGCGAAAGACTCCTTTTAAACAGGCAATATCCGGTCGTGAAAGCAGACGGATTTTTGTGTAGTACATTGGCTTCACCGTGGTCACGGAGAATTTCTGCAACAAGGATCAGCAGAACTATAATCTGTGCGGTAACAGTTGCAACTGCTGCTCCTACAACTTCTAATCTGGGAAATGGTCCTACACCAAGAACAAGAAGCGGATCAAGGATCATATTCAGTATCAGACCAAAAAGTTTGCCTTCAATGGTGTTTTTGGAATCGCCCTGGGCTGTGAAAAGACCTGTCAGCACCTGGGAAAGGAAGGAAAACAGGATTAGTCCGCAGGTAATCCGCATATAAATTCTGGCACTGTTGTAAGTTTCTGCATCATTTAATGCAAAAAACTGCAGCAGCGGATTCGTAAATAATATACTGATCAATGTAACAAAAAGAGAGAATAGTATGGTAAGCTGCAGAGCTGCCTGTGCAAAAGCCTGCGGCAGCCTTCTGATCACCTCTTCCAAGGGAATGCGCCATGTTTACCTGTCCTCCCATTCTTGCCAGGGAAGAAAGTCCCTGGGAGAGCCAGACGTACATACCTCCCACGCCCACACCCGCCACTGCTTTAGAGCCCAGCATTCCTATCCATGCCATATCTGTAATGTTGTAGGCGGTAGACAGGAAGGAAGAAGCCATGATTGGCAGTGCCAGCTCAGACAAAGTCCGTAAAATAGGACCGGAGGTGAGATTTAATTGTTTTTTCATTTTAGATCTCCTGAAAATAGTAAAGTATCATTATTATACCATAGAAAACGCATTTTAAGAAGATGAAATATGACTTGAAAAGTTACTGTTCACTCCGTGACCAGTAACTCGCTTTGCGATGCACAGAAATCATGCATTCGCATGATTTCGCGCCGCAATTCTCGGGTTTTTTGTGAACTTTGTTCACAAAAAAAACACCTCGCGGAATGTTACCAGTGAACAGTAACCTTGAAAATACTCTAAAGCCTGTTTGAACAAAGCCTAATGTGAAAAAAAATATGAAATTATGTTCCATACCTTGACTTTTTAAAAAGAATGAATGTTATATTACAAATAGAACAAAAATAAAAAGTTATTTCCCGTGGATGTTCGGGAGATGGACAACAGCATTCCCCGGAAGAGATTCCGGGGAATTTGTAGATACTGAATAGTTACAATAAATTGACATTACTGTATTCAGAAAATATATTACAAAGTATATGGATGAAAGCTGTGGGCAGTAATGAATTTATTTCGCAATATGAGGAGTCAGAGGTGACCAGTATGGGAGCAAAGAGAGATTATTATGAAGTGCTGGGAATCAGTCGCAGCGCGGATAAAGATGCTATAAAGAAAGCTTATCGTAAGATGGCAAAGAAATACCATCCGGATTCAAACGCGGGAAATCCGGATGCTGAAGAAAAAAGTTTAAGGAAGTCACAGAAGCATATAATGTGCTCAGTGACCCTGAGAAGAAAAAAACTCTATGATCAGTTCGGTCATGCAGCATTTGAAGAAGGTGCTGGCGGTGCCGGATATGGTGAAGGTGGCTTTAATAGAAACGGCGGCTTTGACGGCTCTGGATTCAGTGGCTTTGGCGGTTTTGGAAATAGTCATAGCGGTGCTTACAGAAGTCCGGATGGCAGCTATCAGGAATTTCATTTCGAAGGTGGTGACATGGACGATATTCTGAAGAATCTGTTTGGAGGAGGCTTCGGAGGAGGAAGCAATTCTGGAAAGGCTGGTTCCGCACACGGATTTGGAGGAAGCGGTTTTGGTCACTCTGGTTTTGAAAAACGGCTCTTTAGAAGCGGATTTAATGGTAGTTTCGGCAGTGGCGGTTTTGATGGTACCGGTTATGGAGATGGCTTTGGAAACAGCTGCAATAGCGGCTTTAGTGGCAGTCACCAGCAGAAAGGCCAGGACCTCGAACGCAGAAATTTCCATCAGCTTCAACGAGGCAGCATTTGGTTGCGACAAGCTGATTAATCTTTCTGGTGCAGACGGCAGT
>VOFJ01001034.1_pt1 | contig 37854 bp, 43 predicted proteins | sample 5384081 | NCBI WGS metagenome assembly VOFJ01 (sample SAMN12384729, study PRJNA508395) | human gut metagenome | isolation source: healthy gut I | host: Homo sapiens
ATTTTGCGTAACTTTGTCGAATAATGCGCGACAAAGTTACTAAAATAACACGACAGCATGAAACGTATCACCGCTTTTATTGACACTTATTCTGACCATGACACTCGTGTCCTGCAAATCCGACAAACATGCGGGCGAAAATCCCTTTTTCGCCGAATGGAATACGCCCTACGGGGTGCCGCCCTTCGACCGGATAGCTCCCGAACACTTCATGCCCGCCTTCGAGCGCGGCATGTCGCTGCACGACGCCGAGATCGACGCCATCACGTCGGACAACGACGCCCCGACGTTCGAGAACGTCATCCTCGCCTACGACCGCTCGGGGCGGATGCTCGCGCAGACCGAGCTGATTTTCGGCATGCTCTGCGCCGCGGAGAACACCCCCGAGATGCAGGCTTTGCAGGAGCGGGTGATGCCCCTGCTGGCGGCGCACGCCGACAAAATTCTGCTGAACGAAAAGCTCTTCGAACGGGTGAAGGCCGTCTACGACCGGCGCGGCGCATTGGAGCTCGATGCCGAGCAGAGCCGTCTGCTGGAGAAGACCTACCGCGATTTCGTGCGCGCCGGGGCGCTGCTCGACGCCGAGCAGAAAGCCCGTCTGAAAGCCATCAACGGCGAACTGTCGCTGGCTGCGGTGAAGTTCGGGCAGAACATCCTCGCTGAGAACGGCAACTATGCGCTGGTGCTCGAATCGGCCGACCTGGACGGCATTCCCTCCAACGTCCGCGATCAGGCCCGCGATCAGGCCGAAGCGACGGGCAAGAAGGGCAATATGTCTTCACGCTGCACAAACCCAGCCTGATCCCGTTTCTGACCTACTCCCAGAAACGCGAACTGCGCGAGGAGATTTACAAGGCGTATCTGAACCGCTGCAACAACGGCGATCAGTACGACAACAAGCAGCTCATCAACGACTTCATCCGTCTGCGTACGGAAAAGGCCAAGATGCTGGGCTATCCGTCGTACGCCGACTATGTCGTGGCCGACGAGATGGCCGGCACGACCGATGCGGTCTACAAGGCTGCTGAACCAGATATGGACGCCGGCGCTCGGAGCGCCGGGGAGCGAGCTGGCCGAGATGGACAAAGCTTTGCAGAAGGACATCCCGACGGGCGAGTTCGCCTCGTGGGACTGGTGGTACTATGCCGAGAAGGTCCGCAAGCAGAAATACCAGCTGGAAGAGGAGCTGCTGCGTCCCTATTTCTCGCTCGAAAACGTGCAGGCGGCATTTTCTACCTCGCGAACCGGCTTTACGGCATCACCTTCCAGCCCATCGTGGCGCCGCTCTATCATCCCGAGGCGATCGCCTACGAAGTGCTCGACGCCGACCAGTCGCATCTGGGCGTGCTCTATTTCGACTTCTTTCCGCGTGACGGCAAGAGTCAGGGGGCGTGGTGCGGCAACTATGTCGAACAGACCTACCGGGACGGCGAGCGCGTCGCTCCCGTGGTGAGCATCGTCTGCAACTTCACCCGTCCGGTGCGCAACACCCCTGCGCTGCTGACGCTCGACGAGACCGAAACGCTCTTCCACGAATTCGGCCATGCGCTCCATTTCCTGTTCCACGACGTGAAATACCGCGGACTCACGGAGGTCGAGGGCGACTTCGTGGAGCTTCCGTCGCAGATCATGGAAAACTGGGCTTTCGAACCCGAAATGCTGAAACAGTACGCCGTGCATCACCGCACGGGCGAGGTGATTCCCAAATACCTCGTCGATAAACTGCGCAGGAGCGAACTCTTCAATCAGGGTTTCGCCACTACGGAGCTGATCGCCGCGTCGCTTTCCGACATGGACATCCACTCGACCACCGACTACGAACCGTTCGACCCGATGGTCTTCGAGCGCCGGGCGCTCAACGAGAAGCGCGGCCTGATTCCGCAGATCGAACCCCGCTACCGTTATCCCTATTTCAGCCATATTTTCGACGGCGGCTATTCGGCGGGCTACTACTTCTATACGTGGGCCGAAGTGCTCGACAAGGATGCGTTCGCGGCCTTCCGCGAGAGCGGCGACCTGTTCAACAAGAAGATCGCCGCCGATTTCCGCACCAAGATCCTCGCCCGCGGCGGTTCCGAGGACGGCATGACGCTCTACCGGGCCTTCCGCGGGGCCGATCCCGACAAGCGGGCGATGCTCCGCGGCCGCGGCCTGCTCGCCGAACCCGATCCGCAGCCGGACGAAGAGACCCCGATCCCCCTCGAACCGGAATCGGACGGGCAATAGACGAATCGTGAAAAATAACCCAATATTTGCAGTAACATGAAAAAAGCACTTATCATTATGACCTTTTCAGCTATGGCGGCAGGCTGCGCCGACAATTCGATTCCCAAAGCGCAGCTGCCCGAACTGGATACCACCAACCCCCTGCTGGCGGAGTGGAACACGCCCCACCAGACGCCGCCGTTCTCGCAGATCGAGCTTTCGGATTACGAGCCTGCGTTCGATGCGGCCATCGCCTGCTCGCGCGCCGAGATCGAGGCGATCGTCAATAATCCCAAGAAACCGACCTTCGGCAACACCATCGTGGCGCTGGAGCGTCAGGGGGCGCTGCTCGACCGCATTTCGGGTGTTTTCTACAACCTGCTCGAAGCCGCGACCTCGGACCAGATGCAGGAGATCGCGCTGCGCGTTCAGCCCAAGCTCACCGAGCTGTCGAACGACGTTTCGCTCAATCCGGAGCTTTTCGCCCGCGTGAAGGCGGTTTACGAGAAACCCGGCCGCGGTCTTTCGAAAGAGGACAGGAAACTGCTGGAAGACACCTACCAGAGCTTCGCCCGCAACGGCGCCGCCCTGTCGGACGCCGATAAGGAGCTCTACCGCCAGTATTCCTCCGAGCTGTCGGCCGTGACGCTGCAGTTCGGTCAGAACGCGCTGGCCGCGACCAACGCCTTTACGATCAACATTACCGATCCTAAGGTCGTGGCCGAACTGCCCGCATTCGTCCGGAAGGAGGGTATGGCCGCCGACGCCAAGGCGCGCGGCGAGAAGGGTTGGACCGTGACGCTGCAGGCGCCGAGCTATGTGCCTTCATGACCTACTCGTCGAACCGCGCTCTGAAGGAGAAGCTCTGGCGCGCCTCCAATTCGCGCGCGCTGGGCGGCGAATACGACAACACTGGGATCGTGAAGCAGATCGCCAACCTGCGCCTGAAGATCGCCAACCTGCTGGGTTACAAGTGCTACGCGGATTACGTGCTCGAACGCCGCATGGCCGAGAATACTCCGACCGTCACGGCATTCCTCGACGAACTGCTCGGCGAGACCAAAGCCTATGCCGACAAGGATTACCGGATGATCGGCGACTATGCCGCCTCGCTCGGCTTCAAGGCCAGCTGATGCCGTGGGACTGGGGCTATTACAGCGAAAAATACAAGGACGAGAAATATGCGCTCAACGACGAGGTCGTGAAGCCCTATCTGAAGCTCGAAAACGTCAAAAAGGGCGTATTCATGCTCGCCAACAAGCTTTACGGCCTGAATTTCACGCCCAACGACAAGATCGAGGTCTATCATCCCGACGTGACGGCCTATGACGTAACCGACGAGAACGGCCGCTTTATGGCCGTGCTCTACCTCGACTTCTTCCCCCGCGAGTCGAAGCGTTCGGGTGCGTGGATGACCGAATTCCGCGGCACGAAGATCGAGGACGGCGAGGAGACCCGTCCGCTGGTGTCGCTGGTGATGAACTTCACCAAACCCACCGAGACCGCGCCGTCGCTGCTGACGTTCGACGAGCTGGAGACTTTCCTCCACGAGTTCGGACACGCCCTGCACGGCATGCTGGGCGAGGGCAAATACGAGTCGCAGACCGGTACGAGCGTCTACCGCGACTTCGTCGAGCTTCCTTCGCAGATCATGGAGAACTGGGCTACCGAGAAGGAATTCCTCGACCTGTGGGCCGTGCACTACCAGACCGGCGAGCCGATTCCCGCCGAAATCGTGGACCGCATTATCGCGGCGCAGAACTATCTGGCCGCCTACCTGAACGTGCGTCAGCTTTCGTTCGGCCTGACCGACATGGCCTGGCATACGATCACCGAACCCTTCGACGGCGACGTCGAGCAGTTCGAGGTGGCGTCGATGGCCCCTTCGCAGGTCCAGCCTGTCGTGCCGGGGACGGCGATGGCCCCGGCTTTCGGCCACATCTTCTCAGGCGGTTACGCTGCCGGCTATTACGGCTACAAGTGGGCCGAGGTGCTGGAAGCCGACGCTTTCTCGCTTTTCAAGGAGAAGGGCATCTTCAACCGCGAGGTGGCTTCGTCGTTCCGCGAGAACGTCCTCGAAAGGGCGGCACGGGGCATCCGATGGAACTTTCTATGTGCTTTTCCGCGGCCACAAGCCCGAAACCAAGGCTCATCGAAAAGATGGGTCTGGGAAAATAGGCGCATCTGTTCGCCGATTCCGGAGGAGAGGCCGCCGCTGGCCCTCCTTTTATTCAGGGTCCGGAAACCGCAGATTGCGGTTTCCGATTTATTTTCGTATCTTTGCAGCTTAAGGAAGAGAATTTTTTTTTGTTGACTACGCCTATGCTTGAAAAATCCGAATGCCGCATTGATCGAGGCGATCCATGCGCATACGCGCAGCATTCGAATCCGGCTTCACTGCTGATGGACATGCTGAATATAGGCCGCGAGGCCGCCTACCGGAGGGCTGCGCGGCGAAGTGCGGTTCACTTTCGGAGAAGCCAGCGTGCTGTGCGCGCGGATGCACTTTTCGCTCGACCGGGTGGTGGGGCTGGCGGCTACGGACAAGCTGTCGTTCCAGCTCAAGTTCAAGGAGTTCACGGCGCCGCTCGAAACCTATAACGAGATTCTGGGCGCGACATCGCCTTTTATGCGCGAGGTGGCGTCCGACCCCACGACCGAATTTGCCACGGCGACCAATTCGCTGCCTGCCGAGTTCTACGGCAAATACGACAACCTGAACCGCTTCAAGCTCTTCAAATGGCTTTACCAGCACGAAGTGGGCAACCCTGCCGTGAGGACCTTCGAGGAGCTGAAACTCCCCGGGGAATTGCAGCGCAACTGCCGGGAGTACGTCAAGTGGGTGCAGTCGGTCGCGACGACCTACCTGATCTTCGACGACAGCAATTTCAAGCACTGGCTCAACGCCCTGCGCGCCTACCGGGAGATGCACCTGATTTCGCAGGAGAGCGTCCGCGTGCTCGGGACGAACTGTTCGCCATGCTCGACGAGATGGAGACGATGGCGGTCAAGGGGAGTTCGAGAACGGCAACAAGGTCTTCCTCTATCTTTCGGACATCGACCTCGAATCGTCGTACAGCTATGTCACGACCAGCAGACACCAGGCCGTGAATATCGGCATGTTCTCGCTCAACGGGCTGCGGACGCCCGATCCGCTGATGTACGAATATGTGAAGAAATGGATCAAGACCCAGAGCCGGTTTTCGACGCTCATATCCGGCAGCGGGGAGCTGCGGCGCATCCACTATTTCAAACGTCAGCGCGAGATCGTCGCCCAGCTGGGCTTTGACGCCCGGTCCCGGAAGCGGGAGGCTCTCCGGCAGGCACGAAAAGAAAGGGAGGATTTACAACCCTCCTCGAAGCTTCCGGATGTGCGGAACATAGTTGCGTCACTGTTAAACTCTTCAACTTCTGTGGGCGTCACTACATGCAAACTGAATTCTTCATAGTCCCTTTCGGAACTGGTACAAACGTACGCCATTTCGGCGGGCGAACCAAGACGGAAATCGAAATAATCAGAATGCGATGTTCTAATTTCGTGTATGGAACGGATTGCAGCCGTTTTATTTTCGATAATCGGTTATTCCGGGCGAATGCGTTTCGAATATCGAAACGAAAGGCTTCCGGCGCTCCGGAATCGAAACGCCGCTTCAGTCCGCCGCAGGATGAAAAACGACTAAATTTTTGCACGGGCCGTGACGAAGTAGTAAAAAATTACTTTTTACCCCGCCCGTTCATACCGGCCATTTCATGGAAGACGAAAAGAACACTGCTCGAAAAAACTTTGCCCATGGCGACCGCGCGTCGTTCGACGCCTCTACATGGTATGCGGCGAAGACCGAGGAGGTTTCTGCCGCATTAACTCAAAGAACCGGGCCGAGGCCGGGACATCACCACGATCTGTTCCTGAAAATCTGGCAGAACCGCGGTTCGATGGCCCGGCGTCACGGCCTTCGGCTCTATCTGTTCCGCATGGCCCGCAATGCCGTACGACCGTTTCGACAGCCGTACGGTGCGGACCAACTTCGCCCGGCAAACCAATCTGCTGCCCGAATACGAACTTCCGGACGTGGACAACCGCGACCTGCTGCTGCTGATTCAGCTGGCGGTGGAGAAGATGCCCAGGCAGCAGCGCGCATCTTCCGCATGAGCCGTGAGGAGGGGCATCGCCAACGACGAGATCGCCCGGCGCCTCTCGATCTCCACGCGCACCGTCGAAAACCAGATTTCGAGAGCCTTGTCCGAACTGCGCAAACTCGTCACGCTGATCCTGTTTTCTTCTAAAAAACTTTTTTAGTCTTTCGGGCGATTGCGTAACGTCCGTGTGAACCGTCTTATTTGTGAAACGGGAAAGATTGTTGTCTGTGAATCAGACAAAAGCTTACGTGTCAGAGACTTCCTCGGCAGCGGCTGTACCCCGGGAGGTGCAGCAGCACTGGAGTGGCTGCCTGACCCGCCGCGGCGAAGGGCAGCGGGCGCTGGAAAGCTACTGGAACGGACTCGGGCCGAGAGCCGGGAGGCCGCGAACGCAAGCTCGAACGGCTCCACGAGGCGATTGCGCCGCGGCGAGCAGTTCCGTGTCCGCCGCATCTGGCGCGTCGCGGCAGCGGCCGACGTCGTGCTGCCGGCCGCCGGGACGAACACGTCGTGGTGAAGGACTACCTGCGCACGAAGATCGAAACCAACATCGTCACCTCGGCCCACGACAGGGCAGTACGTGCTGCCCGACGGCTTTTTTATATATTTGGCTTTCAATGCCGGGAGCGTGCTCCGCTATTACGGCGACCCACGACGGGCCGCCGCAGGTGAAGTGGAACTCGACGGCGAAGGCTAACTTCAAGGTCCGGCACGGTACCGACCGTCCGTTCATCTGCGGATGGAGGACATGGAAGGAACATCGAGGTGCTCGGCACGGAGTTCGACGTGATCAACTACGCCGAGTTCGCGACCACGGAGGCAATTTCTTTGCAGCGGCAGCATCCGGCGCCCGCCGGCGGCCGCGTCTGCCGGCGCCCGTGACGTTGAAGCCCGGCGACAGGCTGGTGTTGCCTCGATTAAAGTGAGGGCGCGCTCGCGCTCGCGGGTTTCGACGCAGAACTACTCGCAAAGTGGATGGGCGGTTTCCGCTGTCGTTCGACGACACCTCGCTGGCCGACATCCTCACCAACCTCGAACGCTGGTACGCTGTCGAGATCGATGCCCCCGGAGGCGTGACCCGCGGTGCGCATGTCGTGTTCTGCCGATCCGCAACGAGCATCGGAGGGGATTCTGAAGCCATAGTCGTCGCTCGTCGGAGATATGGACTACGTCTGCGCCGGGGGCGGCACATAACGATCATTCCCCCCCAACAACCGAAAAAATTCCTAAAAATTACGCGCGCCTATGTAAAAAAGGGACCTGGACTTTTCCTGCTTTTCACTTCGGAACGCAGAACCTGTTCGGCCATTTCGACCATTACCTAAATTACAAAACCCATGCGTAAACTTATCCAAGCTAAAATCCTTTGGTACTTGGCCCTGCCCTTTATTGCTCTTACTGACCACGGAGGAAGGGCGCAAACTCCCCCCCCAGTGGCATCGCCAAGGACAACGTCTCTGTCAGAACAGGTTTTTGAAAGATCGAGCGACTGACCAGTACACGTTTTCTACAATAACGCGACGCTTCGGCCTCAAAGCGGATAAATGTCTCCGCATGCGCGGCCATTGCGCAAACCCGTGGCCGGTGGTGCGGCCGAATGCTGCCCGACTGCTCGTGCGTTTCGAGAACCGAAAGGAGAATCATCCTCTTTCGTCAAGGACGCCGCGTCCCAAAGCCAGACGGTGAAGGGCGATAAATCAAGGACGAGGCGCGCCCGTAATGATCGGCGCCACGGTCTCCTCGTGACCGACGCCCGCGGAGACCAAGCCGACATGAACGGCTGCTCACCCACCGGCGCTTACGGCCGAAACCATGCTCGAGGTGTCGTTCATCGGCTTCGACACCTACAAATCCCGCAATCGGAAGCCGCGTTCGACGTGAGTGCTGACTTATGCCCAGCAACAAACATCGACGAGGTGGTGGTCGTGGGCTACGGCACGCAGAAGAAGGCCAATCTCCACGGGCGCCGTGGCCAGCGTGTCGCAGAAAGAACTGGAAGGACCCGTCCGTTTCGAACGTCGGACCCCTGCAGGGTGTGATCCCCAACCTCAATGTGACCCTCTCCTCGGGGCAGCCCGGAGCCGGCGCGTCGTACAACATCCGCGGCACGACCTCGCCCAACGGAGGCAGCCCGCTGATTCTGATCGACGGCGTGGAGACCTATCCCGACCGTATCAACTCGAACGACATCGAGTCGATCACGGTGCTCAAAGATGCTTCCTCTGCCGCGATCTACGGCGCACGCGGCGCGTTCGGCGTCATCCTGATCACCACCAAGAGCGGCAAGTAACGAGAAGGCCGAGGTGTCGTACAACGGTTATTTCTCCGTATCCAGTCCGACAACCTCGACTGATTACGAAACCCGCGGCTACTACTCGGCCAAGATCGCCGACTTCTTCATGATGGCGACCCAGAACACGCCCTACACCTCCTACACCGAGGCCGATTACAAGGCGCTCTGGGAGCGGCGCAACGACAAGACCGAAAACCCGGCGCGTCCGTGGGTCGTCACCGACAACCGCAACGGCCGCCAGCAGTATGTCTATCTGGCCAACTTCGACTGGTATAACTACCTCTACGACGACAGCCGCCCGACGTGGGACCACAACATCAACATCAAGGGCGGCAACCAAGGCGCTCTCCTACATGGTCAGCGGACGCTACTACCAGCAGAAGGGTGTCAACCGCATCGAGCCGGACATGTTCAAGTCCTACAACTTCCGCGTGAAGCTCCAGGCCGAGATCAAACCCTGGCTGACCATCGCCAGCAACACCAAGTTCTTCCAGTCGAACTACAAGTATTACGGCTACGAGGACGAGTACAACAACTTCCGCAAACCCACGCTGCACGCCCTGGCGTCGTTCGTACCGGTGAATCCCGACGGGACCGCCGTGTCGCACACCTCGGTGACGCAGTCGTCGACCCATTACCTGATGGACGGTTACAACGCCATGATGCAGAAGGGCAAGAGCTTCGGCAACAAGAAGACGCAGGAGATCACCACGACGTTCGAAGCCACGTTCAAACTGCACAGGAATTTCAACGTCAAGGCCGATTTCAGCTACACGCAGGGGATACCTCCACAACGACTACCGCAGCGTCAACGTCCAGTATTCGCAGTATCCGGGCGAGGTGATGACCGAACCCGAAGGCAGCTTCCCCAACAAGTACAAGGAGGTCGTATGGGACCAGAACTACTATGTGGCCGACGTTTACGGAACCTACAACAAGACTTTCGGCGAGAAGCACAATCTGACGCTGATCGCCGGTTACAACTACGAGGCCAAGTATTTCCGCGACCTTACGGCGGCCAACGACGGCCTGCTGTCCGAGGACCTCTCGGACTTCAATCTGGCCAAGGGAACGACCAACTTCACGCTCAACGGCGGCCGCAACGAATACGCCATCATGGGCTGGTTCTACCGTGCGGCATACGATTACAAGGGCAAGTACCTGGCCGAAGTCAACGGACGCTACGACGGCACGTCGCGCTTCCCGCGCGGCAAGCGTTACGGCTTCTTCCCCTTTCGTTCTCGGCGGCCTACCGCATCAGCGAGGAGGCGTTCTTCGAACCGCTGCGCAAGACGGTCGACAACCTCAAAGATCCGGCTCTCGTACGGTTCGCTCGGCAACCAGCAGATCGGTTACTACGACTTCATCCAGACCATCACGACCAAAGGTTCGATGAGCGACTATTCGTTCGACGGTACGATCCTCGGCCAGCACGCCACGGTGAGCGATCCCGTGTCGGGCAACCAGACCTGGGAGAAGGTCGTCTCGAAGAACCTCGGCGTGGACCTCAACATGTTCAGCAACCGCCTCTCGCTGACGGCCGATTTCTACATCCGCGATACGAAGGGTATCCTGGGCAAGGGCAAGTCGCTGCCCTCGATCTACGGAGCCGCGGAGCCGCAGGTCAACTCGAACAACCTCCGCACGAGGGGGTATGAACTGGTGCTGGGCTGGCGCGACTCGTTCAAACTTGCCGGCAGCACCTTCAGCTACGGCATTACGGGGTCGTTCTCGGACTACACGGCCAAGTACACCAAGTGCGACAACCCCTCGGGGCTGATCGGAGACCCCTATGTGGGCAAGAAGTACGGCGAAATCTGGGGTTATAGGGTCGACGGGCTGTTCCCACCGACGAGGAGGCTGCCGAGTATGCTTCGCGCGTGGACCTTTCGAAGGTCGCCGCAGGCTATTACTCCGCGACGGGAGCCTACGGAAAAGGCGTCCGCGGAGGCGACATCAAGTACCTCGACCTGGACGAGAGCGGCATCGTCGACGGCGGCAAGGGCACGCTGGAAGACCCGGGAGACCGCCGCGTGATCGGCAACTCGTCGCCCCGCTACCAGTACGGTCTCACGCTGAACTTCTCGTGGTACGGATTCGACCTCTCGGTGTTCATGCAGGGCATCGGCCGGCTCGACTGGTATCCCGGCGCGGACAACCTGCGCTTCTGGGGTCCGTACAGCCGTCCCTATGCCACCTTCATCCCGAAGAACTTCATGAGCCAGGTGTGGAGCGAGAGCAATCCCGACGCCTATCTCCCGCGCGCCCGCGCGCACATCGTCGCTCAACTCGACGCAGGGCACGGCCTACTACACCAACGACCGTTACTTGCAAAATCTGGCCTACTGCCGGCTGAAAAACCTCACCCTCGGCTACACGATTCCCAAGCGGCTGACATCGAAGGTCGGCATCAAGGAGTGCCGTGTCTACTTCAGCGGCGAGAACCTCGCCACGTGGAGCGCCCTGAAAAACGATTTCCTCGATCCCGAGCAGGCCGCCGCCGATTCGGACAAGCAGTCGAACGTCTATCCCTGGTGCAGGACCTATTCCGTGGGTCTGAACTTAACCTTCTAAAGCGACTGCCGTTATGAAAAAATACATTCTTTATCTACTGACCGGTATGGCGGCGTGCGGACTTTGCAGCTGCGAGGATGCGCTCGACCGTTTCCCGAAGGACCGGCTCACACCCGATAACTTCTTCCGCACGGAGGAGGAGTCTCAGCTCTACACCAACGATTTCTACACGATGTTCCCCTCCGCCGGGACCATCTACGGCGAGACGGCCGACATCATCGCCAAGACCACGCTTACGAGCGAGGTACTGGGCAACCGCACCGTGCCCGCGACGGCGAGCTCCTGGAAGTGGGAGAAGCTGCGCGACATCAACTTTTTTCCTGCAACACTCGTCCAACTGTCCGGACGAGCGCGTGCGGCTCGAATACGAAGGTCTGGCGCGTTTCTTCCGGGCCTGGTTCTATTTCGAGAAGGTGAAATATTACGGCGACGTGCCCTGGGTGGACCGTCCGATCGACGCCAGCGATCCGCTGCTCTTCGAAAAGGGCCGCGATCCGCGGGAGCTGGTGATGCAGAAGGTGGTCGAGGACCTCGATTTCGCCGCCGCCAACCTGCCCGCCGAAAAGTCGGTCTACCGCGTGACCCGCTGGACCGCGCTGGCGCTCAAGAGCCGGGCCTGCCTGTTCGAGGGGACTTTCCGCAAGTATCACGGGCTGGAGGGCTGGGAAAGCTACCTCACGGCCTCGGCGACGGCCTCGAAGCGCTTCATCGACGAGAGCGGATACTCGGTCTACACGACGGGAACGACGCCGTATCTCAACCTCTTTCTCGTCGCTCAAGGCGCTCGACACGGAAATCGTCCTCGCCCGGGCGTACAATACCTCCATCGGTCTGAAACACGACGTGAACGGTTATCTCACCAGCATCACGATGGGACGCCCCGGCCTGCTGAAGAACATTGCCAATATGTATCTGATGAAAGACGGCACGCCCTTCACCTCGCAGCCCGGCTGGGAGACGATGCAGCTTTCGGAGGAGAGCAAAAACCGGGACGGCCGCTTCGCACAGACGCCCGCACGCCCGGGTACAAGCGCATCGACGATACGGCGCTGTCGGCCCCGAATCTTGCGGCGACGATGACCGGATACCAGCTCGTGAAGTACCTCCAGTCGGCCAAGTACGATTCGTACAACGCGTCGACGAACGACCTGCCGCTGTTCCGTGCCGCCGAGGTGATGCTCAACTACGCCGAGGCCAAAGGCCGAACTGGGAACTCTCACGCAGGAAGACATCGACCTTGCGATCGCCGCTGCGCGACCGCGCGGGCGTCGCGAACCTCGCTCACGCAGGCCAACGACAATCCAGATCCCTATCTGGCTTCGCCGCAGACGGGGTATGCCAACGTGACGGGCGACAACAAGGGCGTGATCCTCGAAATCCGCCGCGAACGCACCGTCGAACTGCTGATGGAGAACCTCCGCTATTGGGACATCATGCGCTGGAAGGAGGGCAAGCGTTTCGAAAAACCCTTCACAGGGCTGTATTTCCCCGGCACGGGTTCTTACGATCTCAACGGCGACGGCGTGGACGACGTGTGCATCTGGTCGGGGTCGAAGCCCGCGACCTCGGCGGCGACGGTTTACGAACTGAACAAGGAGATCTTCTTGAGCGGGGGCGACAGCGGCTACATCGTCATCCATACGGATTACACCCGTTCGTGGAACGAGGAGCGCGACTACCTCTATCCCGTGCCCACCGACGACCGGGTGCTGACCCAGGGCGCCATCACCCAGAATCCCGGCTGGAAAGACGGACTGAATTTCTAACCTGAAAAAAGAACGATTATGAAAATCAAGCGATTCATACTGTTCGCCTTCTCCGGCTGCTGCCTGGCGCTGGCCAGGGGCGGCCTGCTCCGGGCTGGGAGGGCGACAACTCCGATTTCGATTTCGGGGACATGACCTCCGACGAGCCCGAAAACCCCTACGACGGGCAGGGCTACGACCGCCTGCCCAACTCGGTCCGGCTGGCGACCTACAACACCCCCCACCGCTGCGAGGGCTGGACCCAGAACGCCGGGACCGACCGTGCGAACTATAACAACACGGCCAAGGTCATCTCGCTGATGGACCCCGACGTGATCGCGCTGCAGGAGCTGGACAAGAACACCACGTGGCATCCCGACGACCAGTTGCAGGAACTGGCCGACCGTACCGGGATGCGGCCCTATTACTGCAAGACGATCGACTACCGCGGGGGCGACTACGGCATCGGCATCCTCTGCAAAGTGGCTCCCAAAACCACCTATGCCGGCGACCTGCCCGGCACGGAGGCCCGCAAATTCTTCCTGGCCGAGTTCGACGACTATATCTTCATCGCCACGCACTTCTGCCACCAGAGCGACGAGAACCGCCAGCGGTCGTTCGAGATCGTCACCGAGTACATCGCCGCCAACTACGCCTCCTATGCCAAGCCGATCTATCTGGCGGGCGACCTCAACACGTCGAAGCTGCCGGCTGCGGCGCTCGAATCGTGGAAGATCATCAGCACGTCGGCCAACACCTTCGTGAACACCACCTCGCCGAGCCGCATCGACTACGTGCTCGTCTATACGGGCAATTCGCCGTCGTACGAGGTGCTGCGCACCGCCGTGCCCTCGTACGAGGAGATCAACGTGATGACGGTCTCCGACCACCTTCCCGTACTGGTAGACCTCAAAAAGTAAGCGATTATGAAAAACAGACTCTTGAATAGCTTTTTCCGGACGGCGGCGGCCTTCGCGCTGCTGCTCGCGGCCGGAGCGTGCAAGGACGACGTGGCGCTGCCGATGCAGCGGGTAGCGCTGAACACGCACGCGATTCTCGCGCCGTCGTTCGCCACGACGCTCTCGTTCGACGTCGAGGCCAACTGCGACTGGACGATCTCCGTCGCGGGCGACGACACCTCGTGGGCCGAACTTTCGCGGACCGAGGCCACGGGCATGGCGACTGTGGCGGTGTCCATTGCCGAAAACGATACTTCCGGCTCCCGTTCGCTGACGATCCGCGTTGTGGCCAAGCGCAATGCCGCGGCCGCGGAGGAGCTGTCCTTCGTGCAGGCCTCGGCGACGGCCGAGGGGTATCTCTCGATTCCCGACCTGCGGAAACTGGCCGCCGACGGCGACTACACCGTGACGCAGGATGCGAAGATGCGCGGAATCGTGGTGTCGAGCGTCCAGGACAATAACTATTACGACAACTGCATCGCGCTCCAGAGTGCCCTGAAAGCCAACTGCGGCATTACGCTCCGCACCGACGAGGTGCTCTACCGCAAGCCGGGCGAGGAGCTGGAGATCGACCTGAAGGGGGCGGTCGTCGGGGTGAACCCCGGGACCGGCGTGATGGAGGTGAAACCCGCCGCGGACGACAAGGTGAGCCGCACGGAGACGACGCAGGTGACCCCCGCGGCGGTTCCCGTGACCTATGAGCAGCTGATGTCCGGCGATTACGAGTCGATGTACGTCTCGCTCGGCGTGCAGGTGGTGGTCAGCGACATGAACAAGAAGTTGAGCGACAACGTCACCGTGCAGACGGAGGACGACGAGCGTTTCGCGCTCTGCGCGCGGCAGGCCAGCACGTTCGGCATCGACGCGGTTCCCGTCGGGAGCGGCAGGCTTTGCGGCATCGCCGGGATATACGAGGGCGCTTACGCCGTGATGCCCTGCACGTCGGGCGACATCGCGATGACTTCGCCCCGCTTCGACGGAGGCATCACGCTGCCCTACGTGCTGTCGGTCATGACCAAGACGGCCTCCAACGGCGCCGGCAAGTACATTCTTCTACTCGGGGGTCGAACGGCACGGGGTCGATCGACGGCGTTTCGGCGACGGCCATGGACGGCACGGGCGCCGGCATCACGGCCAAGTTGAGTTCCTCGGGCGGTAACCTCGGATTCCGCTACTGGAACGAGAACAGCGGTCACCACAACCTGCCGATGAAGTCGTGGACCGGAGGGAAAGACAAGGACTATGCGCTTTTCACCTTCCCGCTCAACGAGTCGGTCGACGGACCGTTCCGCTTCTCCTTCGGCTGGAGTGCCTCGGGAACCGCCCCGGCGAACTGGACGCTCTCCTATTCGAACGACAACGTCGTCTGGTACACCCCCGCGCCGACGGACGAACCGCATTTCGTCATCCCGCAGGGAAAGTCCGTGGGCAGCGGAAAGAACTTCTTCTACTGGACGATCGACATCACGCCGCAGATTCCGCTGGAACGCCGCGGAACCCTCTACATCCGCGTGACGCCGTTCAACCAGGTCACGGTGAATGGCGGGACGGTGGCCAACGGCGGCGAAATCCGCCTCCACTCGTGCGCCGTCGTGGAGAAAGTGCCTTCGTTCTCGACCGAGAAACCGGCCGGCGCCGTCTACTTCGAGCCGTTCGACAACCTGACGACGGGGCTCGATTACCGCCACGGCGACAAACTGGCCGCGATGCTCAATTTCTGCGGCAGCGACATCTCGGTATGGGACGCCGGGGCGAAGAACGGCTTGTCGGGTACGAACGTCCGCCAGCGTCCCGGGTATGCCCAGATCGGCTTCGTGGAGACGCAGACCGTCGCCCAGGGTTCCTACACGAACAGCGTAGGGGCGCTGCTGACGCCCGCTTTCGGGGCTTCGGGAACGCCCGGGTTTCGTTCGACGCCATGGCCTACAAGAACACTTCGGTGCACGCGAACAGCGGTGCGAAGGACCTGAAAGGCGATCTGAAATCGGTGGTCGTCGAGGTGATCGGCGGCGGAACGATCGACGGCGCGGCGAAGAAGGTCGAGCGGTCTGACCTACACCGAATTCAAAAACTTCACGCTGACGATCGACGGTGCGACGGCCTCCACGGCTCTGCGCTTCACGAGCGAACCCGCTTCGGGCGAGTTCTCGCGCTGGTTCATCGACAACATCTGCGTGACGAAGTAGGGATTGCGATGAAAGCGTCCCGGAGCGAATGCCCCGGGACGCTTCGTTTCATGCCAGACCTGCGTCCGGTCAGCTTTCCGCCTTCGTGGTGACGGTGAAGAGCTGGCGGCCGTATTCGTCGGTGGCGGTTATCCGGATCTCGGCGGACGGCGTTACAGGGGCGTGTATTCGAGCATGTGGTCGGTGCGGTATTTGTCGAGGAAACTGAACGAGGAGATGTCGTTGCCGCAGGCGTCGTGGACCGTGACGTAATAGTCGTCGTACTCCCCGGACCGCCTTTCAGCTGCGAGGGAGGGAACCGCGACCCCGTTTTCGCGGCATTCGAATTTCCACGTCGGATGCCAGTCCCAGACGTTGAGGCGCACGACTGGCTTGCCTTCGGCATTCTTCAGCCCTGAATTGTAAACCCGGTAATACTGCTCGTTCGCGTTGCTGAAATTCACGCTCCGCCGGTTCGTTATCGTCCCGCCGCTGAAATCGTAACGCGTGAAAGTCGCAGGCGCCCCGTCGTGGCAGAGCGGAAAAATACCACCATGCACCGCACACGCACGGGTGCGTACTCGGTCACGGTCATGCCGCTGCGCGGTACGCTGACCGTTTCGGCGATGATGGTTGTGGCCCGACCAGATCGTGACGGCAGTTTTTCTTGTCCTTATAGATGTCGAGAGCAATTCGTCGGCGTTGTCCATCGGGTTTGGGCGACGAGGCCCCCGGGTTGCGGCGGAAGGCGGGCAATGCCATGCGATCACGATGCGCTCGACACCCGACGGCATGTAGTCGGCGTCCCTTCTGCGCCCAGTCCATCTGGCGTTGGTTGAGGCGGACGGTGTACGAACGGTCGCCGCCGGTGTTGATATACTGCGTATTGTCGAAGACGACGTAGTGCACTTTGCCGATGTTGACGGCGTAGTACGTCGGTCCGAGCGCGGAGATATAGGCGAGTTCGGCTTCCGAGTCGTCGTCGCCGGCGATGTTCTGCACGGCCATGTCGTGGTCGTGGTTGCCGATGGCGTGGAAGGTCTGGATCGGCATGCCCCCGCGTTCGCAGACGTTGACGAAATTGGCCAGCGTCGCCTTGTTGGCATTCGTCCAGTGCGACTCCTGCGTCATATCGCCCAGATTCATCCCGTAAACCGGCACGCCGTGGCAGCGATTTGACGTGAAGGTCGCGCAGCGCCTTGAGGTAGGTGCGCGGCGGAACGTCGTGGAGTCCAGTTCGTCTCTTCGGGGGCAGATCGACGGCGGGCCGACGATGTCTTGATCATCGCGCGGTTGCGGATGTGCATGTCGGCCGGACACGATCAAGATGTGGCGGTCGTTGTTGACCTTTTCAGCGTGAAGTCGTGCTGCTGCACCTTCGACGCTCGTGGGGAGCTGATCCTGCGGTAGAAGCGGGGATGAACCCGCGCGTGGATTCGACCTCGTATCCTGACGGGACGGTCAGGGTAGACCAGTTTCGACTTGTCGGACGACGTGCGCAGCCCGTAGGCTCCCTGTTTGTTCGTGCGCATCATGTTCACGCCGTCGGTTACGACGACGCCCTGCACGCCGGCGCCGGCACACGTCACGACCCCGCGCACGGTGGCCTTCGGGTCGATTTTTCGACCAGTCGACGCCGCTGTCGGGCGAAGGGTCGGATCGACGGGTTTTTCCTGTTCTCGGGATCGTCGCCCGAATCTGAGCAGCAGATGCCGCCGGCGGATATCGCCAGCAGGGCGGCCAATAAAAAGCAGCAGTTTTTTCATGGTTGCGGGTTCTTTGCGGTTTGCGGCATGGGACGGTTCGGGAAAAGGGGAAAGGGACGGTCGTCCTCTCCCGCTCCGACTGTTCGTTACATGCCGTTATTTGTTATAGCGGATGGCGAAATATTCGGGGTTGCTGGAGTGTTCAGCGGCCAGGGGCTGCGCCGCTCTTGCTCTGGTTCAGGCGCGCGTTGGCGTAGTCGGAGCCGTCGCTGCAGAGGTCGCTCGTCGGGCGAAGCCGGATGTAGACGTTCGGCTGTCCGAGAATCTCCTGGGGAAGTTCGAAATTGATGCACTTGTAGGCCACGCACGACGAATAGAGTGTGTTCGACCAGACGGAAACGTCGGGGATGGTGTATTCGCCGATCAGGTTCCACTGCGAGTCGTCCTTCGCCGCCTGCGAATCGGTCAGCGACCATTCGGCACACCAGAAACGGGGCGAGAAGAAGCTCTGCTGCGTGTTCATGACGGAAATCTGCATCGAGATGTGCGACGTCGTGATGCCTTCGGTCGAGAAGTTGATCAGCCAGGCGTAGGGGCGGTCGGTGTCGTCGTCCCACCAGAAGTGGTTGGCGAAGGAGGGTAGCAGTTGCCGCTGACGTTGCCCTTGCCGCGCAGACCCGTGCTGCCGCTGTAGTTGATCTGGCCCGAGGTGGTGGAGATCGCCCGTTGCTCGTCCAGCCGCCCCGTGCCGCAGCCTACGTATTTCGTATCGGCGGCATAGGGCCCGCACCACTCCAGCGTTCCGTCGGGGTTGTGGCTCACCAGGTTGTCCATCAGCGGATTCCAGCTCTTCGAGGGGTCGATCACGATGCCGATGCCGTTCTTGTTGCCGAAGTTGGCTCCGAAGATATAGGAGGCGTTGTTGCCGACGGGACCCAGGTATTCGTAGGTTCCGCCGCCCCACATGTGCTGCTGGTAGGTGCCTTTGCAGGTACTCTTTGCTGGCCGATCCCGTGTACTTCTCCTGGTAGGTGTGCGTCAGGTAGCCGTTCGTTCCGTAGGTGGGTTTCTGGACCTTTGTTCTCCACGTCGGGATTCCAGTAGCGGTACTCCGTCAGCAGAGCCGAGAAGCTGTCTTCGACACTGTTCTGCATGTTGTCCCAGATGTCGCCCTTGGTCTGGTGGCGGATCTGGTAACGGCCGATGAAGCCGAGCGTCGGGTCGTCGTCCATTTCGGCAGGGGTCGGCTCCGTCGCGCCATTCGAAACGCGAGAAACACTCGTGGACGATGACGCCCGAGATCTGCCCGAGCCGTAGGGGCAGGCGCGTGCCGTCGCTGCGGGTAGGCGCAGTTGGTGTTGGTCATCATGTACATGTCGTCGCCGTTGATGTCGCGCACGAGCAGCGGGTATTTGCTGATGCGGTCTGCGTTCGTGCCGATCGCATAGCCCTCGTTGATGGGCGTGATCGCGCCCTTGCGGACGGGGAACTCGACGTCTTTCAGGGTGACGTACGTGTAGATGTCGTCGTCGGTGAGCTGGTTCATCCACTTCTCCTTCACGGGAACGTCCGATGCCGAACCCGCGATGCGCGAAATGACCATCGCCTTGGTGACGTTGCGCAGTTCGTAGCGGTCGGGGTTCTCGACCAGGTAGCCCGAGGCGCCCTGAATGAGGATCTGCACATGGTCGTACTGTTCGAAGACGTTGTCCCCGGCCGAGGCGGTCTGGACGGCGATGCCGTATTTGCCGTCGTAGGTTTCGAGGTAGACGGTCCGGTCCGACATGGTGTAGTCGATCTTGGAAGTCGTGTTCTGCTGCGGATTTTTTCGCCCGCATTGTGGTTCTTGGTGTTGCTCACCACGATGCCTTCGAGGATGACGTAGTCGTCGACCTTCTTGTTGGTGGCGTAGGTCTGGCGGAACTCCTCGAACGTGATCTGCCGTCCGAGGGTCTCCTTCGCGGTGCGCTGCAGGAGGTTGAATTCGACGGAGACGGTCTCGTCCCAGCCGTCGGTGAAGGAGAGCGACACGGCTGCCGAACGCGGAATTTCGTCGGCGGTGTTCGTCTCGGTCGTGATGACCAGACTGCGCTTTTCGCTCTCGGAATCCACGATTTCGAGGTTCTTGATCCAGTCGGCGTTGTCGGTTTTGGCATTTCGATGTCGACCGTGATCGCCTCGAAGGGGGACGTTGGTCTCGATCGGCGAGGTGTTCTCGCCGCCGCCGGCTCCGGCGACGGTGACGGACGACCTCGCGAACTCGATCTTCGCGTCAACGAGCGCCTTCTGCTTGACATAGAGCGTATCGCGGCGCGCATCCACGTCGGAGCAGAGCACGAAGCCCGCTTTGCGCTTGAAGCCTTCGTTGAATTCGCATTCGGCCGTGATGGCACCCTTCCCGTCAACCGTTTCACCGCAGGTCAGGCTGATCCAGTCGGCCTGGCCGATGCGCTCGATATGGAAGGCGCCGTTGGCGTAGATGTCGATGTCGAACGTGTTCGCATCGGCTTCGACGACGAACTCCTTCTCCAGTGCGCCCAGTTTGACCAGGGGGCCAGGTCGTCGGCGTCGTCGACGCTGCAGGCCGCCGAGGCCGCGCATACGGCCGCAATGCCAAAAAACTTAAATATCGATTTACGACAGTTCATATTTTATACGTTTTATTCGTTGATGTTTTTCGGCCGTGCGCGGCGGACGGTGCATCCGCCGCGCAGCCGCAATTCATTTAGTTATAACGTACCGTGATCGTACCGATACGGGCCTGGCTGTTGCCCGCCGCGACGGACGGCGACAGCGTTCCTTCTCGATGCCGAGGTTCGTCAGGTAGGTCGAAGCCGATGTGCCTGGAGCGATGTCCGTGACCTTTGTCGGCCACCTGCAGGCGCAGAACCACTTTCTCCCGGCCGAAGCAGTCGGCGGGCAGTTTGCGCAGGTGTTCGGTGAAGCCCGGCGTCGAATCCTGCGAGGTGGTCGACCACCACGTGATCGAACGCTTCTTGATGATCGGGCAGTCGGGGACGGCCTGGAACGTCTGGCCGCCGTCGACCGAGTAGAGCAGATTCCAGTGCGCCGGGCCGGAGAGGGTCGTGTTGCTCATCGAACCGTGGCCCCAGACGATGCCGAAGACCATGTTCGAACCGCTGATTCCCCTGCGTGGAGAACGAAATGTCGAAGTATTTGCCCTCGTTCTGCGTCGAAATCCCACCACTGCTGGGTGAACATGATGGCGCCGTTCACTACCAGACCTTTCTGTTCGGCGGAGGCATGACCGCCCTTGCCCGAGCAGACGACGTTGTTGAAGTCCGATGCGGCAGCCTGCGTAGCGCCGTATTTATTGATTTCGCCTTCGCCGATCTCCGGTATGAGGTCGATCTTGCGGTTGTTCCAGTTCCACTCGACGACGGTCTTCGAGAACGGTTCGTCGGTCAGCGCGATCTCCTCGGCGGTCATGGCGCGCAGCTGGTAGCGGCCCAGGTCGCCGAAACGGATCGGGGCGACGTCGTCCGCCACGACGATGCCGCGGAACGTGCCCGAACCCTGCGGTACGACGGAGTTGAACTCCAGGTCGCGGCCCGAGCTGAAACGCCGCCAGGGAGCGGCCGTATTGGTCAGCATGTAGATGGTCCGGCCCGTGTTGTCGTAGCACATCAGCGGGGCCACGTCCCAGCGCGGGGCAGTGGCCGTGCCGATCGGGTTGATGTTGTCCTTGAACGAATAGCCGTCGGTGCAGTTGGTGTAGGCGCCGTCCTTTGCACATGATTTCGAGGCCGGTGACCGACACCAACGTGAAGATGTCGTCGTCGGTGAGTTGGTCGATCGTCTTCGTCTTGACCGGAATCTTGAACTCGTCGGGTGTCGAGGTTTCGAGTATGTTGGCCGCGGTAAGTCCCGTGATGGTGTAGCACTCGGGGAGTTTTTTTCTTTTCGAGCGTGGCGCCGTTCAGGGAGAGACGCACCTTCGAGAAGCGGGCCGGCGTGTTGTCTTCGGAGGAGGCGAACTTCAAGCAGAAGCCCCACTTGCCGTCGAGGCTCTCGATATAGGCCGTCCGGTCGTTCTCGCCGCGGTCGAAGAAGAACTGGCTGGTCTGGGGACTCGAAACGATGTTCTTGCTGTCCGGGTAGCTGACGACGTAGCCTTCGATATACTGCTGGAGCGTGATCTCGCCCGGAGCCAGGGCGCGCACCGTGGCGAAGTCGGTGGCGGTCGGGTAGGGCTTCTGGGTGATTTTGCACGAGGCCGAAACGAAATTGCCCTGTTCGTCGGTGAAGCTGAGCCGGATCGTGGCGGTGCGCGGCTCCGAACCCTCGTTTCGGGCCAGCGAGAACGTCAGCCCTTCGTCGGTGATCGCGGGTTTCAGAATCCACTCGGCCTCCTCTGCGACGGGAACGTCGTACGCCACGTCGTAACCGATCTGGTCGGAATAGGGCACGAGGTTGTTGAGCGTCGCCGGAACCACGCAATCCTGGGCGTAACCTTCGTACGTCTCGGCATTACTGTCCAGTTTGAGCGCCGGTTTGTCGATGCCCTGCGTGACGGTGAGCACCGACTTGGTGATCTCGCCCTTGGCGTCTTCGATGAAGAGGGTCAGATCGGCGATACGCGCGAATCCGGTGTCGTTGTCCGTGACGTCGAACGTGATTCCCTTTGTAGGTGACCGAGACGTTGGAAATCCACGGATCGACGGGGGCTGCGCCTGCTGTTCGTCGCCGCCCTCTTCTCCGCCCCTCTTCCGCTTCAGCGCGGGTCAGACGACGGTGACGGGATCGTTGGGCAGGCCGTCGCTGTCGTAATAGGTGACGGTGGCTTCCAGGTCGTCGATGCAGTAGCGCAGGTTGGTGTTGATCGGCGTGAAGATCTGCGACCGGGACATCAGCAGCGTAACCGCCGGTTTCGAGAACGAGAGCGAGGCGTCGGTGATGGTTCCGGCCTGCGAGAACATCACCGTGTCGGCCAGGGAGCCTTTCTCGAACACGACGCCGATCTTTCTCGAAATGCCGTAGTTGGCCGAGTAGGTGAACACGATTTCGTTATTGCCGTATCCCTGAGCTTGTTGAGCGACGCCCACTTCACGGGCGCGTGAAGCGCGCCGTCCAGTCGCCGTTCGAGTAGACCAGCACGTGCGTCGAGCCGGCATCCTTGGTCAGCGTGGTAAAGCGTTGCCGAGACCGCCAGAGGCAGGTCCAGCTCGAAATCCTTCTGGCAGCCGGTCAGGGCCGTCGTCAGGGGCCGTCAGGGCGATCAGTACGCCGGCAACCGATCTTTTCTGTTTATTGAATATTGTTTTCATTCGTCTGAAAGTTTCGGATTATTACAAGCCGTAAGCCTTGTATTCATTGTTGTCGAGGTTGTTCTTCGAGTAGATGACTTCCGTGTCGGGAATGGGGTAGTAGCGGTGGCACGGTTTGATCCGGCTGTTCGCCGTGTTGAGCTGCAGATAGGCGTAGTCGCTGTTGTCCGTTACGGCGTCGTACCAGATGCCCCAGCGCACGAGGTCGAACTTGCGCTGGAACTCGCCGAAAAGCTCGCGGGCACGCTCGTTGCGGATCTCCTCTTCGAGGCGCGCGGGGGGTGGGAAGGTGTAGTTGGACAGACCGGCGCGCGTACGGGTCATGTCGAGGTATTCGACCGCCCTTCTCGTAGTTTTCCTTGTAGAAATAGCACTCGGCCATCATCAGCAGGGCGTCGGCATAACGGAACATTTGCCCTGGTTGTTGACCGTCGGCCGAGGACTGCATGTTCGGACACCAGAATTTCTGGGCCCACCACGGGCGGGTGTTGGTGTTGTTGAACGTTTGCCGTCGTATTCCCAGGCCATGTTCAGCGTCTTGCGTTTATCATTGCCCTTTTTGGTCTGGAGTCCGTCGCAGAAATAGCTGTTGGGGCGCATCGAGGTCCAGGTGGTCATGCCGCACCCATTTCGGGAATCTCCACGCCGTCGTAAATGCCTTTGCCGTTGTGGCTCGGCGTGCAGATGGCTGCCACGTTGGTGGTGACGGCCAGTCCGCCGGGCGTGTAGGTGCGCTGCACCTCGAAGATCGACTCCGGGGTGTTCTTGTTGCGGAACATGATGTCGTCGAGCGGATACTGCTGCAGGTCGCCGTAGATTTTCTCCAGCTCGCCGAGCGCCTCGAGGGCGTCGTCCCAGCGGTGGTTCCACTGCGCGAGTTTGGCAATCATCATCCAGCCCATCGCGGCGCCCATGCGGTTGTCGGCTACCTCCGACGAGCGCACCTGGTCCATCGAGGGCACGTAACGCTGCAATTCGTCGATCAGGTAGTCGCGGGTATCCTTCGCCGGCATGCGGCCCAGGCGGGCGATCTCCTGCATCACGCTGTTGTCCGCTACCTCTTGGTGTAGAAGGGAACGTCGCCGAAAACACAGGTCAGCAGCCAGTAGTAGAACGAGCGGATCACTACGCCTTCCGCCAGCAGCGGCTGCCTGTCGGCCTCCGACGCCTCCTCGATGTCGCTCAGGGGCGAACGCTCGATGGCGGCGATGGTCGAATTGCAGTACATCACGCCCTTGTAGCACTGGGTCCATATCTTCGCGCCGTTGAGCGGTTTTGCGGGCGATATGTCGAGCTGGGCGTCCTTGGTTCCCGAGGTGATGTACATCAAGTCGGTGACGCCTTCGGTCATGATCAGGAAGCAGTAGTCGTAGATGCTGTTGATCGGGATGTAGCAGGCGTTCAGTCCCGCCAGACACTGCGCCCGGGTCTTGTAGTAGTCCTTGGGACCTACGAACGACGTGGGGTGTTCGTCCAGGTCGCACGCGCTGAACAGCAGGGCGGCGGTTGCCGTCGCGGCCAGCAGGTATTTTTTCAGGAAACGGTGTGTTCTCATCTTCTTTGACGGTATTAGTATCTGATCTGGAGGCTGAAAATGATGGTCCGGGGTTTGGGGTAAGCTCCGATATCGACGCGCCGCAGGGCCGAGTTGGAACTCGATGTCGAAACGTCCGGATCGAATCCGTTGTATTTCTTCCACAGGTAGAGGTTCTCGCCGCTGACGCTTACGCGGATGTCGCGCAGGCGGTTCTTGGTGGCCTTGCGCATGTCGAAGGTGTAGCTCGCGGAGATGTTCTTCAGCCGCAGGTAGCTCGCGTCGTGCACCAGCCGGTCGCTGGGCAGGGCGTCGTAGCTGCCGGCCATCGGGAGGTTCGAATTCGGGTTGCGGACCGGATGCCAGGCGTTCTGCATGTAGCGGTACTGGTTGGTGTAGGGCGATCCGTTACCCATCCAGAGCTCCGCGACGTTGTAGATCTTGCCGCCGATCGAGTAGTTGAAATAGACGCCCAGCGTGAAGTTATGGATGTTGAACGTGTTCTGAATGCCGCCGTAGAGGTCCGGGTCGGCCGATCCGAGGTAGACCAGATCGTCGTTGTTCAGCACGCCGTCGTGGTTGATGTCCTGATACCGGGCGTATCCGGGTTTGAACGTGGTCCCGCTGGCCGAAGCGTAGGCTTTGGTGATCTTGTTGCGCTCCACCTCCCCTTCGTTGTGCCATACGCCGCCGTAGCGGAATCCCCAGAGGGCGTTGAGCGTGTAGCCCTTCCTGTAACCGTACATCATGTAGGTCGTTCCCGACGACGAGGGCGACGAGTAGGCCGTTACGAAATCCTCCGAGGCGATGTCGTCCACCATCTGCTTGTTGCGCGACAGGGTGAGGGTCGTCGACCACTGAAACTTCGGACGGACGATGTTGCGGCTTTCGACGGTGAGTTCCCAACCTTTGTTGGTGGTGCGTCCGGCGTTGGCGAAATAGTTGGTGTAACCCGTCTGCGAGGCCACCTGTACGGTCAGCAGCAGGTCGCGGGTCTTGATCAGGTAGGTGTCGGCCGTGACGTTGAGCCGCCCGCCGAACAGCGAGATGTCGGCTCCGAGAGTATACTGGTCGGAGGTTTCCCACGTCAGGTCGGGCGACGCCAGGCGCGACGGGTAGACCGCCAGCTGCTGCGTGCCGCCCAGCAGATAGCCGCTCGTCGAGTTGCCCACGGCGGCCAGCGAACGGTAGGCCGAGATGGCGTCGTTACCGGTACGTCCGAGGCTGGCGCGCAGGGCCAGTTCGTCGATCCATGCGGCCTTTTGCAGGAACTTCTCGTTGGCGACGTTCCAGCGGAGGGCCGCCGAGGGGAAGAATCCCCATTTCTTGTTGGCCGCGAAGTTCGAGGCGCCGTCATAGCGGGCCGTGAACGTGACGTAGTAGCGCTCCTTGTAGTTGTAGTTCAGGCGTCCGAGCACCGACATCTTGGTCCAGTCGTTGTGGTTGGTGCTGATCGAGGTGTTCTGCTTGTCGGGAACGGCGGCCATGTTGTTCCAGGTCAGTTCGTCGAGCGTATAGCCGCGGCCCGTGATGCTCAGGTTGTTGTCGTACTTGACCTGTGCGGTGTATCCGCCCAGCACGTCGAAGTTGTGGCCGCTCTTGGGGCGTAATTCGTAGTAGACCGTATTCTCGCTGGAGAAACTCGTGTCGTCGTACTCGTCACGTTTGGCGTAACCGCCTTCGTTCTCTTTTTTGGCGGGCAGGTAACCCGGCTCGTAGTAGCGTCCGTGGCGCTGGTAGGAGTAGTAGGTGAACTGGCTGCGCAGCTTCAGTCCCTTGACGGGTGTTACCTCGACGAATCCGCTGTTGTTGAGCGAAATGCGCCGGGCGTTCTTGAAACAGTGGTCGAGCATGAGGCGCGGGTTGTTGAATTTCTGTCCCGAATACCACAGGTCGTTCATGTCGGATGTGGGGGTGAGGAACGGGCTGAGGAATACGGCGGCGTTCCACCAGTTGGTTCCGCCGATGGTGGCCAGGTTTTCGTCCTGGTCGCGGTAGGTGTAGCTCAGGTTCAGTCCGGCCTTGAGCCATTTGGCGAACTTGTGGTCGACCTTCAGGCGTGCGGAGTAACGTTTCAGCCCGCTGTTGTCGATGATTCCCTGCGTTTCGTTGAATCCGGCCGAGGCGTAGTAGGAGCTTTTCGCGGAGGCTCCCGAAATCGAAAGGTCGTAATTCTGGTAGAGCGCCGTGCGCGTGATGGTGTCGATCCAGTTCGTGCCGGCGCCTTTGGCCTCGGGGTTGGGGAAGGGGTATTTCGAGATCGGCGAGTCAGGCTCGATCTTGTCGTTGCCGTCGGCGCTCGAGAAGAAATAGGCGTAGTCGTTGCGGTAGCGGGCGAACTCCGTGGCGTTCATGATGTCGAGCTGGCGCGGGAGCTGCGAGAATCCCAGATCGGTCTTGAAGGTGATGCTGGGACGTCCGTCCACGCCGCGGCCCTTCTTGGTCGTGATCACGATCACGCCGTTCGAGCCGCGTGCGCCGTAGATGGCCGTCGACGAAGCGTCTTTGAGCACCGAGATCGATTCGATGTCCGCCGAGTTGATGTCGTTCAGGTCGTGAATGCCGTCGATGACGCCGTCGACGATGATCAGCGGCTCGTTTGATGCCGAGATCGAGCGCGTGCCGCGGATTCGGATCGAGGTCGTGGCGCCCGGCTCTCCGGTCGTGGCCATGATGTCGGCGCCGGCGATGCGGCCCTGGAGGGCCTGGTCGACCGAAACCACCGGGATGTCCTTGATGTCGCTCATCTTGACGTTGGCCACCGAACCCGTCAGGTCGGATTTTTTCATCACCGTGCCGTAGCCGATCACGACCACTTCGTCGATGGTCTGCTTGCTCTGGTCGAGTTTCACGTCGACCTTCGTGCGCGCGCCGACCTTTTCGGTTTTGGGTTCATAGCCGATGTACTGGAACGTCAGCGAGGCGCCTTCGGGAACCTGGATCGAATAATCGCCCGTGGCGTTGGTGCTGGCGCCGGTCGTCGTGCCCGTCACCAGCACGGTCGCGCCGATCAGCAGGTTGCCGTCCGGGTCGAGGATGATTGCCCAGTCTGGGTGCTTTTTGCTGAGCCGTTGCCGGCGCCGTGTGCGCCGCACGAGCAGTATCAGTACCGCCACCAGCGACATCCGCGGACGGATGCTCTTATTGATGAGAAGAATTTTATTCATTTTAGGCTTTTTTGTTGAAGCGACTTGTTCTTTTTTTACTCTTGTCCTCCTCGTCGAGCGCTCCCAGGATGATGTCCCTGCCGCTGCCGTTATTCTCGGCGAAGTAGTCCTCCTCGACCTCCTGCAGGCGGCGGATGTAGAAATTGTCGAGGTAAATGCGGTTGTTGTTGGCAGAGGTTTGCGTGGAGGGAGCCGCAGATGATGCGGACCCGCGTGTTGGCCGTAGTCGGGTTGGCTTTCTGCGACGAGGAAATCGTGACCTTCCACAGGGGAACTCCTCGCTTAATGTCGTAATAAACCGGCCTCAGGTCGATCGTGATGTCTTTCGAATTAAGGCGAAATCGCGGATGACGCCCCGCCGGCACCTCGACCGTGATCTTGTTGTCGTCGTCGAACCGGTCATGTAATCGGTGTAGGCCACGGCCCGGAACGAAACCATCAGCAGCAAGTCGCTGCGGGCGTGTTGGTGTAAGGGCGAAATCAGGTCGGCCCCGTGGCCCTTGTCGTCGCCCAGTTTCAGGTAACCGTTCTTGCCGTAGCAGTGGGCGACCTCCTCCCCCTTCGATCGTCGTGGAGGTGAACCCGAGGTTCTTCTGGGCCGTGGTCAGTTGTCGATCGGGGGTTTCGTTGTCGGTGAAGCGCGGGTCGGTTTTACCGTAACATTTCAGGGTCGCGAAATCGTTGCTTACGCGGGCCGTGGAACTTAGCAATTGGATGGGGATTATCCGGTTGTAGTTCAGTTCGCCGTCGGAGGCTGCCGGGATCAGCATGCCCGTGCGCCGCGTGTAGTAGCTCGACGTCGTGCTGCGCCGGCTGGCCTTCAGGGGTTATCGCGGAGTCCCGTCTGGGGGTCTGTCGAAGGTAATCCAGCACCTTGGCCCACGGCGTTGCGGCGTCGTCTTCCCACGTCGCGACGAAGTCGATGTTGGCGTCCACGTAGAGTTTGGCGAGACCGCCCGTCACGCCGACGATGCCGGCGTCGATAGGCTCTTTTGCGATCGGGTCCGCGTAGACCTCGATCGATTCGTTACGATCGGAGTTCGAATGCGTTTCACACGACGTGATGCCGATTGCCGCCACGATGAATGCGGCTCCGGCCAATCCACGTGAAAAACGGACGAAACCCTTCGTCAGGAATGTTTTCTCATAATTGGTAAAAAGGTTAGATTGGGTTTATTTGTTTGGGTCGGTTGAGCGACGGGAAACCTACTGTTTTCAACTCGAAGTCCACCAGGATCGGGCGGTGGTCCGACGGGTCGTAGAAATTGGATACGTAGGGGATTCTGGGTCGCCGTGGTCCACTTGTCCATGATTTGTCAGTGCGTTCACCACGCGGGCGTACATCGAGGGCGACGCATACATGTAGTCGATGCGGGCATTGCCGTAAGTCGACGATATGAAGCTCCCCGGGTAGCAGCGTTCGGCGATGATGTCCTTTGAGGTCGGTATAACCAGGATGGTTGTGGACCAGCAGCCGGATGTCGTTTCAGGATAGCCGTAGTACCAGTTGATCGACGTAGCGCGACCGCGAGTTGAAATCGCCCATCATCAGCCAGTCCTGACGGGAGGCGTATGCGGGATTGTTGACGGTCTGCGCGCAGATGTATTTTTCTGATCTCGAATTTCGCGGTACTTGTCGCCCTCCTTGTTGGCGGCGCTCGCCGCCTGATCGGCCGAGCCGACTCCGTATGCGTAGGCCTGCGGCCGGGGTGGAGCGTCACGAGGTTTATCGTCCGGCCCTTCACGGTGACCTGCTGAATGGCGGCGCCGTGGGACACGGGTTTGCCCGCCTGGTCCGAATCGGTTATTTTCAGCAGCGTCTCGATCGGATATTTCGACGTGACGGTCTGCGGATAGTTGTCGCGCCAGCCGCCGACGGCCGCGTAGGCGTGGCTGCAACGCGCCGCCAATGCGGACCAGCCGTCGGGCGAAAACGGGCGGAGGAGGCTTGTGCCGAATTCGTATTGTCCTTGTAAATGGTGGCCGATTCGCACCATACGCAGATGTCGGGATCGTATTTCTTCACCCAGGCGACGAAATTGTTGTAATTGTTCGCCTGGTCGGACCACATGCCGTTCTGGATGTTCCAGTAAAGCACGCGCAGGTTGTCGGAGCCGCGGCCCATCTCGCCGAGCGCGCGGACCTCGATATTGTCCACGTAGAAACCGTGCACGCCGCTGCTCACGTCGTTGCCGGCCAGTAGAGCATCGTGCCGTCGGTCGCGTTGTTTACGACGACCTCCACGGTGTGCCACTTCTTGACGGCCGCTTCGCTCGACGGGAGCGTTACGTGGCTCTTTTCGACGATGTATCTCCCCGAGGCGCTCGTAGCCCGAATTGTCGGCTGTCAGGGTGATGCTCTTGCCGTCGACGGAGGCCGACGCGATCATGCCGCCGTTCACCACCTGGAACAGCAGGAGGTCCGTCGAGCCGTACTGGTAGCAGAAATCGAATGAAACCTTCACGGAGCGGATGCCGTCGATGGATTTCAGGGCTGCGGTCTGGAAAATGCCCCGCCCCGTGTTCCCCGCGCCGCAGGCCAGGCAGCCCTGGTATTCCTGGCAGCGGAACATATAGGTATAGTCGGCGATATTGCGGCTCGCGACGTACGAGTCGGACATCAGGTGGGACGTGCCGACCGTTTTGCCGCTGATCTCGTCCCACGTGTTCGACTGGATGAACGCCGAGCCGGATTGTTGTAGGCGACCTCTTCGTGGGAGTCCGCATAGCCGTCGCGTCCGGTTCCCGTATCGGGGGTGATGGTTTCGGCCGTCGGGGCGTATCCCGTCGACTCCTGGCCGCCCATGATGTTGCCGCCCCAGACGAAATTGTCGAAACTCTCGTAGAACACCAGGTCGGCGTCGGGGGCGTATTTCAGCGCTACGGACGTGGCCTTCCCCGCCGTCAGCTGCGCAGCCGACAGCGTGTGCTCCATGGCGCGGTGCTCCGAATCGGAAACGGTGATTTTCAGCCCCGACGGATAGTCGCCCGGAGCCAGCATCACGTAGAAATGCTTCGGCGTGCCGCTGGACAGCGGGACGCATTTGCCGTTGTCGGTGCAGTTCAGCACGGCGAAACCGACACCGTCGGTAACCGAGAGGTAGCCGCGTGAGGGCAGGAAATTAGCAAAAGCCCGCTACGGGGCTTTCGGCGAGGTTCTCGACCTTCACCGAGGCGATTCGGGCCGACCCGGTCAGCGACACGTCCAGCACGGCGAAGGCATCGTCGAACACCAGCTTGTTGCCGTTCTCCTTGGTGTAGGAGCCGTACATGGGATATGATTGCAGCGATGCCGCCGTGGCGGTCCAGAACTGCGAGTAGGGCAGCTTCACATCGGCATAGGCCGAAGAGCCGTACCAGCCGGAGGAACTTGAATTGGTCAGGATGGCGTTGTAGGTTCCGGAACTCGACGCGTTCGCCTCGCCGTAGTAGCGGCCGCCTTCATCGCTTTCGACCGCATAGGATTTTCCGTTGACCGAGACGAGCGATTTGCTCCATGCCCGTTCGCCGGCTCCCATGGCCTTGCGGACGGAATTTTCCGCCTCGCGGAGATAGAAACGAACCTTGCCGTCCACTACCTGTATGTCCTCGTATTCATCGCCGCCGCCCGGATTGTCGGGACCGTCGGGATCGTCGACATGCTTGTCGCCGCTGCCGCACGCGCCATGCAGAAACACCCGGCCAGCAACAGCGCCGGCTTCAGGATGAAGTTCAGAGATTCTCGTAGATTTAGGGTCATAGTTTCGCGTTTTATGGTTTGGTAAAGGTTGTCGGCTGTCGGTCGGGCACAATGAAAAACGCGTGCATATTGCCATATATGGCAATATGCACGCGTTAATCGCGAGAGGTGACAGTTTACTTAACTCCGGGTATTCGGCGCGGCGAGGGGGGGGGGAATTACAAGCTTTCCACGGCACGAGCAGGCTCGTGCCGTAACCGGACGCTGGTGACCGAATAATCGGCGGTAAAGTAAATTCACGGCTCTAATTTTGATCGTTTTTATCGGAAATGAGTTTCGAAAAGATTCATTTCCGAAAGCAAATGTAACCAAAATATTGTTATCGGACAAATAGGTTGCCTGAAAAATAATCGATTTTTAACATTTATGCTGCTTTTCGTGTTCCGATTTGGGGAGAGGGTTGTTCGGCTTGGCTTTTCGTTTGAAAGGAATGTCCGGAGGAGAACCGCGGATTCTGCGGCCCGTTCGGAGCGGGGAGGGGCCGGCAAGAAACGGAAAAGCCCCGCATTCGGGGAATGCAGGGCTTCGTTGAGCTACCAGGATTCGAACCTGGAATAACAGGACCAGAATCTGTTGTGTTACCGTTACACCATAGCTCAATAGATTTTGGTGATGCAAAAGTAGAACTTTATTTTTGCAATTGCAAAGAAAATTCCGAAAAAAATTTCGTACATTTGTTTTAATCTCCGCTGGAAAAATGAACCTTGAAACTTAAAATTTAACGTAAAATCAGAGAATTATGGGAATTAAGTTTCGCCTTATCGTTATGAACTTCCTCCAGTACGCCATCTGGGGCTCGTGGCTTATTTCGCTGGGCGCCTATCTGGGCGGCGGACTCGACTTCACGGGACTGCAGATCGGCAGTTTCTTCGCGACGATGGGCATTGCCTCGCTGTTCATGCCTGCCGTAATGGGAATCATAGCCGACCGCTGGATTCCGGCGCAGAAGCTGCTGGGCATCTGCCACCTGATCAGCGGCGCGTTCCTCGTCGCCGCGGCCTCGCAGACGGACTATGCGCCTCTGTACAGCTGCATGCTGCTGAGCGTGATGTTCTACATGCCGACCATCGCGCTGTCGAACTCCGTGGCCTACAACGCCCTCGATCTGGCGAAACTCGACAGCGTGAAGCACTTCCCGCCCATCCGCGTGTGGGGCACCGTGGGATTCATCGCCGCCATGTGGTTCGTCGATCTGACGCATATCGGGGGCGTGCAGATCAAACTCACCGAGTGGCAGCTCTACGTGTCGGCCCTGCTGTCGTTCGTGCTGGCGGCCTATTCGTTCTCGCTGCCGGGGTGTCCCGTCGGGCGCAGCGCGCAGAAGCAGTCGTGGGTCGATACGCTGGGACTGCGCGCCTTCGCGCTCTTCAAGGAGAAGCGCATGGCCGTTTCTTCTTCATCTTCTCGATGCTGCTGGGCGCCGCTTTTTGCAGATCACCAACGCCTTCGGCGATACCTATATTCAGAACTTCGGGTCGATGCCGCAGTATGCCGATTCGGCGATCGTGAAACACTCGGTGATCCTGCTGTCGCTGTCGCAGATGTCCGAGACGTTCTGCATCCTGCTGATTCCGTTCTTCCTCCGGCGTTTCGGCATCAAGAAGGTGATGCTGATTTCGATGCTGGCGTGGGTGCTCCGCTTCGGATTCTTCGGCATCGGCAATCCCGGTTCGGGCGCGGCGTTCCTGATCCTCTCGATGGTCGTGTACGGTGTGGCGTTCGATTTCTTCAACATTTCGGGTTCGCTCTTCGTCGAAAAGGAAACCAGCCGCGAGATACGTTCTTCGGCGCAGGGCGTCTTCATGATCATGACCAACGGCTTCGGCGCCTTCTTCGGCTCGTACGCCGCAGGCGCCGTCGTGGATGCGTGGGGTTGGCCCGATTCGTGGTACATCTTCGCGGGTACGCGCTCGTGGTGGCCGTGGTTTTTTCGCCGTGGTCTTCAAATACAAGCACGACCCGGCCGAAATGGAGGGCGTGAAACATTGATGACTGACGGTCCGGCGGGGGGGAGAACCTTGCCGCCGGAGTGTTTTTTTCATCCGCACAGGAGCATTCTGACGTGGGGAATTCCCGCTTCGGGGTATTCGCCGGCGGACAGTTCGCCGAAAGGGCGGATGATGACCGGATGCATGGCGGTCGTTTTATATTATACAGAGGTGCCGTTACGATATCAAAGATAGGAAAATTATGAATACGATCGGAGTGAATGATTCGAGCTGCATCCGCTGCGGCCGCTGTGTGAAGGTATGCCCTTCGCAGATTTTCGTGCAGGAAAAAGCCGGGGGCGGTGTGACGCTGCACAAACCCGAGAATTGCATCCTTTGCGGGCATTGCGTGGCTGCCTGCCCCACGGGGTCGGTGAACCATGCGGAGTTTCCGGCGGAGCGGGTGCATGCGGTGGATTACGGCGCGATGCCCACGCCCGAACAGGTCGAACTGCTGCTCGCCGTGCGGCGTTCGAACCGCGCTTTTTCCCAGCGTCCCGTGCCGCAGGAGTATCTGGACCGCATCGTTGCCGCCGCCGACCGCGCGCCGACGGCGACCAACGCCCGCCAGCTGGGCTATACGCTGGTGACCGACGCGGCGCAGCTGCGCGCCGTCACGGAGTATACGCTCGGGCGTTTTCGGCAGGCTCGAAAAGCGGCTGCTGCATCCGCTCGTGCGGCCTTGGCTGAGCCGCATCGTGCCGGAGGTGTACCGCTATGTGCCCGTCTTCGAACGCCTGCGGCGCGAGATATGCCCGAGGCCGCGACCGCGTGCTGCGCGGTGCGACGGCTGTGCTGTTCATCCATGCTCCGAAGGCGAACCGGTTCGGTGCGGAGGACGGGAACCTGGCTTAAAAACGCCTCGCTGACGGCCGAATCGCTCGGCGTGAGTCAGATCTACATGGGGTTCGTGCTGACGGCCCTCCGGCAGGACCGGGCGGCGCGGCTGAACGGGATGCTGGGGCTCGAAGGCCGCCGCATCTGTGCGGTGATGGCCCTCGGAATGCCGCAGTTCCGCTATCCCAACTACATCGACCGCACGCCGGCCGAAGTGACGCGCAAATAGCGGTTTCGGCGCTTCGCTGTTGCCGATGAAAAAAGGCCCTGCACTGCAGGGCCTTTTTCTTGTGGGTACACGGGTATGCGCGCTAATACATGTTGTCGTACATCGACTGCGACTTGTCGTATTTGAGGTCGGAGAGCGACGCCGCCTTGACGCCGATGTTGAAACTCCACCTGCGGTGGTAGCCGAACGGAATCCATGAAAAGGACATCTGCCAGCAGTGCAGGTCGCGCGCGAAATGGAGACCGACGAGGTCGTGAGCTTGTTTTGCTTGATGTCGAAACCGCCTTGGAACTTAATGCCGGTTTTGGGCGTGACGTTCAGCGAGCCGTTGAACCCGACCGTCTGGGTGACGTTCTTCCGGTAGCCCGTCGTGCCGTTGTTGACGTAGGAGATCGAGTAGTTGACCGTGTAGTTGAAACCGAAGTTCCACGGCAGCGAGAAGTCGTAGTAGGTCTGGGCCATGTACTGCCGCCGCAGTACGGGGTCCATGTTGCCGTAGGGGTCGTAGAACGGGTTCATGGTACTCCGGGGGGATCGACGTGATGTCGTTCATGGCCGGCTGGGACTTGTCGGCGCGCGACTTGAAGGTGTAGCCGAACGACCAGCCCGTGGAGACGATACGCCCCGGGAAGAAGAGCTTGTCGTAGCGCTTGCCCTCGGGCGAGACGCGGTAGGGGTCGAGCGTCGCCGAGAGGTTGATGCCGAAGTTGCCGAACAGCGTGGTGCGGAACGAGATGGGGATGGTCGAGAGTCCCATCGAGTCGGCCAGAAAGTTATACGAACCGCTGAGCCGCAGCTCGTCGATCAGTTTGATCTTCTTGACGCCCGAGGTGTCGCGTTTCGAGAGCACCTTCATTTCGAGGTTCTGCGACAGCGAGAAGTTCATCGACATCGAGCGTCCCGACGACGGAACGCCGTAGGCGTTGACGGCATAGGGCGAATAGGTCGTGAAACGGCCCGTCGAGTCGGTCTGGCGGGTCTTGTAGTAGCCGTATTTGGGGTCGCTGAAATCCGGGGCGTAGGAGAATCCGATCGAGGGGGTCAGCGTGTGGCGGATCGCCTGGATCTTGCGGTCGCGGCGTTTTTTGGTGAAGTCGTACATGCCGTACACGGTCGTCGATGCCGAAACGCTGAAGTTGTAGTTGTAGAGGCGGTAGAAACCGTAGTTGGTCGGCAGCGTGTCGACGCTGTTGGTGACGGGGTTCCACTCGAACTCGACCTTCTTGAAATACCACTTCTCGTTGTAGTTGACCGACGGCGAGAGGTTGATGTAGTTGAACAGGTTGAACGACGCCGAAACGGGAATCGAGTGCTCGATGCCGTTCTTCATGTTTTTCGAGCGTCTCCTTGAGAAGACCTCCGATTCGGGTGGTGCTCACCGAGTTGGTCATCTTGCCCGTGTACTGCATCGAGATCTTTTCGTACCAGCGGTCCTTGCCCTGCTTCTCCTTGCGCTTGAAGGGGTAGAAGCGCGAGACGTTGAAGACCATCGTGGGGAGCGTGATGGAGATCGTCTTGTTCTGCGAGTTCTGCGAGATGGCCATGTTCGCCGACAGCGAGAAGGGCGTTCCGGCCCAGTTTTTCGAGTAGGAGACCGTCGAGTTGGTCTGCGTCGAGAGAATGTCGTTGAGGTTCGTGGCCGAATAACGGCTGTAGCCGCTCGTGGCGAAGTTCACCGACGCCGAGAAGGTCGAACCCGGGTTGGCCTTGGGGTCCTGCGAGTGGGTCCACTGGATGCGGAAGTTGCTCTGCTTGATGTAGTCGTCCTCGCCCTTTTCGCCCGTCTTGACATTCGAATACTGCATGTTGAAACTGCCGCTGTACTTGTAGCGCTTGATGTAGCGCGACGCGGCCGAAGCCTCCCATGACCCGAGCGTGTAGATGCCGCCGCGTACCGCCAGGTCGGCGTATTCGCCCAGCGTGAAGTAATAGCCCAGGTCGCGCAGGAAGAAGCCCTTGGAGTACTCCTCGCCGTAGGTGGGCATCAGCAGGCCCGACTTGGGACCCATGTTGATCGGGAAGAAGCCCTCGGGGATGCCGAGGAAGTAGATCGGCACGTCCTCCATCACCAGGTAGGCCGGGCCGGTGATCACCTTCTTGCCGGGGATGACCTTCGCTTTGGTCATCGCCAGGTAGAAGTGGGGGTGGTCCGTATGGTCGCAGGTGGTGTACTTGCCGTGCTCGATGTTGATCGTGTTGTCGGGCATCTTCTTCACGCTGCCGCCCACCAGCCAGCCGTCGCCCTGTTGCGTGGCCACGCCCTTGATCTTCGCCTTCTTCGAGTCGAGGTTGTAGGTGATCGTGTCCATCTGGTAGGTGGCCGATCCCTCGGTGAATTCGGGCTTGGTGACAATATCCTTGCCGTCGAGCGTGTCGGGCTTGCCGTAGGCGTAGACCATCTTCGAATCCATGTCGATGCGCATGTAGTCGGCCTTGAGGTTGCTGTTCTGGTAGGTGACGTCGCCTTGGTTGTAGATGTAGACCAGTTTGTTGCGCACGTCGTAGACCAGCGAGTCGGTGTTCTTGCCCGTGATCGGGTCGTCGAGGAACGCCCCTGCGGGCCGCGGCGTCTTCACCGAATCGCGGCGGAGCGTGTCGGCGGCGAGCGAGTCGGGCCGTGCTGCGCCCGGCGAATCGGCCTTCTGCGCCACGAGCGAGTCGACCTGCGCCGAGAAGAGCGAATCCCTCTCCTCCTGCGACAGGGCGTTGAAGGCTTCGCGCCGCCGGGCCTCTTCGCGCGCCTGCCGCCGGGCCTCGCGGCGCGAGGGGGCGGCGAAAGGCGGACGGGCGCTCGTGTCGGGACGTATCGTGTCGGCGCGGGAAGGGACCGGAACGGTGTCTCCGGGGGCGGGATTGCGGGTCGTGCGGGGCGCTCCGCCGCCCAGTACGATCTGGGCAAACAGCAGAATCACCGTCGCCGACAAAGAGATATTTTACCCTAATTTTATCCAAAATCCCAAAAAATTTCCGTACCTTTGCCGACAAGTCGGCAAAAACGCCCGGATCGAGGCTCTGCGCCCTTCCCGCCGCCGCGTTTTCGGCCCGACAAAGATAGGTAAAATTTATAGAAAGCTTACACTTGGTACTATTAAATATGCGCACACGACTTTGCTGCTATTCGCCTTCGCGGCCGCAACTATTTTTTTACGAACGTTGCGTTTGCGGGGGAATATTGCGCACGGTGTCGAAGTCGTGGTCATCGATGCCGGCACGGGGTACCCCTCGGCGCGCACTACGGCGGGTCTATGCGAAAAGGACCTCACGCTGAAGGTGGCGCTCAAGCTCGGGA
>VOFJ01002147.1_pt1 | contig 37848 bp, 57 predicted proteins | sample 5384081 | NCBI WGS metagenome assembly VOFJ01 (sample SAMN12384729, study PRJNA508395) | human gut metagenome | isolation source: healthy gut I | host: Homo sapiens
GGGGTTACGTATTGTTCGAATTCAGCCTGCTTCATGCACATCCATTGTACGCAGAGTTTCATCTTTGACTGCTTTTACGAATCCGTCTATCAGCCAAAAATCATTTTTATGGCGTCCCCAAATCTTACATGCGTTAAAGTCACTTGTATCTGTCCCGGCATACGCAATGTCCCAATGTGCCACGATCGCATTCATCGTGTGAAGGTCAGGAGCTTTTCCCCACTTCACCATTTCGGGCTTGAATATTTTACCCTTGACAAGCGGTACGTGGTTATATTCCGCATGTGCCGCGAGAATGCCCATGTCTTTTTTTCCTGCTGACGATAGAACTGGGCGGAATACATCGATTTCCACGCTGGTTCATACGTTACCGGATCATAAGCCTTCACCAGATGCCAGTCCCAGTCGGGATGCCGTTGTTTGAGAATCGTCTGTACCATCCGGGATGCAAAACGGTTGTTAGCACCTATCAGACGTCTGCGCTTTCCCGTCATGGTTGCCAGCACGTCCGCTTCGATCCAGTCCGCATAATCATCCTGCATCCGGTTGTTTTTGATGGTCTGCGGTGTCTCCAAGTCGTCAATTATCCACAGGTCAGGACGATGTGCGCCTTTACGAAGCCCGCGAACCTTCTGCTTCGCACCGAACGCCTTGCAAATAAAGCCGTTCATCGTTACGAAGTTTCCCTTTTCCCAATATCCCGGATTATACTGCTCGCCAAAGTCGTGTTTCAAAAGTTCGTTTGCCTCGAATTCCGCACGTAAATCTTCCAGCAGGTCACAAGCGCGGTCAAATGTGTCGGAAACGATACACATATAATGCGTCTCACCGTTAATCCATAACCATAGGGGAATGATCACATCGTTCCATACCGATTTTGCAAGTCCGCGTCCCCATTCGGCATATCCTTTATAAATTGGATCGTTCATCACCCTATTGGCATGAGCGATCTGAAAGTCCGCACAGTCTGCGGTCGCATAATGGGGAAGATAGGTTTCGACAAGATACTTGACATCCCGCTTCGCACGCTGTATGCGGTTCATCCGAACTGTCAGCGATTCGTCCGGATCAATCAGGTTGCCCGTGCACCGCGCACGTTTTAACTTCTCCTGATACTCCTTGAGGGCTTTGCTATCTTCGACTTTCATTATCCCAACATTTTTGCGGCTTCATAAAGGTGGTTCTCCTGAAAGTCCAGTGTTTTAAAATAAAGGTCTGCATCGTACACCTTCATCGCATCGAATATCCGGCTCATGACATCAATGTAAATAGCGAGCGTAATCCGGTTCTTTTTGTCCACCTCTTTGAGCTGGTTTCCCCATTGCGCCACACTGTTGTCAAGCGTAGCCGCCTGTTTCCGTAGTTCGAGCACCTTGTCGCTGTCACCTTCCGCAATGGCTTCGTCAATCATGCGCAGCAGCTCCAGTTTTTGGTCTGCAAGAATGTTGATAATCTGTTTCAGGTTGTCACCCTGCTTTTGCGATGAAATAACAGATGCCTGACGCTCTTTTTTCCAAAGTGCGTCATTCTCATTAATCCAGCTTTGAAACAGACCTTTCCGACACGTTTATTCGTGTGGAAATCTCCTTGCACGTCATTCCTTCACGTACATAAAGGTCGTGCGCTTCCTTCTTCAATTTACGGTAGTATTCTTTGCTTGGCATATCGCTTCCTTTCGTTTACGCAGCAAAGGTCATATTTCATCATCACCTGTGGAAAACGGCTTTTCATGTTGGAACGTATTCTTTCCAAGTTGGAAAAAATACGTCCTTGTTAACACTGTTTTTTTTCCAAGATGAAAACGCTTTTTCCGTACCCGCCTTTCCTTTTCCAATTTTGCAGTATGAAATTTTAAATATCGCGAAAATGAATCTGACTGCAACAGCGGAAAACGGACGTGCCCGGATTGAACTCAAAGGCACAATATCAAAATGGAGGGAGACGGAAGCGGAATTCACTTCCAAAATTGAGCAACTGATAAGATCAGGAATCAAGGATGTGCATATCTATATCAACTCTCCCGGTGGCGAATGCTTCGAAGCCAACGAGATCGTGAACGTGATCAAGAAGTTTCCCGGCAAAATTACGGGTGAAGGCGGTGCGCTGGTAGCCAGTGCGGCAACCTACATCGCTATCAATTGCACATCGTTCTCCATGCCTGCCAACGGACTTTTCATGATCCATCAGGTCAGCGGAGGGGCATGCGGGAGAGTCGCTGATATTGAATCGGCTTTGGAGGTCATGCGCAAACTGAATGAGCACTATCTGAATGCCTTCCTGTCAAAGTGCACGGACAAGAAGAAAATCCGGGACGCCTGGGAGAAGGGCGACTACTGGATGAGCGCGCAGGAAGCGAAGGAAAACGGCTTTGTGACGGAAGTTACAGGCAAGGCAAAAGTCGATAAGGCTATGGCACAAATGATTACCAACTGCGGTTACACAGGTGAAATTGAGATTACTGACTCTATTAATAACGAAAAATCAAAAAAATGACATGGATTTAACAATGTTGACTACCCGCTTCGGAATGGACGCAAGTACCACGGAAGCACAATTCATCGCACAGGTAGACGTGTGGAAGCGTAAGGCAGACCGCGTCGACATGCTCGAAAGACAGGAGGAGGCACGCAAGGAACAGGAAATCGAAAACATCCTGAACAGTGCGATCAAGGAAAAAAGAATCACAGCCGACGTTCGTGACGACTGGAAGGCGAACCTGACCAGCAATTTCGATACCGCAAAGAAGCTGCTCGACGCTATCAAGCCTGTGGAAATGCCGGAAGTTCATGCTCCCAGTCTGACGGATACCACAAACAAAAAGTTCGAAGACCTTCAAAACGATCCGGAGGCTTTGAAAAAATATCATGGAGAAGAATCCGGCTGAATACGAACGTCTTTTGAATGACTACATAAAGCGTAACGGAAAATAAAATACTAACCATTTAAAAAAAAGAATATGGCACAACCAGTAGACGGTCTTTATTTGAACAAGTACGTCGATCCCCAACTGTTGATCGAACGTCGCAATTACAGGGCGGACTTCATGCAGGTCTTAGGCTCTGTTCCTGCCGGAGCTTTGGCTGCGGACGGTGTACGCAGAAACAAACTGATTAACAATGTCGGTTTTCGCGTAAACAACACGGAAGATTTCGAGCCGAAGCAAATGACCGGAAAGAATTATATCGTACCGTGGGAAATCTACGATACGGAACCCAGTTCCTGTACGGATGACGAAATCCGTTATCTCGCTTTTGACAAGCGCGCTGCTATCCGTGTGAAGCACAATGAAGCCTTTCAGGTCGGTATCCGCAACCATGTGCTGCACAAACTGGCTCCGGAGGATGATTCAAACGAAGAAATGCCTGTTATCCGGACAACGGGTGAGAAAGATATTAATGGTCGTTTGAGACTGTCTTATAAGGATCTGGTCGATTTTTGCAACGCTCGCAAAGACGTGGAACCTTCCGTTACCGATGCCCTGTACATGGTGCTTTCCCCCTGCACATGGGTGACTTGTTGCTGGATAAGGATGCGTCCAAGTACTTCTATGACCGTACTTTCTACCTTGATCCGGCAACCGGAAAACCGAAAGGCTTCATGGGTATCAAGTTCTTTGAGAATAACGACTGCCCGTTCTATAATGCGGAAACAGCCAAGAAGGTGGCGGAAGGCACAAAACCGTCTGCCGAAACGGACTTTCAGGCAAGCACGTTCTTCTATGCTCCGAATACGTATTACCACATCGAATCCGTGAAATCCCTGTATCGTCCGGAAACGACCGATACACGCAGCAAGAGTCCTACATCCGAATATCGTACCCAAACCTACGGTATTGTAGACCGTATTGAAGATTTCGGTGTTGGTGCAATTTTATCAGGTAAATCCGTATAACGAATTATTTTATGGGAAATTTTACAGGAGTAATCATCAACAAAGTTAATGGCGGGCTGGTACGGGATACCGATACCAGTGACCGCATCATCTTGCTCGTGGTCGGTGGATCGGAGATCGGAAAACTTGAATATTACAAGCCGGAAAACCTCAACGACATTACCGATTTGGAAGCACTTGGTTGGGATGATACCATTGATCTTGAAAACAAGGAACTGGTGCATTACCATACCAGCGAAGTCTTCCGCCTGTCTCCGGAACGTTCGCTGTATCTTATGCTGGTTCCGAAGTCTGAAAAAGTGTCAAGCCTGCTGACGAAGGAAGATTTCGTCAATGCGGTACGTACCATCAACGGAGTAAACACCATCGGTATCTGCTCACTGACTGCGGACGAAACAATCACAGTAGCCGTACAAAGAGGCACAGAAGATGGTCAATAAATTCAGGGAAGACCACCTGTATATCGATGCGGTAATATTGGAAGGTGTCGGAAAGTATATCAATGCCATTGCCGATGCTGTCGACCTCCGGAAGTTGGATGCTGAAAACGTCTCTGTCGTGATTGCACAAGACCCGGCACGGGCGGCAAAGGATGAAGCATACCGGACACACGCTGCCGTAGGAAGCGCACTCGGAATGCTGTCTGTCCGCTATGTACATGAAAATATGGGCAGTGTTGATATTGAAAACCACCCACGGACGGCAAAGGGGACAAAGGACTATCCATTGACTGACAAACTGAACGGGCTTTGGCTGGATGCAGCCTTGAGCAATGGCAAACCCTTCTCACAGTTGAACGTATCCGACCAGAAAAAACTGACTGACCAAGGGTATATCTTCGTCGGCAGCTTTCAAGGGTATGCCGGATTCTTTTTTTCAGCAATTCATGTACGTGTACGGAAGCGGACAGCGACTATGCATATATTGAATATAACGCTGTTTGGAACAAGGCGGCACGTATTATCCGCAATACCTTGTTACCGCGTGTGAGAAGTAAGGTGAAAGCTGACCCGTCAACCGGATATATCAGTAATACCACGATCAGCAGTTGGGACGCGCTTGTCAAATCCGCACTGGAAACTATGGTAACTTCGGAGGATATTGCAGACTTCGACATTTATATCAATCCCAAACAGATGGCTGTCAGCGACAAGCCTTTCAATATCAAGGTAAAACTGGTTGCAGACGGTATTGTACATGAGTTTGAGATTGACTTGGGTTTCACAAATAAAATCTGAAAATATGGCATTGTTAGGAACATTAATCAACAAGTTCGGAAAAATAGCCGGATGGAACAGCGTCAAGGTTGTCATGCTCGGTCGTCAGGTAGAGGGTATCACAGCCCTTTCCTACAAAGACAGCAAAGAGAAAGACAACATCTACGGTGCCGGTGAATTTCCTGTCGGTCGCGGTGAGGGGAATTACAAGGCTGAAGCATCGATCACCCTTCTGAAAGAAGAAGTGAACGCCTTGCAACTGACACTCGGTTCGGGAAAGCGTCTCACGGATATCGAGCCGTTCGACATTCCGGTCATGTATGAGTATAAAGGGCTTGTCATGAAGGACGTAATCCGGAACGTCGAATTCACGGACAATGAATGGCGTGGACGTTAAACAGGGTGATAAAAGCATTGCCACACAATTCACCCTTCTTCCCAGCCATATCGACTGGAATGTGGCAATGTAGTTTAATAACCGTTTAAAAGACTTTTAAAATGAAAGAAGAAGAAATGAAAATCAAGGCTGGAAAGCCTTACGAGGAACTGACAACGGAGGAAAAAGGCTTTGATTGTCGATTTCACAGAGGAAGAGCATACGGAACTGAAACTGAAATACGGAAAACGCCTGAAGCATGTCACCGTACAGGTGGACGAGGATGAACGTTACGACTACCTGATCGTCCGCCCGAAAAAAAAAAACATCCTGCTGGCTATGGCAAAGAAAAAAGGATGATCTTGAAGAAGCAAATGACATCCTGATCCGGAACTGCGTGGCGGCTGGCAATATGGAGGCGTTGGAAGATTCTACCGTCTATACTTCAGTCCTGACCGCCATCGGACAACTGATTGCCGGACAGGCGGCTTTTTATCAGCAAAGCATAGAGGAATATTCATCAGCGTTCGGTCTTGTCGAGGGAATAGATGCCATCCTGAAAAAAGTATATGGCTTCGACATCCCGGACAAACTGGACGAAGATGAATGGCTCCGGCTCTATGCCGAATACCGCATGTTGCGGAAAACGGAGTTGGAAGAATTTGAAATAGTAATGCACAATGCATTCGCTAAAGTTGTAAACCGATTATTCTCAAAAGACAATGCAAGTGACTCAATGGATATTGGAACTGGTTGACAGGATCACGTCTCCGCTACATGCGGCAACCGATGCAGCCGAAGAAGCTACACGGGTAATCGACGACACGGAGGAAGTGGTTGAACGTCTTGGGGAGACATCGGGAAAAACAGCCGGAAAACTGGAAGGGCTGGGAAAGGGAATGTTCTTTCTCAACCAGCTGAAGGAAGGTGTTGACAATATCCGTGATTCCTTTAACGACGCCATCGAACCGGGCGTCCGGTTTGAAACTGCCGTTGCCGAAAAATGTCCGGTATCACCAACATGGAGGGGAAGGAACTGGACGTTCTCGCCACCAAAGCCCGTAACACGGCAAAAAGCGTTCGGTGTCGATGCGTCAAATGCTATGGTCGTTTATAAGGACTTGCTTTCAAAGATTACTCCGGAACTGAAAAAAGCACCGGACGCGCTCGAAATCATGTCGAATAATGTAATGACACTTAGTAAAACGATGCAAAATGACGTGCCCGGAGCGTCTGCAGCCATGTCCACCGCCATGAACCAGTATAAGGTTTCCCTCGATGATCCGATGAAAGCCGCACAAACTATGACGGACTATATGAACATCATGGCGGCAGGAACTGTCGAAGGGTCTGCCGAAATCAGGGAGGTCGCGGAAGCATTGAAACAAACGGGTAGTGTTGCAAAAACATTCGGGGTTGAATTTGCCGAAACAAACTCCCTGATCCAGTTGCTTGACAAATCGGGGAAAAAAGGGTTCAGAAGGCGGTATCGCTTTGCGTAACACGATAGTCAAATTGCAGGCTCCGACTACGGACGCGATCAAGCAACTGAAAGCTGCCGGGGTCAATATAAAAACGATGCAAAACCAGTCCCTTTCACTGACTGACCGACTGCGTGCCCTGACTCCGGTCATGCACAACGCTACAATCATGTCCGCGTTGTTCGGAAGTGAAAACCTTGCTTCAGCGATGGCTTTGATTGAGGGGGTGTAGACCAAATTGACACATGGACGGAAGCGATACAGGGTTCTACTTCTGCGGTCGACATGGCAAATAAACAAATGGATACTTATGCCGAAAAGCAGAAACGTATGCAAGCGTTTATCGACGACCTGAAGATCAGTTTCTTTGAATTTGTAGAACCGATTGCCCCTGCCATTGAAGTTGTGGGAATCTTTGTAGGCGCGCTTGTCACGCTCGGAACTGTCGCATGGTCTATTTCGCAGATCATGTCACTTGGAATAACAAAGATTGCCGGGGTTTGGGTTGCGTCGATGGCTAAAATGGCATTGTCTACAATCGTGGGTAGCCGGCTGATTTCCGTCGCTATCATGGGTATCCCTGTCATCGGCTGGATCGTTGCAATCATAACGGCTGTCATCGCTTTCGTGGCTTTCCTTTATAACAAGTTTGAAGGAGTCCGTGTGTTCCTGTTCGGGCTGTGGGAAGTCCTTAAAACGGGCTTTCTTTCCTTTTTCAAGACGATTCATACCATCCAAATGGGAATCATTGAAATTCTGAATCCGGTTAACTGGTTCAGGGATGACTGGAGCATTGACGACGTATTTGAACGGGTAAAGAAAGAAGTGTTTGACAACGCTGTGGCAGTCGGTCGGGCATGGGAAGAAGGCAAGGAAAAGGGACGGGAAAGCTGGCGGAACAAGGACAAAGTCCCCGGACTTGACAAGTTCCAGCTGGACACCGCACCAGCGGCAGTCAACAAACCGACCACCGTCACAACCTCAACCGGGGGGACTTCCGGGAAAGACGTGGGACTTGGTGGAAAAAGGTGGAAGCAGCGTGAGGAATATCACCATGAACGTGACATTCAACAATCATTTCAGGGTTGCGGCAGGTGCGGACATGCGCGATGTTGCGGATAAGGTCAAACGGGAAATTTTAGCGGTGATAACCGATACAGTACCAGCAATAGGATAAAGTTATGACAGGAAATACAGCGTTAAATATTGGTGCATTGTTCACGGAGGTCTTCGGGATTTCATCCCCGATTTATCTTCCGTGGGGACGAACCCTGCAGGATTACGATCCGGGGAAATACATCGGAGTGACAACGATTCCGGATGCCGAAGCCGAAGCATACAGCTGGATGGGGACTCGGTCATCGGGACGTTTACCCTTGACGGTAACAAGCAATACAGCACCTATAATCCGGACGGGTCACGCGGCACGATGAATATGGCTAGTTTTCCGATGCCGTATGCAACGATCGTGGACTTTTCGCGCTCGATGAACTGTTCAAAAACGAAGGTATTGGGTGTTCACAGGAACTGTAAAGGAAGTCTACGGGCTCGACGACTGGAAAATCAATATCCGGGGATTCTGCATAGCAGACAAAAGCCGGGAAGGTTATAAGACGGTTGCCGAACAAGTGAACGCGCTCTGCAAGTTCCGCAAAGTGACGGAAGCGGTCGGAGTTACGGGAAGCATCTTCAACAACAAGGAAATTTACTCCATTGTCATTGATAACATTTCGTTCAATCCGATTCAGGGAAACAGCAGCGTAGTTCCGTTCACGATAGAAGCAACGAGTGATAACCCTTATGAACTGACACTATGAGCTATATGATGTGCAGCCGGATCACATTCCCGGCAAACAAGAGACGCGAGGAACTGGTCATCTATACGATTTCGTCGGTTCACATCGAAAGTTCATGGAAGATGCTGACAGACTCTGCAGAAATAGTCCTTCCCAGGCGTATCAAATACTTTGCCGGAAAAGACCTGAAGGAACTGCTGTCTGCCGGGGATCAGGTGAAGATTGAAACTCGGATATGATTCCAACCTGTACACGGAATTTGAAGGATATATATCGCTGATCGGCTGGGGTGTTCCAGTGACGATCCGGTGCGAGGACGAAATGTATAACCTGAAAAGAAAAACAGTGTCCTATTCCGCAAAAGAATGTCACACTGAAGAAACTGCTTGCAGACGTTGCCAAAGGCTATGAGGTGAAGACGAACTATGATGCTGAACTTGGTGCGGTACGGTATTCTTCCAGAACGGTCGCGGAAATCCTGAATGACATCCGGAAGAAAACCAACCTCCACTGCTATTTCATCGGCAAAGTCCTGTATTGCGGAAATGTCTATTCCGAAAAGGTCGACACCGAAAAGGTGAAAATCGTACTGGAAAAAAATGCCGTCAGTCAGAACCTGAACGAAACCAACGGTGAGTTTCAGGTCAAGGTTGTCAGCATCGGTGCTGGCGGCAAGAAACTGGAAGCAAAAGCCGGAACGGAAGGAAGTGAGGTCTATAACCTGACTTACAATGAAAAAGGAAAGTCCGTCAAGGTCGAAGACCTGAAGAAGTTCGCCAGAGATTTCTACGAAAGCCTTAAAAAGCAGAAGTACCGCGGGGGCGTCGAACTGTTCGGGATACCTGTCGTCCGCCACGGTATAACGATTGACCTGAAGAGTGAAATAACTCCGGAAATGAACGGATACTATTACGTTGAGAAGGTGACAAAGGATTTCAGTGACGATGCTACATACAGGCAAAAAATTAGAGTTGGGAGGACGTGCGGAATGACTACGGATGAACAGTTACGTGATGCGCTTGAAAAAATGGCGCGAAGGGGCTAGACAGGCGCAATTGCGCTGGGTAACGGTAGACAAGGTTGATAAAGAAAACAAGGCAATGGATGTGACCGGGGTCATTGACCAGCTTGAATATTATGATGTCCAGTTGGGAATGGGTGCATTATGCATCTATCCGAAACCGGGAACAACTTGTCTGGTCGGAATCATCGAGGGACAGGAGACTGACGCCTTCCTGATTTCTGCTGATGAGGTGGACGAAATTGTGCTGAATGGCGGGACATTGGGCGGACTGGTAAAAGTCGGGGAACTGACGGAACGGCTGAACCTGATTGAAAAGGACATCAATTCATTGAAGCAGAAATTGTCAGGATGGACACCTGTACCGAACGACGGGGGATCGGTCTTTGAAAACGGCATTGTCTTCCTACATTTCGGAATCACTAAAAAGAGACACAGGTCAGGGACATTGAAAACGAAAGGGTGAAGCAATGAAAGGACTATTACTCGACAAGGATGGTGATATCAGAATTGTCCCCCATAAGGGAAAAGACGGGCTGACCGGGTTCGTAATCGGTGACACTCTGATTCAAAATGCGGCAATCGTGCTTGAGCTGAATCAGGGTGAGTTGAAAGAAGACCCGGTGCTGGGTGCGAACCTGATCCGGTATATACGTTCAAAGGCTAATAAAACAGCCATTGAGAAACAAATGAAAGTCCATCTGAAACGCGCGGGCATTGACTATTCGGAACTGGTGGACAAAATAAATATTGAAATTACTAACGATTAAAATTATTGAAAATGAAAGCAAGTAACGATCTGATTAAAAAGTTCGGAGTAGACAAAATCATTCACGGACTGATTGGGATGCTCATTTTAGCCGTGTGCGTGGTAGCATCTGTTTTCCTGTTTGGGGTGAGCTTCCCTAGCGTATTGGGCGGCATGGGCTTGGGAACCGTCTCCGCATGGCTGGCTGGTAAATGGAAAGAATCGAAAGACGATGTTCCGGATATGGCAGACATCCGGGCGACGGTACGCGGGGCATTGTTGGCGGATGTGGTCATATTACTGGTATGGATAGTTTTCCGACTGATTCTATAACCTGTATGTATCATGAAAAGACTACACGTACAGTTATGGATCGCAGTTTTTCCTGTCCGTATCCGGAATGATCCTGCTGTTTTGCGGATTTTGGGTAGTACCTACGGGACAGATTGACAACTTCGGTTTTAGTCGCCTATGGCGAAGTTTCGACTTTTGCAGGCGCACTCTTCGGAGTTGATTACAGGTATAAATGCAAGTATAAGAAATACATTCAAGGAGAAGACGAAACAGAAAATAAGGAGGAAAAAGAAAGATGAATAAACCTACATACATTATCATTCATTGTTCTGCAACACGCGAGGACAAAGATTTCACAGAGAAGCAAATTAATGATTCACACGTAGCCCGTGGCTTTGGAAAAAATGGGGATACCACTATTATATCCGGAAAGACGGTCGCGTGATTCCCATGCGTGCGGAAAACGAAATCGGGGCACATGATAACTTTATCGTTCCCGGTGAGAAAACCAGTTATAACCGATGTTCAATCGGTATCTGCTATGAGGGCGGACTGGATAAGAACGGCAAGGCAAAGGATACCCGGACGGACGCACAGAAGAAAGCGATGCGCGAGCTCGTTCAGGACATCTGCCACCGCCACGACATTATTGATATCCTCGGGCATCGAGATACCAGTCCGGACAAGAACGGGAACGGCATCGTCGAAAAATGCGAGTGGATGAAAGAATGTCCCTGCTTCGACGTAAAGAGTGAATTTACCTCATTTTTACCACCTGTAATCGTTCGACCGTAATGAAAAAGATACTCGTTTTTTTACTCACAATCGTGGTGCTGTCCGTCTGTTCCTGCCGATCGTCCAAAACGGACACGACCGTCCATCAGGATAACACGGAACAGAAGCAGACGGAACAGGAAGAAGTTTCTACAGACAAAGCGCAGGTCAGCGTAAACAAGAATGTTGAGCGAATGATCGAGATGATGCAGCAAATGGAATTCAACTGGCAGAAGACGAACTATTCGCCACCGGATTCGACCGGGAAACAATACCCGACCTCCACGGAGACAGCGACAGGAACGTCTACCAGACAGGAGAAAGAAACCTATAATGAACAACTTCAGGTACAAATACAGGAAATTCAGGAAACCCTGCTGACATTGAAGGAGCAACTGGAAAAACAGGAGAGGAATGATACAAAGGTCGTTGAAAAGGTCGCGTACATTCCTCCGTGGGCAAAAGCCGTAATAGCAGTCCTTTTTTATTGCATTTGTATTTTTTATTTATAAAAATGTAAGATGAAAACTGTAGTACAAGCCGGACAAACCCTGCTGGATATAGCCGTGCAGGAATATGGTACAATCGAAGCGGCTTTCATGCTTGCCAGGACGAACGATATGGGCATAACGGACACCCTACAAGCCGGACAGGAAATCGAAACCCCGGAAAAGGTCTATAACAGTGAACTGGCTGATTACTGCCAGCGGAACTCCGTTTGTCCGGCTACTTCTGAAACCGCCTCAAATGCGGTACGATTGAGAATTTTCACCGAACAGTTTACCGAACAATTTAAGTAATGGCTAGAACAATCGCAGAAATAAAGAAAGAAATGACGGATGCCTATATGTCAAACAGCATTATCCGTGACTGTATGGCATCACAGGTGATGCCGACTTTGATTCGGTGTTTTCCCCGTGTCAATAGAAAGCACCTTGTTCTACATTTTTTTGCGGCAACAGCGCACGTCATAGAGCAAATGTTTGACCAGTTCAAATCGGACGTGGAGGAACGGATTGACGCCAATATCATACCGACCGTGCGATGGTATCATAGCAGTGCGCTGGCTTTCCAGTATGGTGATCCGCTGGTCTATGATCCGGAGAAATACCAGTTCCGGTATTCCGTTATCGACAAAACCAAACAGCTTGTCAAGTATGTGGCAGTCAAAGATCGCGGAGGAAGTATTCAGATACTCGTGTCCGGAGATGAGGGGGACTTCCTTGTCCTTTGACCGGGGACGTTCTGACGGCATTTAAAAGCTATATGAATTCGATCAAGATTGCCGGGGTAATCTTGTCGATACAGTCAATTCCGGCAGATGACATCCGTATCAACGCGACCATAGAAGTCGATCCTATGGTTATCAACGCTTCCGGTATCCGCCTGACGGATGGTAGTAAACCAGTACTTGCCGCCATCAACGATTATCTGAAAGGTATCGAGTATGGCGGTAAATTCAATAAGACAAAACTTGTTGACGCGATACAGAGGGTTGAAGGCGTACTGGACGTCGAACTTGGAGAATGTGCCGCGAAAGCGGCATCCGCTACGGAATATAACGTAATTAAAAATAATAACTATACGGCTGTAGCCGGGTGCTTCATCCTGAACAGCCTTGAAACTTCCCTGACTTATGTGGTATGATTTTGACATTATCAAATACGCGCAGTATGTGCTTCGTCCGTCATTGAGGAAAAGGAAGATATTTGCAATCATATCCATCTTCCTTCTCCCCTTTAATCTTCATTTACACCCTGTTTAAAAGCTACCGTAAACAGGCTATCAACTAAGCTGAATATAAACGGTCAGGTGATATATATCGAGAAAGTGCTGAACGACAGGTTTTTCTTGAAAAACAGGGAAATATACATCACTGATATTGCGGGGGAAAAGAATCGTACCTGTATCACCGCAGGGGAAGAGCAAATCCCGTCCTACCTGTATAAACGGGGGTGAAGGAGTGGGAAAGAAACACATCCAGCAGCGCGGTGAAGGGAACTATTCGGGAAATTACATGGTGAACATACCGTCGTTCCTGTCAACGTATGAGAATGAGATTAAAAACTTGATTGACTATTATAAACCAGCCGGACGAACCTACGTCCTTAAAATATACGAATATGAATAAACTGTTATTTAAAGAAGGCGGACAGCCATTTTATTTGGATGATTTGGAATTTATGCAAGAATCCACAGCAGACGTATTGAAAGCCATTTGTTCCGGGATGAAACTGGGAGAGAAACATATTCTGTTAAGCGATCCGGTCAGCACGGAAATCCTTGGTTCCAATACAGTGTATACTATTGTCGGAAATGGATATATCGTGATAGGTGATGAAGTTTATCCGATAAAACCGGATATTCTTACTGTGCCTACATCACAACCAGTATACTGGGTGGTTGTTCAGGAAAAATTTCAAAATGAAATATTTGCGGACAATTCCGAAGCGCAAGTATATGAGCGCAGGTATGTAAAAACTGTCAACAACATATACAAAGTCAGATATGTATGTAGGCAGAAATGATGTAGTAACATTCAGGAACAAAATATTGGCTATTGTCACAGATTATTTGGACAAGACCATAATAGAAAAGGACATGAAAGCCCAGTTATCCCTAAGTGAAGTCGTTTCCGGAAAAGCAGAAATCATATACCGGGCAAAACAGACGGGCAATGAAACTGTCTATTTTAATATCTTGGCTGCTGCCAATACAGGAACTTCCATGATAGCTCCTGAAGTGAACGGCAAACGGAGATTATGTACATTTGATTCGTCTGTAAAGAATATTTCCGGAGTGTTCAGTCTATCGATGTCGTATGCAGATTCATGGGATAATCCACAATCAATGATTGTTCAACTCACATTCGATAACGGCAAACTGTTATATAGCTTCAGCAGATGGCAGCCCACTTGTCCAAATGCCTGCAAGTACTATTTTAATCGAGGATACATTAAAGATTTAACTGATAATGGCAACAATATACGAATTAAAAAGACGGGCACAGGAACTTTCGGCAAAGAAAGATTCCTTATCCATATCACCTGAAGAAGTGGGCGGCTTGATTGATGAAACGCTGGATGTCATCAACGAAGCGGAGAAAAAACCAGATCGGGTTGGGGATTCGTAACACATACACCACCGTCGCGGGAGATGAACGCGGACAGTACTTCCCCGGTCGGTTCTGACGGAAAGCCGTTGAAATTCGGTCAGATCGTGACGGTGTATGACGAGAATACCCCCGATGCAGTCGACAATGGTAACATCTACGCCTTTCAAAATCCGGGGTGGAAACTTGTCTCAACGACAGGCAACCTTTCCGTATATGCAAAAAAAGAAGATGTAGAAACGGCAAAGAATACGGCTGATGCTGCACAAAAGAAAGCCAACGAAGCTGCGGAATCCGCTAAAAAGCGAATGAAAATATCGGAAAGCTGTCCGATAATATCGGCACGGAATCGGAAAGCGAAGACGGACAGTATGGGGTAAACTTAAAAGCCTTTCTGACGATGCCGACAGCACATCACAGGACGTGTCTTCATTAATGGTAGATTTCGTACATCACTCAACAGAACGCTTCGACGAAATAGTAACCGACTCTTCCATTGTGTTGGAGCAGTCCAATGCGCCTACTGAAGACGGTAAAATTGTATTTCTCGCCAGTCTGGGTAAATTTGCCTGCTTCGTTGACAACAAGTATTATCCAAGCTGGAAAGGTGTTGATGCCTATATGAATACCGACCGCACACACCCGCACGAGAATAAAATATACCTGTTCGGCAACAAGACCTACATCTACTTTGCCGGGGCTTTGCTTTCTGCCGACTCCGACGCGATACAGTTAGCCGCGTCTGCGGACTTGGCTGCAAAAGCGGCAAAGAAATCGGCTGAAGACGCACAGGCTACCGCGTCTTCAGCATTGTCGCTGGCTAACAAAGCCCTGTCCGTTATCAATGTCAACGAAATATGTGGCGGCTCTGTCTATTCCTTGTCCGCAGCCATTGCCGCAATTACGGAAAGGGAGAATGCGGATAATGTCACTTACCGCAAACCGGGTATCGTATTGACTTATAAAATTGCTGAAGGTCAATGGGAATCCAAACAGTTTGCCGGATCATCCCTTGAAGGCTTTGCCACAGAAGCGAACTGGACGGACTTCGGTGGTGCTGGTGGCGACATGACGGGCAAAGGCGCAGTGCTGCTGGTCGATGAAATTGCGCCATTATCAAACGGATACTATATTCTTCAAACGGCTATCGATGCCCTGACAGCTTACGAGACGGCAAATGAAACGGAATGCATCAAACCCGGTGTGGTTATCATCTACCGCACCGGAAAGGAAACATTCGAGTCCAAACAGTTGTGCGCGTCCCCCGTGCCGATTATAATGACTTGGCGGCATGGAACGACTTCGGTTCTGCCGCTGGGGGAACAGTCGAAACCGATTCCGAAATCATCAAGGACAGCGTGAACCCGGTAGCAGGTGGTGCGGTCTATGATGCCATGCCCGTCGACGTGGATGGCGAACAGGCGGAAGACGGAACGGTGCGTGTGTACATGAAGGACGCGGAAGGGTTTCCGCTGGGCGACGGTTTCACCTTTGCAGTCGGAACTGGTGGCGGTGGGGGCGTTGCCGGGACAATCGTGTATATCTATCCGCAAAAGACCTCCCTGTATGCCGCACTCGGAACTGACGACCTGACAATCAGGCTTGCGATCCTGTCACGTACCGGATCGGGTGAAATGGTTTCATACAACAATATCGAAACCCTGCAACTGAAAGACAAGTCAACGGGGGAAACGCTTGAAACGTTCAACGTGAACCGGGAAAGTTCCCCGTCAGATACGGACTACACTTTTGCGATTTCCGTTAAAAGCTATTTCAGCGAAGCGATGAACCGCAAGTTTGTGGTCGTTGCCACCGATGACGGGGGAAATACCGCGCAGAAGACAATCAGCGTCACGGCTGTAAACCTGAAACTTTCCCGTGTATGGGCTTTGTACAAAACATTGCAGGAAGGTTCGGGACTCATCACCATGACGGACGTGTTCAAACTGTCTTCCGCCAATAAGTCAACCGTTACGGCACATATCAAAATAGGCGACGAATGGAAGCTGATCTCACAAACCAGCGTGGCTTCCACACGCTCACAGGACTTGCAAATCAACGTTTCGTCTTTGGGACTGAAACATGGTGCATATACTGTCAGGATTGTCGCACAGGACGTGGAATCGGGCGTATGGTCGAACTACCAGTTCTTTGATGTGATGATTGTCAACCCGTCAAGTCTTATGCCTATCGTGGCGCTTGCGCATTCCGAAGAAACGGAAACGGCATGGTCAGTCAAGAAGTATGCAAACCTGAAACATCGAAGTGGCGTGCTATGATCCCAGCCATGTCGCTACCGATGCCCATGTCGAAATACACAAGGTCGTGAAAGTTGCCAATACCTCTACCGGAGACAACAGTGAAACCGATACAGTGCTGACTACCGTATCAGTAGGACGTAACAGTACATTCAATCTGTCCACCCGTGTCGATGGCTTTACTATTGCGGACAATATCAGGAATACGTTGGGTATTTACGGGAAATGCGGTGCTGGGGAAAGCAATACGATTGAGTATCCGTTAACAGTTCCGTCATTGACATCAATGGTGATTCCAGCTATATGATTTATTTCAATCCGGCAGACAAGGACAATTCGGATCAGGACAAGTTATGGCTGTACGGACTTTATGAAATGAAGCAGAACGGGTTCAACTATTCCACGAATGCCTTTGTCACCGACAAGAACGAAGGGAAGGCGTTCAAGGTTTCGGATGATGCCACCGCATTGTGTACTTATCGTCCCTATAACCGTACCAACATTGAGCAGACCGGATCGACTACCATCATCAAGATAAAGACGCAGAACGCTGCCGATCCTGACGCGAACGTCGTGTCATGCTGGGACGAAGCAAACCAAATCGGGTGGCGTATCACTTCAAAATGTGTGTACTTCAAAGCACTCGGAACTGAACTGATCGAACGGTATTTCAAGCCGGGCGACATCTACGAGTTTGCTTTCGTCATTGAAAAGGCAAATGCGGAAGAGGACGGCAAAGGCTATACCAAGCTATATTGTGACGGTGACCTGATTGCCGCATCCAAATATACGGCAGGACAAAGCGCGATCAAACAGTCCGAACAAATCAGCTTCTCCGGAACAGCCGGGGAACTGTATATGTACCGCTTGCTCTCCTGGGAAAAAGGAAATGGCGGACGAACAGATTAACGATGAATTTGTGATCGGTAAATCTGATACGGACGAAATGATCGCTTTGAACAAAAAAGAACGATATCCTAACCGACAATAAAATCGACCTGAACAAAGCACTTGAAATGTGCGACTGTCTGGTCGAAATGCCACACGGGGACTATAAACTTGAAACGCTTGACAACGTAACGGACACGTCCACCAAGATATATACAGACCTGTATCTGTTCTGCAAGGACAAAGGTATGAGTCTTATTTTCGAGAACGTGGAAACGACCAATCAGGGTACGACATCCGCCTTCTATCCAACCTATAAGAACAGGAAATACAAGCTGAAAAAGGCAATTATCCGTGCGATGTATCCGGAACGGCTCCGCAGGCTTTTGCTCGACGCGATTGTAAACAAGAAAATCATTTTGCGTGGTGAGACTATTCCATTCGACAAGGTTTGCCTGAAGGTCAACTATGCATCACCCGACAAGGTAAACACCCCGATTTCCCGTATCAATAACGATATGCAGAAGGCTTTGGGCGAGGAATATATGACCCCAGCGCAGAACGCGTACTATGCGGATGAAAACAACACGCTGGACTTGCGTACAAGTATTGACGGTAACAGTGTGCTTGTCTTCAAATCAGATACCGGAAATATCAATGACGCGTACTTTTGGTGTCGCGGTGACTGGAACATTGACAAGGGAAATCCACCGACTTTCGGCTTCAAGGATGTTCCCGGCTACAATGCCGACTGTTTGAGTTATGGCGACTTCACCGACCTTCCGGACGTGACGGAATCCTATTTCATGTCCCATGCTGACGACTACGATCAGGATACGATCTACATGCTTTCCAAATCGACGGACGCTTCGTACAAGTTCATGGAATACGTCGACGGGGCATGGAAAAACACTACCGGAACAATCTCTTTCAACGGCAGGAAAACGGTCGTTACCGGACGTGTCCTGAATCCGGTTGAATGTGTTGAAATGCTTGATTATGAAGGTATGTGCATCTTCGATGATATCGACAACTTCATGACTATGCAGTCGACGCACAGCAAGTGGGTGAAAGGCTTGTACGGTGCGGAACTGTCAACGGAAAGCCTTGTTCCCAAATGGACGATGTTCTTTGAATTCCGTACACCGGACGATGACGGCATGAACCTTGCCTATGCGCTTGGAAAGAAGACACCGTACCACTGGAAACAGTTCTGCGAATGGGTGTATTCATGTAACCCGAAGAACCGTATGGCAGGCGGCAAAATCAGTATCAACGGTGCACAGGTCAGCGATACGCTCGAAAACCGATACCGGAAGCTGGTTGAGGAAATGGACAAGTATTGCAGCGTGGCTTCTTTCCGCGCATACCTAGTCCGTATCCTGTATCATTCAGGCGTCGACCAGTTATCGAAAAACAGCATGTGGGCTTTGTACCTCTGCCCGGACGGTATTTACCGTTGGTACATGAACCACGATTATGATTCGGACAGTACGAACGGAAAGAATAATTCCGGTATCTTCAAACTTCCGTATAACGTGATGCTTGACAGCGTCATGGAGGGGGAAAACGTATTTGCCGGACGTATGAGCGTCGTTTGGCAAGTTGGCATGTGGCGTTATGATCAGGTCGGACTTGCAGCGACCGCGGAGAAAATCCGCACATCGCGCCTTCCGGGTGGCGAGTCCGCTTTCTCCTACGAAGCCGTTCTGCGTGAATCGGAAGAAAAAAAGACCACCTCTTGATCCCTGCGATCGTCGCTTGCCGTGATTCCGTGGCGAAGTATATCACCAATCCGGGCGGTCAGGCGTTCAACGTGATCTCCGGTATGGGTATCCCTTACCGCCATTACTATGTGTCTGCCCGTTATGACTTCCTTGACGCTTATTTCGGTGTCAGCACGATCCTGAAGGCGGATAATATGTGCATGTTCCGCGCCATCGGTGAGGACATCAATATCGAAGTGACCGCAAGCGAGCAATGGAAATTGTGGGCGGGCTTCAATACGCCAGCCGCACAACAGGGGGCATGGGCGGAAGAAGACGGCTCAAAGGTGACATTCCATTTCGACGGTTCAAACTCATCGAGCGCGATCTATATCATCGGTGCATCGAAGATCAAGTCTTTGGGTGATTTGAGCACTGTCAACATCGACGGTACACAGGCAAAAGACTTCACTACGTTGATCCGTGTCGAGGAACTGGTGTTCGGCAGCAAACGCGAAGGATATGCCAACAATAGCGTCACAGACCTCCCGCTTGGTGAAAAACCGTACATGAGACTCCTGAACGTTGAGAACTTCAAAAAGCTGGTATCTCTTGACCTGACCGGGGCAACACGCCTTTTGCGCCTGTTGGCATACGGCAGTTCCCTGCAGATTATCAATTTTGTAGGCGGCTGTCCGGTTCAATATGCGGAACTGCCGACCACCATGACACAGTTCAAGTTGATGAACCTCGATAAGTTGAGCTATAAGGGGCTGAACGCGGACACAGGCATCGTTGTTGAATCCATGCCGAACATCACCACACTGCGCGTGGAAAACTGCCCGCTTATCGACGTTGTAAAGATGATCCGCGACATAATCGATTCGCAGGAAGGTAATGTCGTATTCCGCCATATCCGTATCACAAACCGTGATTTCATCGGGAACGGTTCGGAAGTGCTGGAAATCCTGCAACTCGGTATCGGGGGACTGGATGAAAACGGTAATCAGGTAGAGAAGCCCGTACTTACCGGGAACTATCTGCTGGATGAAGTCATCGAGAACTCGGATATAGAAGCGATCCGGAACGGCTTCGAAGGTCTGACCGTCAGCACCATAATCGACGCTTATATCAAGATCATCGACTGGTTTAATGCGGAAGCGTATGGCGGAGAACCCTATTATCCCGAAGTCACATTGGATAATGTGGGTGAAATCATGGACTATTATAATGGTGAAACCTATGAAGAATACCTTCAACGGTTTGCGGAAGAAAATATGGATATTAACGATATAGTAAACAGCAAATAACATGAGTACAAAAGAACAGAGCGCAACCCTGCTGCGTCTCAATAAACAGGAACAGGTAAAAAGCCTTGCAGGCGGTAGGCTTTTGGCCGACATTACGGAAAACTCGCGTGCCAGCGAGTTCCCTAACCGGATAAAGTGGGCTACCGGGTTGCTGGACATGCGGGTGGCATGTAACCGGATTTCCGATAATTCCAAATGGTATTTTACCCGTGAGGAGTGGAACTCGTTGACTCCTGCCAACAAGTTGAAGTTTATCCGTCGTGGTTTGTGTATCCGGGCACATTCGCAGTCTTTTTGTCATTGCGGCACAAGAGTGTTATGCAGCTGACTTGTCTTCCAGCTTCTATTGGGGCGGTCTTGGTAAAGCGATTGACGGGCTTTCCGCAAAGATGCTGGGCAAAATGTACACCTGCTTCACCGGGAAAGAAGATACACGCCTGATCCTTGATGCCCTGAAAGGGACAAATTCGAACGGTGTGGAAGGCGCACCCGCTGCGGAAGCTGCCGTAGCCTATAAAGCCTTCACACTCGATGGCGACGGTCTGGAGGATGATACTGAATGGTTCTTGCCTTCTGCCGGACAGATGATGATCATGTATCGATACCGTGACCAAATCAATGAAATGCTGCGTGCATTTTGGAGCAGTGACAGCATGTTCCTGACGGACAAATACTACTGGACGAGCACGTACTATGATACGACAAATGCATGGACGTGCAATTTGAATACCGGGCACATGAACGTACAGAATAAAAATACAAGCCTGTTGCATGTAAGGGCAACGGCAGAAGAGTAATCCATTAAAACAGTACATATTTATGACAGACAAGAATAATGAAAGCGCATTGCTTTTGCGCATGAATAAAGAAGAACAGGTATCTGTTTTGCAGGAGATCGGTTTTACCAACGTGAACGAAAATACGCCTGCCAGTGACATTGCAAAATATATCAGATGGGCTGGCGGGCTGCTTGACCTGTCCTTTGCCACAATCCGGATCGAAGACGGTGTCAACGTGTTCTTTACTGCTGAAGAATGGAATTCCCTTTAGCGCAAATAACCGTTCAAAAATACCTGCGTGTAGGTGTCCCGTATCCGTGCGGATCGTCGCCAGTTCGTCATAGCGAAAAGCGACTGCACTGACGATATAGGCGGGCGTACTTTCAAATGGGGGCATACGGTACGGACATCCGTGGCGTTAAGAATTACGGGAACGGTAATCAAGGGCTTTATGAAACGGCAGACGGAAAGCAAAATACTGATGCTATCATAGAAGCCACTGCAGGAGTCAAGGATAATTCCGGTGTCGTCGGTGCACCAGCCGCAGAAGCAGCAAAGAACTATAAAGGCTTGTACGCTTGAACTGGACGGACTTGAAGACAAAACCGAGTGGTATCTTCCCAGCGAAGGAGAACTCATTACCATCGCCAAATATAAGACCGAAATCAATGAGTTATTATCCTCTGTATCAGGTAATCAAAATATAATTACAGCCGACTGGTATTGGAGCAGCACCGAATACGACCCTCGAACGCGTGGAACGTGCACATGAGCAACGGCAGCGTGAGCACGAGCCAGCAAGACTAGCGCAGGCAGGGGTTCGTCCCGTTTCCGCAATAGATTCTTTATCTCTTTAACTCTTTATCTCTTAGATAGTTACGTTTAATTAGCCCCGGTAGGGGCGTTTTTTTAAGTTTTAAAATTCTGAAAAAATGAGTGTTAATAGTTTGACAATCATTAACTTTGCGGAGCAAAAGAAAAATTTTAAAAATATCAAAAATTAACATGGGAAAAGCAGAGGACAGACCAGTCTATCAATTAATGTATCGGTTATTAATGTTGATACTTGATGCAAGAGACAAGTTTCCGAAGAATTACAGGTACGAATTCGGTACGGAACTTATGATGTCCGCCCTTCGTTGTTGCGAGTTGATCCGTTATGCAAATTCAAGCCTTCCGCGTCGAGTGGAATACCTGAACGAATTCCTTGTTAAGTTTGATACATTGAAACTCTTATTAAGGGTATGTCGAGACCGGAAACTGATCAATATTCAGACGACAGCAGACATCATTGAGATGATTACGTCGATTTGAAAAGCAAATTATAGGGTGGCGTAATTTCACCGCTTCCCAGGAAAAGACAGCTTCCGTAAAGCCAGAGCCATAATCTTCACGGAGTTTATGGGAGAGCAATCTAATTTATCTATTGGGCATTCCCCGGTGATGAACCGGGAAAGACTAAGACAGTGAATGCTGAATCCTCGAACGCGTGGTACGTGAACATGAACAACGGCAACGTGAACACGAACAACAAGACTAACGCAGGCAGGGTTCGTCCCGTTTCCGCAACAGATAAACCGATCTATGACATACCCTTATCTTCCATCGTGCATGCATTTGACGTCTGTTGCAAGAATAAACGCAATACAGATGACTGCATAGAGTTTTTCGTTTGAATATGACACGGATTTGGTTGCCGTGTGGGATGCTATCAGATACGGTCGCTACGAACCTGATTATTCAAAATGCTTCATACGGAAAAAGCCCGTTCTTCGTGAAATTTTTGCTTCCGCTTATGTTGATCGTGTAATACAACATTGGGCTGATCTACGCCTTGATCCTATTTTGGAAGAGCGTTTTCAGGCACAGGGAAATGTTTCAAAAAATTGCCGTATTGGTGAAGGAGCACTTTCGGCTGTTATCTATCTGAATGGGATGATCATGGAAGTCAGTGAAAATTATACGAAAGACGCATACATTTTCAAGGGTGATTTCAAAAAGCTTTTTTTATGTCAATGTCCAAATCCCTGTTATGGGAAATGATCGACCTGTTTATCCGGGATAACTATAAATGCGACGATATAGAGTGTTTATTATATATATTGCGCACTGTTATCTTTCACCAGCCACAGTATAAATGTTATAGGAAATCACCGTTACATTTATGGGATGAGTTGCCTCATGATAAAAGTTTGTTTCATGCTGATCCGGATCATGGTTTTGCCCCGGCAGTCTTCATGCGCAGAAATTCGCAAATTTTATCGGTTCTTGTTTTGATTACTATGTTTCCGAAATACTGGGAATCAAGCATTATGTGTGCGTTTTGTGGATGATTTCGCCTTTGTAATGCGTAATAAAGAAGATATTCTAAATACTGTTCCTTTGCTTGACAGTTACCTGAAAGAGCAGCTGCTTCTTAAATTACATCCTAAAAAAATATATATACAGCATCATTCTAAGGGAGTTTTGTTTGTAGGGGCATTCATTTTGCCCGGTCGAATTTATATTTCAAACCGTGTTGTCGGTAATTTATACGATGTAATCAGCAAATATAATAAAATAGCGGAGGAAGGCTTTGCGGAAGCACACGCGGACAAATTTGTTGCCACCCTGAATTCCTACTATGGATTAATGAGGCATTTCAATACGTACAATCTAAGACGGAAAGTGGCGAAACGTATTAATCCTGCATGGTGGGAATATTTTTTATGTTCAGGGACATTGGGAGGTTTTTGTGTTGAAGAACGAATATAATTTTAAGAAACAATTAAAAAAACAAATAAGAAAAGGCAATGCGAAAAAAATATCTTACCCCGGAAATTGGCTAAGCCGATCGAACAATTATCCGATGGAACATGGATAATACGATATGCAATACAATCCATTGACAGAACCGATAACGAAGGAAACGAACTGGTGACATTTGCCAGTTCCATATTCTTGAAAAACCAACGTTGGAAATGATAAAGAAAAAGTATTCATAGATATGCAATGAGCGTTCTTGATGATGAGGATGTTCTTCCGCTTGTTGCCAATCCTGATTTATCAGTTTACATGATCATAGATTAAAATTAAAGCCTGTTTAAACGATGATTAAACAGGCTTTAATTTTGCACCAAAAAAATCACATTTTGTTTTATGTTAATATGTGTTTTAATGACACATTTTTTGTTTTTCGGTCGGGAATTTTTTGATTTGGCGATTGTACTTAACGCCCTGTCTCTATTATTCCAATCATTGATTACACTACGGTCTTTAGCCGCAATCTTTTCGGCTGCTGCCCTTGTACTTCCCGCCTGTCTCTCTGCTTCCGCTACTGCTTCATCAGTATTACTGTCAGCCGTTAACAAATCAAGAAATGAAAAATCTGCTGTTGCAGGTATAATGGTCTCAGCCTCGTCAGCACGAATAAACCGATCGAGCAAATTACGCATTTGCGGATCGCGCATTTTTAACATCAAAATCTTCTTCAGCCGCCTGTTTCACTCGCAGATGAAGGGAAGAAGCCTCACCTGCTTTTTTTTATGAAAGCGTTCAGCTTCTTGCTCTGTATATCCTGCACGTAAGACATAATCTGAAATATTCGAGTAAGCAACAACAAAAGCCTGTGTAATCTTATAAAAAGCCAAACGCCGCTCTTTAGCAGGATTATTTTCATAGTCTGTCAGGAAGTACTCCACCACCTGTTCAGCCGTATGAATACCCAAACGTTCCCATTCGCTTTTTTTATCGCATCATAAGCACTTTCGGCATTTTCAAGACGCTTCTTGTTTCTTGAAATAGCATCCTCCAACAATCCTTCAAATATCAACCGCATCATATCCCGCAAGTCCTCCCTTTTCATCATTGAAATTGGTAATAGCATTCTGGATGTTATTAAAGAGATGCTTAAAATCAACAATCAACCCGAAATCTTTATGAGTAAATATAGTTTCCGAATCAGGATCATCAATCACTCTCTTCAGATTTGTACCCAAACGGTTCACGCGACAAATGGCCTGAAATAAGTTATGGTCACGCATATCCCTATCAATATAAAGATAGGTTGCTGACGGAGCATCAAATCCAGTAAGCAGTTTATCCACAACAATCAGTAATTTCATTCGAGAAGGTTGCTTGGTGAATAACCGCTTTGCCCAAGCCTCATACTGTTCAGCATTTTGCACCCCCCGCATCCTTATAAGACTGGGTAGCCATTTCATTTTTAAACTGAGACTCTTGCTGAGTTTCCGGTTCGCCATCTTCAACTTTCCGTTTATCTTTGTCAGTAGGAATGTAGCTTGTCACCACTGCACATCTATCTCTGAGAAGGTGATTCCCAGATGTTTGCTGAAAATATTTATAATATTTGTATGCAGAATAAATACTTCCCGCTACCAAAATAGCATTACACCAATCCTGATTAAGCGGATAAATACTCATATCATCAAGTATAGAATTAGCAATACGCTCAATACGTTCTGCACTCGAATAAACCTTCTCTAAAGTAGCCCAACGATTTTTGATGCTTCGCTGATGTTCTTCAGCTACTCCCCGTAACAATTCATCAAGTTTGGCATCTAACTTCTGTTTGTTTGAAACTACTTGATCCACATCTCTAGCTTCATACTGAAGATCTAGAATAACATGGTCGTCTACCGCTTCTTTTGTGCAAATATTTATGGATAAAAACGCCAAAACGACGTTCAGAAACATTCTTTTTCTTTCTTATACTGATTATAACCACCGCGTTTCTTGTCTGCACTAAGTAACGGAGTACCTGTAAAACCAATAAACATTACATCATCGCCCATAATAGCACACGCATCGCTTCATGTAAACGTCCACCTTGTGTACGATGACATTCATCAACAAAAACGAATTTATGCATCCCTTTAGCTTTAAATCCATTGGGATACCTGGAGTTTAAAATGTTTTGCAGTTCTTGAAGATACTTTTCCAATGGAATAGGAGCATCATCATCTCCTATAATCTCTTTACCAGTATCAGGATCGATGTGACGACCAAACTTATGAATAAGCGAGCAAACCAACCACTCACTTCCATTCTGCAAAGTATCCAGTAAATCATCGGATGTTTTTGCCTGATGAATACTCTCACTTGCACCCAGAAATGTATTATTGATCTGCATATCAAAGCTCAGTACGGTCAGTGACAATCAATACACGCGGATCGCTAAAAAGTACGACGAATATATTTAGCAAGCCAAACCATAGTAAGACTTTTTTCCTGAACCTTGACTATGCCAGATTACACCACTATCTTTCTCTTTCAATCTTGAAATAGCAGCCTGTAATGCATGATACTGGTGAGGACGCATAACTTTCTTTGTACCACCGTCATTAATAACGCCATAACGGAACAAATCAAAAAACACCTCTTTTCGAAAAAACTCAGAAAAAGATTCCTTGTCCGTCAATGACTCACCTATTTTGTGGTCATCCGTTTCCATTTACACCAAAATTTTTGTGGAGTAAGAATTGTACCATACTTAAATCCATTCATATGACTAGCTGCTATGGTAAATTGAACGGTAGTAAAAAAATGAAGGAATTAAATCTATCTCATTGCTAAGATTTTGCTTTTATACCTTCTTCAAGAGCGACCGTACTCTTTTTTTCAGGCTCAATTACCCCTAATGCTATACCATTAACATATAAAAACAATATCCGACGACTATGACTGCCGGTTAGCGGATCTATAAAGCTAACTTCTTCAGCTATGGCAAAATTATTAGCTAATGGATTATCGAAATCAAACAGATAAACATTCTCGTGCGGTTTCTCACTATCAGGCTGTATAGCTAAATGGCTGATCAATATTTCATAGAAAGCATTATTAGTGTCAGCTAATATCCCGACCTTCTTATCCGGAAGTCTCGCCGCATCCTTAACCAAGCGAATCGCTTCTTCTATTTGAAAATCAGTATAACTGCTTCCTTCACGAGAAAGGAAACTACGAAGTTCCGATTCAATAACAGGCGAATTTTTAACTCCATTATCCATTGCCTGTCGATTCTTACCATATTGCAATTTGCCTAAATAATTATAATGCAATTCTTCACGAAACAACTTAACTATTTCGTTTTGGTATTCGCGCTCTTTTAGGTGATGTGTAATTGTCCATAATTGTAAATTGTTATTCAATACTAACAGGATATTCATTCAATTCATCTTTTAGTTTCTCCCATTTTGGAAGATAAGTATCCAACAAACGGAAAAAACGATCTGTGTGCGTACGTTCCAATAGGTGAATTACTTCATGCGCCACAATATATTCAATGCACTCAATAGGTTTCTTCGCTAACTCCAAATTGAATACAATATGTTTTGCTTTCGGGTTACAACTTCCCCCAACGCTTGTTCATTTGTAATATTTCATAAAACGGAATCTCCGTCCCTATTCTTTTGCACCATCTACTCAGCAAAGGTGGGATTATCTCTTTTTAATCGAATCCGATACCACTCAGTTAAAAGAGTTTCAGCATTCTCACGTCTTTTACACTTTACAACAAGATAATCGCCCTCAATGAGTACTCTTTGTTGCTCATTTTGACAGATATCTACTCTAAGCCGAAACAACTGCCCTTTATAATAGTGCGCTTCCCCACTTACATACTCTCTCTTAGGCTGAATATTATGCTGTGTGGCTTCTTCCTGTTTTTCCATTAGCCAAACCCACTTGGAAAGAACAAACAAACGAAGTTGATCGTCTCCAACAGATGCAGGAGCACTGATATGAATCCGTCCATCCGGCGGATAAACCGAAAGATGAATATGCTTAATCATTTTACGTTCAACTTCTATATTTATGCCATTGACTACTATCATCGTTTTATTATTAGACAAGCACTCAATCATTATTATTATGTTTTGAATTTCCTCACCCAAAACTCCGGTACATAGGATTAAAAGGCTCCATTGATGTTATTTCTAATACATGCAAAATTAACAATTTTATCTCAGAAATTGACACAAAACACTAAATATTCACTGTTTTTGAGCAAAACAAATCTATCTTCCTACTCCTTTATTCCCTGTTACACATCTAACTTTATTTCCAATATCCAATTAATGGTTATAATTTAAGGTTGCTATGACTTTAAAAAAAAAAGCCCTCAGTGCATAATAATATTTGTCCAAACACTTCCCATTCCCAAAATAAAGCCCTACTTTTGTGAAGAATATTTTTCCGTATATTAACGTATTTACAACAGTATCTCACAAATAAAATAAACCCTACAAAATGAAAGAAGAACCCGACAGTCTGTCTGTCCCCTACAATTTCTCCCGTTGTTTCAACGACCAATGTCCACAAGCCTTGAAATGCCTACGCTACATAGCTGCACAAAAATGAAATAACTGATTACCTTTATATCTCTATCGTCAATCCGGCACGTTATCCTGCAGACGGCAACCAATGCGAATGTTTCAAGACTGCTGTCAAAGTTCATGTGGCATGGGGACTTAAACAGTTGCTTAACAGAATTCCTTATGAGGATGCGGTCAGTATCAGAATACAATTGGTAGGACACTATGGGAAAACAGGATATTATAGGTTTTATCGCGGAGAACGGGGGCTTATGCCTAAAAGACCAAGCCTACATCAGACAACTATTCCGTAATAAAGGGATAAAAGAAGAACCAACTTACCAACGCTACACAGAAGAATATATTTGGTAAGTTGCTGTCATCTGTCACGGTTTAGGGGTTAATTGTTTAGTAATTAGCCGATAAGACTGTGACAGCAAAGGGGTGACGGCAGGGTGATGGCATTTTTGCCGTCACCTGGTTATTAGTCTTTACAACATGATAGAGTGTACCGCTACGCGTATGTTTGGAAGGTATTTCTTGCTTTTTCAGTATTCTTCCGAAGGAATTAACCCTCTTGACAGACATCGGGATTGAACTGCCTTTTGAATATCTTCCATAATCTCCGCTGGAGACAACCACTCCCCTTCTTCAGGCTGTGCGGCACGGAAATAACGGAAGAAAAGTTGCTCTTCCGGCGGGACTTGTTCAAATTCACGGTTGTTTTCCACCATGATCTTTTCTTCCTCCTGGTCGAACCAGTAACGTTCGCCATGTTCTAATTCGTACATAGCTTGTGCGTAAAGCTGCTCATAGTCTATCGGACGGTTGGTGTCAATCACTCCGGTCACTTCGATACAAATAAAACGACGACTGCCGGAAGGGTCGGTCAACAAGTCTTTCTGGTTACTTGTAGCTATGAATGAGGCGTACCGACGCATTTCAAGCACGGCACTGCCATGAGGTTTCTTCACATTCAGTACAGGCTTTTTTTGCAGAATATGTTTCAGAAAGCCTTGTTGTATCGAACTCACCTGGTCAAATTCATCGATATTGATAAGCGCAAAACGATTGAGGTAAAGTTCGGCATCTTTCTTTCGGGAGAAATCAATGCTGTCAGTATAGTAGGAACGCTCGGAAGGGGGGCATTATGCTCCGGCAAAAAGGTGGATTTACGTGTTCCTTGCGGTCCGACAAGTAAGGGAGAAACACTGTTTGCATACTTTTCATTGCTTCCTTTCCAATGAGAAACCATATTGAGGAACCAACGGTGGAACAAATCCATCCAATACGGATTCTTACAAGGGACGGTGGCTGCCAATGCACGAATACGGTCTTTACCGTCCCATGCGGGAAGCCGGTAGAGAAAATCTTCCAACGGGTTGAATACAGGGACGCGGTTGGAGTAAATATAACGGCTAATATCCCTATCCCACAACGGGATACCTTCCATCTGTGCATCCAAAGCAATGCTGTTCAGCGCACGTTTGTATCGAGAGGATTGAAACGGAAACGAAAAGAAAGCCTTTCACGATATTCTACCTCACCAATTTGGGTATTATGACGGCATTCATAGCGGCGTTTCATAAATTCTTCAGTCTGCAAGGCGAGTTGCTGTTCTTTGCTTAGGCTGATATTCTTACCGAAGCCTTTGCACTCGGTATATATATTGCCAATCATTTGCCGGATAAGCTCTTCCTGTTTATACATATAGAAGTGGAAAACAGTACGTTTCACAACTTCTTCTTGCGGAAGTCCCGAAGCAAAACAGTTTTTAGCCAGTTGGACAACTAAAGGATGCCATGTGTCTTCGCTCAATTCGAGCCCCGCTTCCCGAAGATCGGCATGCTTTCCGAAAAGCGGCTTCGAAAAGCATTAGAAATGCATTTTCCGCATCATATCCCGGTACGGCACGAGTCAATGGAGATTTCTCCGCCTGAACCGCTTCACGGAAAGTGGTTTCTTCGGGCATTGATGATGGTTGAGAGAGATAAAATTGGACTGAATTCGGACGATATATGATGTCCGGATCGTGGGATAATCGCGAATATTGTTCAAGGGTCGGTTCTTTGGGAAGTATATCGAACGGGATTTGGGGCTGATAACATTTCACAGCCAGTCGATAGGCGTGGGCGTGGAATAGTTCCGCTTCTTCCCGTGTTTTGGGAAGGGAGTTGTCCGGTCGAGTGAAGGTAGGCCATATTTTCACCGTTTTGCCACTTGAACCCATGAAAGCACAACGGGTTTGGTGGTTGCTCGCAGGCTTTTTGTTTCACTAAAGCGATTTCCGACTTATTGGATAAAGGACCGATGGTCAGTTCTACAATGCCATTGTAGGTTTTCATCTGTTTCTGACCGTTTACTTTTCGAAATTCGGCGGCAGGAATTATTTGGGGAAGTTTATTGACAAACATACACCGTTCATCGGGAAGAGTATATCGCAGATGTTCTCTGAATGTAGAAACAGGACGGGATTTTATTTCTGTCTTTATCTTATTTACCAGTATATCAAGATCCATTACGCTGAGCGCTATCGTATCTTCATTCTTACGAAATTGAGTAATTTTCATTAATTTGATAATAAATTGTTTTGTCAGCGTCTTTGTGATCGTTGAGACTGCTAAATTAGTCATAATATCCGAAACCAGCAAAGGAAAACAAGTTTTTAATACAGAGAATTATTGATATATCAAGCATCTCTTTAGCTGAAAGAAACGGGATTGTCACCGCCTAATTACGGGACAAATTAATGTTTTCTCTGCGTGAAACTAAAGTTCCAGCTAAGAGAAACTATAGTTTCATCAGTAAGAAACCAATGGTTTCAAGCAATTGGAACTAGAGTTTCAAGTGTATGAAACTAAAGTTTCAAACCGCAGAACCAACAGTTTCGCACCTTGAAACTGTTGGTTTCAAGGCAGGACACAATTCATAAGTACGGGGGTAATAAAATGAACGACTTATCCATTTATGGCTAATACTATTCATTTTCGAACAGCGTCTTTATTTTGTTTTTTGTTTTTAGGTGACAGCATTATTGCTATCACACTGCTGTCACCTTATGCTGTCACAGCATTAAGTACTTATAATCTGCAAGTTAGATTATAGTCTGTGACAGATGACAGATATATTTTGTTTTTCATTTCATAGAGAGCTGAATTCTGAGTTCAAGTTATAAATGTGACACCGACTTATTTCACAGGGAACAATTATTCAGTCATTGTATCATATTCCGCAATCTTCTCCTTACACAAGCGTTCAGTAATATCTTTCAGAATATCTACACGGGAAATAAGGTATTCTAGTTGTTCTTGTGAGATACTGAAATCTTTGTTATAGCGAGCTTCAATATGTAAGAACGGCATAATAAATCAAAACATTCTTTCTCTGTATCCGTATTTTGAGGAAAGACAGTAGTTAATTCTATAGAGAAACGCTTTACCATCCCACCAAATTCTTTGATTTTATGACTCTTCGGACGATAGTTCGTAAAGACCATCAGAATACAATTATAAAGTTTCTCACATGTCTGATGAAGCAAAAAACGCAGAAATTTTATTTTGTTTTTCAGGCAAATAAAATTTATTCACTCCTTCCAAAAAGCCCACAAGCGTATGGATATAATTCATCAAATTCTTTTTTGTGCAATATCCCGAATCTCTTTAAAACTCAACTTCCGTGGTTTAGCCAATTCGTGTTTGCCACTATTATAAAGCATAACACCCTCCTTTACTATATCCGTAAAGAAATATTGGCTGATTTCCAGATTACGGTTTACGGTATTAATATGTTCTACAACAAATTGTGGAAAAGCATGACGACGACCAGCAAACAAATCATGATATTGATTCGTAATACGGTGCAATTTTCTTTCCACATATTTAGTCTGTCCGGTCACGACGACAAGAATATCGTAATCACTCTGATAGGAAGTATGAACACCAAATTCGATATTACTGTCCCATAAAAACATAGTTTCCCCTTGCATAACTTCCAAACAGGATAACCATCTGACAATTTTCGATGCTTTTACGCACTAAATCCAGCAAGACTGTCAATTTTTCCTGTGTACGTTTGGGTAAACGTTTTATAGACTTCTTCATTATCATTCTTATTTGTAACTTTACAAAGGTACGAACTTTGTCATCCCCAAACAACAGAGATACAAAAAAACTTATAACTAAGTATTTTAAAACCTCGCCAATACTTCCATCATTGCCGGACGACGTTTATATTTTTATCCGGAACTCTGCAACCAACGTTTTCACTGCCGCCTGTCCCCCATTAAGTTTTGCACACAACAACGCTTGTGCTATCAATTCATAATGAGTCCGCCCCACATTTTGTTCTGCGTAATCATTCAACAAAGAGGTATATATAGCAATCAATTGTCTCGAATGAGTGTCTTTCAAATAATAAGAATACTTCATCAATGCTTCCAGTTGATGATACTTGGTTGATGATAGCAATTTGAACAAATGCTCATTATCCCTTTCATTCACATAAATTTCAGCCTCATCATTCGCACCAAAAAAGAAAAATATTCACTAAAATGAGTCTCTTCCATCATTGCATCCAGAAAGTTCTCTTCCATTCTTCTTTCGGAACAAGAGTTTTAAGTTTCCTATAATATTCTAACTTATCCCCACCTGACACAAACAATAAACGACATGTATCGATGACATCGGAAGTTCGATGAGTCATCTCGTAAATCCTCAGTTTAGTTTTCAACCATTCCTCTATGGTTCCGATATGTTCTTCTTTTTCCGCAATCTCTATTCCTTCATTCAGCAAACGGATAGCTTCATCATATTGACAACTGGCAATCAATTTATCCACCTCCATTTCTCGAATTTCAGTTAAATGAAGGTATTGCCAAATCGTATCGCCTGCTTTTTGCTCTTCATGCAGTTCGGTTAACAGATTGACTTTCCGAAGAACGATTTGATATAAGTCGTAAGTATCTTTTCTTTTCTTCCAAGAGGTTTATCAATCAATTCCAACGCTTTTTTTTCTGCCGGTTGAATGGAAAGATTTATTTGCATCAGCAATTCGTCTATATCATAAAGGTCATAATCACGATAAGTAGATAGTTTAGCTAGCTGACCTAGTTCCTGAAGAATCGCCGTCTTTTGCTTTTGGGTGGTCTTAGGGTGCTCAATTACTTTTATCAGCAAATCTCCTGCCTGCTCACAATAATCAGAAGGATAGAGATCATTATTATACAAAAGTTCATCCTCATAATTCTCACCGATTGAACGAAGAGTTTGAAGAGCTATATCAATAGCAGTATCTATGTTTCCCACATTCAAAAAGAAGTCTGCTTTCTCCAAAAAAGTGTCCATCCGATTGAAAACAGTTTCCCAATCACAGTCAAAATCATCATAACGATTATGATAACGAGGCTTTTGTTATAATAAGAGTCATTAAACACTTTCTGAATCTCTACTCTGTAATCCTTTTCTTTTGATGTTGCAGACAACTCTTTAGCCATAAAACGATTCAAAAGGGCTGTTTTAAACTCAGGATGCATAGTGGCATATTCATATATAAATTGTGAAAGTTCTTGTGGGTTAACGAATGACAGCAATTGTTGTATGTCCACAGTTTCATCTATAACGACGGCTTCCTCTACCTCTACTTTCATCTTGGAAAAGGCACTGCGATTCACCTTTTTTCTCATTATCACGAATTGTCAGTAAGGTGGCTATTACATGTTTACAAATCTCCCCATCATACGGACAATCACAGTACCAAGACTCTATTTCTTTTTCCGTCCATAGATATCTCTACGTTATAATTCTCCGTACCCTCTACTGTCGCAGTCCATTCACCGGGCGAATCTTCTTCCAATTTCAGAAACAGCCCCTGTTTCATAATACTCTTCTCCGCGCACTAATATTCTATATGGCACACAGGCTCTCAAAATTATCTAATGTAATCATAATGAATATTTTACTCTTTCATATAACCTTCTTGTTCGTATCTCCTTCTGTATTTATGTTACATATTCTTCCGCAATCGTCCTTTTTCTTAATTATTTCTGCCACAAACTTTTTTTATACTTCTTCCCGCTTCCACAGGGACAAGGATCGTTCCTTCCGACCGTGTGTTCGGAAGGCATGCCACGAAACAGATTGTCTATCCTTTTCCTGCATTTCCGAGTAATGTCCATACCGGCAGCCTTCATATTTGGCCTGCAACAATGCGGGGAGGATTCTTTCTAAATTTGTCTTTTTGAAATAAAACGAATGCCTCCTCTGAAGAATAACCTTTCAAGAACCAACGGGGACAATGATTCACATAATCCATAAATAGTTCAATGGCCTCTTGCAGCCTCCTGCATGGAAGAAAGTTTGTGGCTAATCATTGAAGTAATAATAGACATTGAATTTTCTTCCGTTTGAGCAGTAAACCACAAATATGCCAAACTACTATCCGCCTTTTCTTCCGTATATCGCAGTTTCTTCATCATATACTCCTTCAATTCATCCCAACACGGATTAGGGAATGATACTCAATGGCATCATGCCCGCTGAAAAGGCTTCCTCTTTAGAAAACTTCTTCCTGTCCGGTATATCACGGCGCAGATACAATTGCTCCTCCAAAGATTCAAAATCATCAAAAAAGGAGACTCTATGTAAAGGTTTGTATTATAACCATCTTCCACTTCAAAGGTTAGTCGCTGTATCAATGCCGAATTAGCCAAACTGTCAGCTATTTCTTCTTTTGTCACTGAATGCTGCAAATAGCCTACCAGTATATACAATAAGTCCGAATAAGAGAGAAAACCATATAAATTTACGATTCCACAGGCATACTGTTCTATCATAAAACGAACAGATTGCTTTTTGGGAAGTCAACAGTTTATTCAGATAAGGAGCTACTGCCTCACGCAATTCATCGCAGATCATATAACGGACTTTACTCTCATCCATGTGACTACAGTCCGTTGCTATGAAAGAAAAGAGTTTCCAAAGTAGTCACCAAAAAAAAAGAATTTGTACATTCTACGTAACTACCAGATCCCGCTTTCACTAACTTATCAAGTAATGCCAGTTCATAATGCGTCAACCGGGAAAGCCACATTTCAGGACAGGTCAAAACAGCTTCTGCAAATAAGTTACATACTCATCCTTGTGCAACTTGGTAGGAACAGGTAAAAGCAAAATTTTCGCCATCCTCTTTAATTCCTCTTTTGTATTCATCTTCAAGCCATCCACCAATTTCAATGACGGCTGAAACAATTCCGACTGACATTTTAACATAATATCTATTCACTTATTGATTAACCTAAAATCCGCAAGCAATCTCAATGGCAATCTCAATTGCAGTAAAAGAGTTTGAACACTATGCATCATGATAGTATGAGCGTGAATTTTGTCCGATTTGTGCACACCTTCCCCTTCCCCCACAATGCGACTTGAGGTAATACGCAGATTAAAACCATAAGGAACGGACTTTATCCGAATCCAGTTTTGAAAGGGTCTTGCATAAGCCCGGTTTTCAGTATAGATATTCAGCACGTATTTCCTTGCTGTCATGATCCACTTGGCAGGTACGGAGATGAATCTGAAGACAAAAGCCTTTATGCGACTCGTTTCCTTGAGCCCGAAAGCCTTGGTGTCAAGCTTGCTAATGATGGTCTTATAGAAATTGTGTATCAATGCCGTAAGCAGAAGGAATACGGTGTTCTCTGCCATGAACGACTTGGGGAGCCTGTTCCAGCCGAATCCGTTGTTCATATCATCGAATATACGCTCTTTGCCCCCACGCTTGTTGTAAAATTCGATGATGTCTCTTGTTGATGAGTCGTAATCGTTGGTAAGAATGCATCTGTAGGTGTATTCACCTTCCCACAAGTCAAGCTCTCCATCCATGCGCTTTTGTCTCTGAATGACAAGACGATAGCACTTGCCTTCCCATTTCTCAACGAGAATGGAATTGAGTTCAAACTGGATGCCGTTGATTTCCTCCGTCTTCCATCCCCCTCAGTGAAAACAAGTCATCGTAGAGCGAACTGCATCTGTTGGCGCGGATGTAGAAGTGCGTGCAATGCTTCTCTATCTCACTGACAATTTCCTTCGAGCACGAACCACAGTCGGCTCTGAAGCGATTCACACGGATGCAGTTGGCTTCCAGTAGGGCAAAAAGAATCTCTTGTGGGTCTCAGCCTGATAAAAGCGCACATTTGTGTTGCCATCGCTGTTCTCAATATAGACAATCTTGTCACCGATGACATATACGCCAGGTCTGTAGCCGAGGAACTTCTTGTATGTCGGTTTGGCATCATATTTCTCTGTTTCAAAGGAACTGATGGTCGAAATCGACATCGTAGGTTTTCCACCTCCTTCAGCTCACCGGTGGAAACCAAGGCGTTTAAAGTAAGGTGTTGAGCTTGTCTGCCGTATTGAAATCATAGGTCTTGCCCCTTATCGGAAGTATATGAGATGTTTTCCTGTGTCAGTTCCTTGATGGCTCTGAGGATGGTATCAGAGCTGCATGTGCAAGGTCGGATGATACGAGAGATGACGCATCAGATGCGATGTTACATCCTCCACGCATGAACCGCCACAGAAGTATACGCTCATCAGAGAACGAATAATTTCGCTGTACTGGTATCCGATGATACTGCGGCATCTCTGACCAAGAGTCTGGTCGATAATAGGTGAAAGCATGGAGTCAAATCGCTCCATGATTGAAAAAAATTCCTCAAAAGGTGTGAGTTTTTCGGATTTTATTAGTACCTTTGCCATGTCTTGTTACGATTTACGCTTGTTTTGATTTGCAACACTAAGATAAGTGAAAAATCTGACATGGCAAAATCCTGAGCAACTTTTTGTTGCTCAGAACTTATAAATAAAGTTAAATCAAAGTGTTGCGGAATTAA
>VOFJ01003727.1_pt1 | contig 37828 bp, 27 predicted proteins | sample 5384081 | NCBI WGS metagenome assembly VOFJ01 (sample SAMN12384729, study PRJNA508395) | human gut metagenome | isolation source: healthy gut I | host: Homo sapiens
CTAAGCTTTGCGGGTGTCCCGGCCATAAAAATGTCAGGAATATGCTTGCGAAGGGATAGATAAGTTGACCTGAAAGGTGGTAATTTATGAAATTTGATTAAATTTGTAGTCTGATATATGCATGGAAATCGATGGCGGCAGGACGGCATCAGGACAACTTCGTTTTTACCGCGACACGTATTTCCACCTTACCTGAAAATTCATCAGATGTCATTTTTACGTACCTTAAAGAGAGCGTTCGGATTCGGGGGCGATGAGCTTGACGAAGAGGAACTGGAGGGTATCGACGCCACGGTGGTGCCTTTGAACCGGCATGCCGACACAGCGTCGGCTGCCCCGGCCGAGACTCCTGAACAGCATAATGCCATGCAGAACAGCCCGAAGGATCAGGCTGTGTCCGACGGTGCTGCGCCATCCGCAGCCGTGTTGCCGTCGCAGATATTCGAGACAGTGGTAAGGGTGTTCAATGAATCGCTGCCTCCATTCCTGCGCGACAGCGCCGACGAGCAGAAGCAGCGCGACATCCTGTATAATGCTCTTGATGAATCCATGAAGCAGTATCTGCAGCGTCTGGCCGATGATGCGCGCGAGCGTTGCAATGCTCACTGGGCATCTGAACGCAGCAACCTCCAGCAGCAGGTGGACGATGCCCGCGCCAAGGTGCAGAAGGAGAAGGACGAAAGCAGCGAGTCGAAAAAGCAGCAGCTCAGCGCCGAACGTCAGAAACGCGCCCTCGGAGAACGAGTGCGCGACCTCGAGACGCAGCTGGCCAAGGCGGAGGCCGAGAACGAACAGCTTTCGCTTGAGAACAAGAGCATGGCCAACAAACTCCGCGTGAGTGCGGTGCTCGGTGCCGATATTTCGCCCGACGGCGAAGCGCAGAAGCAGCTGGTGCTGAAAATAAACGAGCTTACTGCAAAGCTTGACACGGCCGATGCGGAAACAGAATCGTTGCGCCAGGCGCTGAACGAGGCCCGCACGTTGGTGGAAACCAAAGAGGCTGATCTCAAGAAAGCTTTGGATGAAAAGCAGGCCAAGGCGGATGAGGCTGATGCGTTCCATGCCTCGCTCGGCAAGGAGGAGGCTTTGCGGAACGACCTGCAGAAAGAGGTGGAGAATCTGCGCACTGCGCTTGAACAGTCGCGTGCCAAGGATAACCTCGGCGATGCCATGCTTACCGACCTAAACAGCCAGCTCGGACGTCTGCGTGCCGAGCATGAGTCGCTCCAGGAGCAGCTGCGCCTCACCCAGTCCGAACGTACGGCCATTCAGGCGGAACTTGACAAATGCCGTAACGACCTCAATGAGGCCAACGGCAATCTGGCGGTCGTGGAGGAGATGCATTTGCAGCTCACCCGTCTGGAGGATGCAAGAAAGAACAACGAGACGTTTCTGCGCAAGCAGAAGGACGAACTGCTCAAGACACGCGAACGTGTGCAGCAGCTTGAACTTGAAAATGCCGAATATGCTTCGACGTTGCAGAAAAAGGACGGCACAATCCACCATCTGGAGGAGCTGACCGACAGTCTGCGCAAGACAATCGAGAACAATGTCTACGAACATGCCCAGAGCCAGAGTGGTCTGCGGGCCGAGATAGAACGGCTCAAACGGTTCATCAAGGAGGAACCTGAAGAAGATCAGGAGCCGCCTCTGGGTGCCGGCCTCTCGGAGGAGCCTGAATTTGTGGAACCCGCACAGAAGTACGGGCGTCCTACGCCGGATGCCGAGAAGGTGAAACGGAACCGGGGCAAAGAGAAAACAACAGCAATCTCTGCCATCGACGAATCCATTGAGGACACCGACTGGCTCATAGCCACTCCGCCACCGCAGAAAACGAAGGCCGATGCCGACAATGACAATCCCGAGTTCGGCTACAAGGCACCTGTGCGGAAGCAACTGCCCGACAATCCGGCCCAGATGCTCCTCTTCGATTGATTTTCAGTTAGCATAATAACACTATGGACATGAATATATATCCTGAAATAAAACATAAATCCGCCACATGTATCGTTACCGTGGCCATGGCCATGAGCTATGCCGCTTGTATGCCCGGTTTCATCGCGTCGGCAGCAGCAAAGTCGCCGACAGTAGAGGTGAATGCCATCGCTCCCTACGTCTATCCAGGCAATGCCGAGGAGCGTCCGGCCAAAATGGTCTTTATGCCAGACGGGGAGACATACCTGCAGCTGACCGACAACGGACGAAAAATACAGAAATATTCAACTGCCGACGGCAAGCCGGTCGAGACCGTGTTCGATGCCACCCACACACGTGAGAGCAGCGTGGAGTCAGTGGAGAATTTCTCCATCAGTCCCGACGGTTCGAAGCTGCTGCTTTACACCGGATCGGAAGCTGTCTACCGCCGTTCGTTCCGCGCGGCATACTATGTGTTTGAAATCAAACGCAACATTCTGCGTCCGCTGTCGGGGAACCACAAGCTGCAGCAGGCGCCATTGTTCTCGCCCGACAGCCGTATGGTGGCATTCGTGGCCGATAACGACATCTACATAAAGAAACTCGACTACAATTCGGAGGTGCGTGTCACCACCGACGGCGCTGTAAACAGCATCATCAACGGTGTGCCCGACTGGACCTATGAGGAGGAGTTCGCAACATGCAGTTCCATGGCGTGGGCGCCCGACAATTCAACGCTCTGCTATGTGCGTTACGACGAGTCACAGGTGCCCATGTTCAGTTTCCCTCTCTACAGCGGATGGTGCAAGCCTGATGCGGAATATGAGCTTTATCCCGGCACGTTCTCTTACAAATATCCTGTGGCAGGCGAACCCAACTCGGTGGTATCGGTCCACAGCTATGATGTGGAGACACGCAAGATAAAGGAGCTCCCGTTTGCCGACAAGCGCATAGAGTACATGCCGCGAATAGCCTTCGGCGACACTGCCGAGCGGCTTATGGTGGTGACGCTCAACCGCGCGCAGAACCGCATGGAGCTCTATTCGGCCAATCCGAAGTCAACGGTGGTGAAATCGCTGCTTGTCGAGGAATCGAAGGCATGGATTTCAGGCACCGCCTACGAAAATCTTGCTTTCGAGGCCGACGGTTTTGTCATCATGTCGGAGCGTACGGGGTGGAATCACCTTTACCGCTACTCCTATGCCGGCCAGCAGACGGCACAGATTACGTCCGGCTGTTATGATGTCACCGCATATTACGGCCGCGACGCGCAGGGGTTCACCTATTTCCAGAGTGAACCGCTGGCGGGAAATGCGCCGGAAGTCACCGGTGCATTGAACCGTGTGGTCTACCGCATGGACCGTCAGGGAAAAAAGACCGAGGCGCTCACCCCTGTGGAAGGGTGGAGCACAGCCCGGTTCACCCCGACCATGACGTATGCCGTGATGTCGCACAGCGACGCCAATACCCCCACTGTCTACACCGTGGTCAATGCCAAAGGGAAGACAATGCGCACGCTGGTGGATAATGCCGCCTATGGCGCGCGCTACGACGGTGCGCCCCGCAAGGAGTTCTTCACCATGCAGGCCGACGGCGTCACCCTCAACGGTTATATGTTCAAGCCTGCAGGCTTCAATCCTTCCAGGCGTTATCCTGCAATCATGTGGCAGTACAGCGGTCCCGGTTCGCAGGAGGTGCTCAACCGTTGGTCAATGGACTGGCAGCAATATGCCGCAAAAGCCGGTTTTGTTGTGGTATGTGTCGATGGCCGCGGCACCGGTGGCCGTGGCACGGCTTTCCGAGATGTGGTTTACAAACAGCTTGGCCGCTATGAGACGGCTGACCAGCTTGCCGCAGCGCGTTATGTGGCGTCGCTCCCGTTTGTGGATGCTTCGCGCATCGGAATCTGCGGATGGAGCTATGGCGGATATGAAACCCTCATGGCCGTGACAGAGGCCGATGCCCCGTTTGCCGCGGGCGTGGCCATCGCGCCGGTGACGTCGTGGCGTTTCTACGACACGGTCTACACCGAGCGCTTCATGCTCACACCCGGCGAGAATGCCGACGGGTATGAGGAGAGCGCGCCCATGAACCGTGCGGCCAATCTCAACTGCCCGTTGCTTATAATGGCCGGTACTGCCGATGACAACGTGCATCTGAGCAACACAATAGAGTTCGTGGGAGCATTGCAGAAGGAGCACCGTTATGCCGACATGCTGCTGTTCCCCAACATGAACCACTCCATCAACGGCTGCGATGCACGCGCCATGGTGTATGGGCGTATGATCCGCTTCTTCGCCGACAATATGTAGGAGAATGTATACCCCGGGTATGTGCGGAACTGTCTGTCGCCGCATCTTCCGGGCAGTCAGATGATGAGAAAGGGGATTGAGAACGTGTCGCGGGCGTGTCGCGGCAGTATAATAAATAGAAAGGGAGAATAAAATATGTCAAGGTCAAAAGAACGTCATAACGGAATGTCGGCTGCCATTTTCAGCCTGTGGCGAAACTGGGCAGTATCGGTGGGATTCCTGACATTGCTGACGGTGCTTGCTCCGTTGATGCCGCGTCTGTGGCTCGCTCCGATAAATATAGTGCTCTATGTTTCGCTTGAGCTGATTCGTCGGGAACTGCGCCGGAGAAAGGAGCCGGTGTGCTCGAGATTGAACAGTCAGGTGTCGATGGTGATTCTGGTTACTGCCATAGCTCTGGTGGTATTGTCGATTTATGAGCCAGGACGCGAGCTTTATGAGATAAACGGACAACCGTATGATTCCGGCAGCCCGCTGCTTACCATTCTGTTCACGGCTCCGCTGGCGTGTATCGTGACATTATGCTATCTTTTCCGCCGCACTGAGCCGTTGGTGTGCCGCCGCTGCAAGATGCGTTACGGCAATGTGATCGAGGAGGGGTTTGTAGGAGACTTGTTCCGCAAGGAATGGCGCTATCAGACACGGTTGCTCTTCTTCCTGTCGTTGGCCCTTACGTTGGTTGACTGGACATATTATCTCACACGCTACATCAATACCAACATAAGCCATGCCGACCAGTTCTTCTTCATGTGGATGCCACTGTCGATGTATGTGCTTTCACTTGTGTATCTTGGCATGCGGTATTACTCCATATGGGTGTACTATTGCCAGAACGATGAGGGGCATTACATCGAACAGCCATCCATCACCACACTCCGCTATCTGGTTATTCAGGGCGACCGTTTGCTGCTGCGTTTTCATGGCACCGGATATAAATACGGTAACGGACAGGATGTGAAGCGGTTCGATACGCCTGCCGTGGTAACGCTCGGTTATCACGGACATGACAATCTGGAGGAGGCCATCCGCTGCTTCCGGGTGCTTTCCGGCCTGACGGATGTGGAGATAAGGAAAGCCTATGATTCGCCCGACGAGGTGACTTACAGGAACATTTTCCATTATTTCGCTTTTCTTGACGGTAAAGATGAGACCGGAGAATCGAAACTCATCGGAGAATGGTTCACCTGGGGGCAGGTGCTGCTGCTTGAAGCGCAGGGACTCCTTGACCGCAAACTGGTGTCGGAACTCGGTCGCATCTACCGCATTGCCATGGCATGGAAAACCTATGATGACAAGGGTCGTCGTCTTTACAGGATAAAACATTACAAGCCGACATTCAGGATACGCGACATCCGTAACTGGAATGTTGACTATAACGATCTTCATTGGCTGCGTGTGGCCACCACAAACGAGGATAAATTCTGGTACCCGTTATTCAGGCCGTTTGTTTACCGCAGCCGCATGCATCCCGGCGCCGCCACACGTTGACAGCGCTATTCTAACCGATATATCATCGCCATTAAGGTGGCGTATCACACATACACTGCCGATCATGTCACAGTCAACCATCATTGCAATTGTAGGTCCCACCGCATCGGGGAAGACGGCCCGTGCTGTTGATCTGGCGCGTGCCGTCGGGGGAGAGATTATAAGCGGAGACTCGCGTCAGGTGTACCGTGGTATGACTCTCGGAACCGGAAAAGATCTGGAGGAGTATGGTGAAGTTCCCTACCATCTGATCGATATAGAAGATGCCGGTACGAAATATAATCTTTACGGTTATCTTCGCGATGCCGCGGTGGCTCTCGACCGGATTGAAAGCCATGGGGCGGTGCCTGTGCTCTGCGGTGGCACCGGAATGTATGTGGAGGCCTTTCTGCGAGGCACGGCGTTGCCGGAGGTCCCGGAGAATGCTCTGCTGCGTGCAAGGCTGGAAGGGAAAAGCCTTGACGAACTGACGGGCATACTTGCCTCCATGAAGACACTGCATAACGTGACTGATGTGGACACTCCCAAGCGCGCCATGCGCGCCATAGAGATTCAGACTTACTATCAGGAGCATCCCGATGAGGCATGTGCGGTGGAAGGATCGCACCCGCGTCCGGCTGTAGTGGCCGGGATAGATGTGCCGCGCGATGTGCGGCGCGAGCGCATCACCCGCCGGCTTGAGGCGCGTCTGGATGCCGGGATGGTGCAGGAGGTGGAGGGTCTGCTTGCATCGGGCATAGACGCCGAGGCTCTGATGTACTATGGACTGGAGTATAAATATCTGACCATGCATGTGCTGGGACAGCTCAGCTACGACGAGATGTTCCGGCAGCTTGAAACCGCTATCCACCAGTTTGCCAAGCGGCAGATGACATGGTTCCGTGGAATGGAACGCCGCGGTACGAAGATTCATTGGCTCCCATACGATATGGACCGTGATGAATTTATAGCCGCAGTGGTGGAGTTGTGGAATTTCAAAAAATCCGAACCATGAGGGCGGTCGTTTCAGCCATTGCGGCATGTATGGCAGTGAGCGCATGGGGCATTTCGCCTTATGCAGTAGCGGCTGATGGGCGAGAGGAACTGGATGCTTTCCGGTTGAACCCAGGCAATGAGGTCGTGGTTCCCTCGGATGCATCCGCTTTGGTGCAGGAAGTGGAGGTGGCAGCCTCCATGCCCGGCAACCGCAACGGCAGGAATGACGCGGCGCAATGGAGGCTGTCGGGATTATCGGCCGACGGCGCATGCCGGTTCTGTATCACTATCTCATGGGGAAATGAGGGGATTGACGAGGCTTTCAGCCGGCGTTATCTGCAGGTCACGGCCGATACCGTCGCCATTGATGGCGGGAGGATGGAGATGTTCAGTAATAAGATATACGATGACGTGGACCTATACAGAGGCGTTAATGTGTTGACCGTGGTGGTGCGTGACGGCTCCGCCGCTGTGTGGATAGGCAACGACCGGCAGCGTGATGCCGGCAGTTTCCGCTGCAGCGCGCCTTCTGCATTCCGGCTGCATGCAGGCAGTTCGCTTGATGTGGATTATTTCGTGTCGGCGTGGGAGGAGAATCCGGCCATTGATTTGCAGACGGGATTGTGTGAGGAAGATGTCGTGCAGCTGACGCACGGCCATCCCGGCGCTGTCGGGATTTGGGATTTCCTGGACCGTGACACTGATTCGGGGTGGGCTGAGCCTGGGGGAATGTACCGGCTGGCGGTTGTTCCTCATATCGATATCGGAAACTGCGAATATAATGGGCGGCGGCCTGTCTACGATGTGATTTATCTCGGTGGAGCCACCGTGGAGGCTTCGCGCTGGATGCCGGGGATGGTGAAAGGACGCATGTATGCCACTCCATTTGAAAACCATTATGATGTGGTGTGGTTCGATGCCCGGATGGAATGGATGGGGGCGGAGGTTTCGGCCGAATTCATTTCCCCGGCCATTCTTGCATTCCATTTCCCGCTGCACAAATCGCACATGCGTTTCGCGCGGATGGAATGAGTCGTATGTGTATAAAATCACCACGGTGTGCAGAAGCTTTCTGCACACCGTGGTGATTTTATGTGGTTCCCGGAGTTGGAATCACTCAGGGAATAAGGTCGTATTTGCGGAACACCTGCTGGATTTTTGTCAGGGCATATTCCACCTGTTCCTTGGTGTGGGTTGCCATCAGAGAGAAGCGGATGAGAGTGTCCTGCGGGGCTACTGCGGGGGATACCACTGGATTGACGAACAGGCCTTCGTCGAAGAGGTCGCGTACCACATGGTATGTCTTGTAGTCGTCGCGTACGAACAGGGGGATGATCGGGGTTGATGTGTTGCCAATCTCGCAGCCCATGTTACGGAAGCCGTCGAGGGCGAATTTTGTGATTTCCCAAAGGTGCTCCTGACGTTCGGGTTCCTGTTCCATTATGTCGATTGCTTTGAGAGCGGCTGCAGTAGATGCCGGAGTGATGGAAGCGGTGAAGATGTAGGAGCGCGAATGGTGACGGAGGAAGTTGGTTATCTCCTTGTCGGTTGCGATGAATCCGCCGAGCGATGCGAACGATTTGGAGAATGTTCCCATGATGAGGTCTACATCCTTAGTCACGCCGAAATGGTCGCATGTGCCTCGTCCGCCTTTGCCGAACACGCCGATGCCGTGAGCCTCGTCGACCATCACTGATGCGTTATATTTTTTTGCCAGCCGGACAATCTCGGGAAGATTGGCTACATCTCCCTCCATCGAGAACACGCCGTCGGTGACGATGAGTTTCACTTTGTCGGGGTCGCATTTCTGAAGCTGCTTCTCAAGCGACTCCATGTCGTTGTGCTTGTATTTCAGTGCGGTAGAGAAGCTGAGACGGCGTCCTTCAATGATGGATGCGTGGTCCTGTTCGTCCCAGAGAATGTAGTCTTCACGTCCTGTGAGACATGAAACTACGCCGAGGTTCACCTCAAATCCGGTGGAGTAGATCATCACATCCTCCTTGCCGATGTATTCGGCGATGCGCTGTTCCAGTTTCTTGTGGAGGTCGAGCGTACCGTTGAGGAAGGGTGAGCCGGCACATCCGGTGCCGTATTTTTTTGTAGCCTCGATTGCGGCCTCTTTTATACGGGGGTCAGATACAAGTCCGGAGTAGCAGTTGGAGCCGAACATGAGCACTTTTTTTACCATCGATAAGCACTTCAGGTTCCTGCTCGGATGAGATGGCACGGAAATAGGGGTATACGCCTGCTGCTTTTGCCTGTTGGGGTGCGGTGTACTTGGCGAGCTTTTCTTGTAGTAGCTTCATACTTGTTTTTCTTGTTTAAATCCTCTGTCGCAGCTGAAATAGGTTGGGGCAGTGAGGTTTGTCGCATGAGTCCGGTGTACGGCTGCTGAGGCATTCGTGCATTAGGCCGCACCTCTTTTGATTTCGGATGTGGCGGCTGCCGGCATTAATGCCATGACAACATGAGTTGACGGTTGTTCCGATTAAACGGAGGCCTGTACCGGAATTTGAAATTCGAGTGCAAAATTAGCTAATTATTACGAAACAGACGCTATGTTGGGCTGAAAAAATGAGGAAAGCTATTCAAAAAGCATTGAAAAAGTGTAAAATTACGGCAAAAAGTGTTTTGCGGTTGTGTATTCGTCAGGAATGTAAGGTTATGTATTCGTCAGGCATGTAAGGACGCGGAGCTTTTGTCGGCTTCCCCTATATGTCACGGCAGCCGGCACAATCCCGGATGAAACGGGTGTGCCGGCTGCTGTGGCTCTGACAGGTTGCTGTCAGGATGTCAAAGTGTTGAGTCTGCAGGTTATTTCGCTGCCTGATCCTCCTGCACTCCTGCTATTTCGGGGTCGATGAGGATGCGGCCGCAATATTCGCAAACGATGATTTTCTTGTGCATCTTGATTTCAAGCTGCTTCTGCGGGGGGATGCGGTTGAAGCAGCCGCCGCATGCGTTACGCTGGATGTAGACAACGCCGAGGCCGTTGCGGGCGTTTTTGCGTATGCGCTTGAAAGCATTGAGGGTATAGGCGTCGATTTTCGGTTCGAGGTCCTTTGCCTGCTGGCGGAGGCGCTCTTCGTCCTGACGGGTTTCCGAAACGATTTCCTCAAGTTCTGTGCGCTTTTCGGCGAGTACGTGTTCGGTGTCGTGCACCTTTTCCTGGGTGGCCTGGATTTCGTTGGTCTTGTTCTCGATCTGGCGGGAATACTCGTTGAGGTGCTTCTCGCTCAGCTCGATTTCAAGGGTCTGGAATTCAACTTCCTTGGTGAGAAGGTCGAACTCGCGGTTGTTGCGCACGTTGTCAAGCTGTTCTTTGTATGTGGCGATTTTGTTCTGCGAGTCGGCGATTTTCTCTTTCTCACGGGCGAGTTTCGCTTTGAGGTCCTCGATTTCGGCGGTGTAGTTGTCGATACGGGTGTGCAGACCGGCAAGATTGTCCTCCAGGTCCTTGACCTCCAGAGGGAGTTCGCCGCGGATGGTTTTTATGCGGTCGATTTCGGTGAGTATGGTCTGAAGCTCGTAGAGCGATTTGAGGCGGCTCTCAACCGAAAGATTGTCGGTTTTATTTTTATCGTTAGCCATTTGCGCTTACAAATAAATTATGGGGTTTTGTTCGGTTTCGGATTTCCAGACTGCAAAGTTAGGAAATTTTTCTGTTAAAATATCCAAAAAAATCTGCTTGCTGCACTCTTCGGTCTCGAAATGTCCCGCATCCACGAGCAAAATCCGGTGGGAGTGGTCGAGAAAATGGTTGTGTTTGCAGTCGGCGGTGATGTAGACCTGCGCTCCGGCCGCGATGGCTTCAGGTACAAATTCGCCTGCCGAGCCGCCGCATAGCGCAACGCGGCCGATGGAGTCCGGCCTGAATCCGGCTGACATGCGGAGCACCTTGCATCCGAACGTGGATTTGATTGTCTGCAGAAACTCGTCGGTGGGAACCGCCTGGGAGAGATTGCCCACGGCGCCAAGCCCCTCGTTGCTTCCGGGCGACTGAGGCACGAGCACCTCCACGTCGCGCAGGCCGAGCATAGCCGCCATGCGGCGCGAGATACCGGCGGGGGATGAGTCCATGGCAGTGTGCGAGGAGTAAATGGTGATGCCCATGCGGATGGCCATTTCGAGCACACGCTCCGGGCGGTTGCGTCCGGCCACACATTTCACGCCGTGAAACAGGAGCGGGTGGTGAGAGATTACAAGGTTGCATCCTTTCCTCTCGGCCTCGAGCAGGATTTCCTCGGTGGCGTCCACACATAGTACGGCACCTGTGGCCTCATGATCGGGGTGACCGGTCTGCAGCCCAGAATTATCGTAGCTCTCCTGCAGGCGCAGGGGAGCTACGGTTTCAATTGCGGCGATTATTTCGCTTATTTTCATCTGTCGGTTTGTAGGTGAGGGGCGGATTATTCACCTTTGGGGGCGAGAGCAAGCTCAAGTTCGTCGAGCTGTTTCTGGTCGAGCGGTGCGGGGGCCTCGAGCATCACGTCGCGGCCGGAGTTGTTCTTGGGGAAGGCTATGCAGTCGCGGATGCTGTCCAGGCCTGCAAAGAGCGATACCCAGCGGTCCAGGCCATAGGCCAGACCTCCGTGAGGGGGCGCACCATATTTAAAGGCGTTCATCAGGAAGCCGAACTGCTCCTGTGCCTTTTCGGGAGTGAAGCCGAGAATCTCGAACATCTTCGCCTGAAGTTCGGAATCGTGGATACGGATTGAGCCGCCGCCCACTTCAACACCGTTGACAACCATGTCGTATGCGTCGGCGCGCACCTCTTCGGGTTTGGTGTCGAGCAGGGGGATATCCTCGTCCTTGGGGTGGGTGAACGGGTGGTGCATGGCCATGAGGCGCTGCTCCTCGTCGCTCCATTCAAACATGGGGAAATCCACAACCCACAGGCATGCGAACTTGTTCTTGTCGCGCAGGCCCAGACGGTTGCCCATCTCCAGACGGAGCTCGCAGAGCTGTTTGCGGGCCTTCATGGCGTCGTCGCCGCTGAGAATCAGGATAAGGTCGCCCGGTTCGGCGCCGAAAGCCTCCTTCATCTTCTGCAGCACATCCTGAGTATAGAATTTGTCGACCGATGATTTTACAGTGCCGTCAGCTTCCACGCGTGCATAGACCATACCCTTTGCACCGATCTGCGGACGTTTCACAAATTCGGTGAGCTGGTCAAGCTGCTTGCGGGTGTATGAGGCCGCGCCTTTGGCGCAGATACCGCCGATGTAGGCTGCATTGTCGAACACCGAGAATCCGTGGCCCTTGAGAATGTCCATCAGTTCCACAAACTTCATGTCGAAACGCAGGTCGGGCTTGTCGGAACCGTAATACTTCATTGCGTCGGCCCAGGGCATGCGCTGGAACGGTTCGGTTAGCTCCACGCCGCGCAGTTCACGGAACAGGTGCTTGGCCATCCCCTCGAAAAGCTCTATGATGTCGTTCTGGCTGACGAAGCTCATCTCGCAGTCAATCTGTGTGAATTCAGGCTGGCGGTCGGCACGCAGGTCCTCGTCGCGGAAGCATTTCACAATCTGGAAATAGCGGTCCATGCCCGACACCATGAGCAGCTGCTTGAGGGTCTGGGGCGATTGTGGCAGCGCATAGAAGCATCCCGGATTCATGCGCGAGGGCACAACGAAGTCGCGTGCGCCTTCGGGGGTTGAGCCGACCAGCATCGGGGTCTCGATTTCCAGGAAGCCTTTCGAGTCGAGGTAGCGGCGAGTCTCCATGGTCATGCGGTGACGCAGCTCGAGATTGCGGCGCACCGAGGGGCGGCGCAGGTCGAGGTAGCGGAATTTCATGCGGAGGTCGTCGCCGCCGTCGGTGTCATCCTCGATGGTGAACGGAGGCACCTGCGAGGGGTTGAGCACCGTGAGCGAGTCGGCTATAATCTCTATGTCGCCGGTGGGGAGGTGGGGGTTCTTGCTCGAGCGCTCGGCAACGGTGCCGGTGATCTGTACCACGAATTCGCGTCCGAGGTTGTTGGCGGCGTCGTTCAGGGCGGCGTCTACTTCATTGTTGAAAACTATCTGGGTGATGCCGTAGCGGTCGCGGAGATCCACAAAGGTCATGCCTCCCATTTTGCGCACTCTCTGCACCCATCCGGCAAGGGTGGTCTTTTTGCCGGCATCGGTCAGGCGGAGTTCGCCACAGGTGTTGGTTCTGAACATTGCAGTAATATGTTGTGAATTATTGATTGCGGAATCACGGTACGGCAGCGGTGGCGCTTGTCCGAACCGTTGCGCAAAAATAATCAATTTCTGTGAAATATCGGCATTCCTGGCCGGGCTATTTGGCATCTCTAATAAGAAATGCAGGTGCCGGGATGCTTCGGCGCTGAACATAAAACATGGCTGCAGTGTTATACCAGTACAAAATTGTAGTGAGAGCATAGAACTATAATAAACACACGATAGACTGATTTATTTATGAAGAAGACGATTTCGCTGTTATGCATGGCTGCTTATGCGTGCAGCCTTTATGCCGTGGGGACGAATCCTCCATACATCATACCTCTTGCTCCCGACGGGACATTCCATAAGGACGGAAATGATTACGTCGACAAGGTGCAGATGACTGCCGAAGCCGAGTGGTATGAATTGGATAACGTGGATCTGACGTCGGGAGGATTCATCATATTGGGTATGCATGAATCCGGCACTACCGGCACCCTTTATACACTTACGGGGTGGGCGGTTGAGCCCGCGCTGATCACATGGCCTAACCCGTTGGGGATTGCGGCTACCGATGCCGATTATATTGATGTGGAGCCCGGTGTGTACGACATAAGGTTCCATGAGAGGGATAATACCGGAAGTGGCTACAACATGGTGTCGCTTCTTCCCTCCGCCAATCCTGACGCGAAGGTATATCCGCCGTCGCTCTATCTTGTCACTGATGACACACATTATGTGGAGCTTCCGGGTACTGCTGCTCCCGGTGAATATAGTGCTGAAATGACACTTCCCGACAAATTTGTGGTGGCTTATGAGCATCACACCGGCATCGCTGCCTTTATATTCGGCCCTGAAAATGCCTCGGATGCGACGCTTGTTTCGGGTACACCTGTGCGTCTCAAATATGGCGCCAATCCTACAACGCCGTTCACATATGCTCCGAAGGATGGGGAAAGTGATGCTGCTAAACTTATTACCGTCAATCTGGTGGATGAAACACTGCTGGTCGGCAAGCAGACTCCCACCGGTCTGAACGATATTGAGACCGGACGTCCCGACGCCGGGGTACGTGTCGACGGGACAACTTTCACGTTCACCTCGGATGGCGAAAATTCGATACACGACATTTGCGGCCGGAGGATGTTTGCATGCCACGGGGCTGCATCGGTGACATTGTCGCCGGGAGTGTATATCGTCACCGCCGGCGGCCGCACCACCAAGATGCATACATTCTGACAGGTGATGTCAAACGGTTATTGTTGCTTTTGGCGTTTGTTCTTTCTGTAGTAATAACCTCCGATGAGGCCTCCGATGAGGCCGGCCAGTACGGGCAGATACGCATAAAGGGGTAAGCTCATGATGTAATCCGGATATTGTTTTGCTGTTTCCTTATTAGACGCCACTACCCGTCATAAAGTTGCAGAACTTCACAAAAAAGATGTGACATGGTCAGTGACACGTATGTCTATTGTACACCAGGATGTTATTATGTGTTTTCCCTAAATGTTTCTCTTAAAAAAGAACTTTTGGGTACTGTTTTGTTGTTTTGTTAGAACTAATTGGTTATCTTTGCTTGCATGAAACAGCAACCACGTTCTGCACGGGCAATACGGACCATTTATCGGACTCCAGAATTTGATGAATTTTATCAGGCGTTGCCGGATAAGGTCAAAGTTAAATTCGAATATGTGTTTCACGTTGTGCAGAGCGTTTACAACATCTCGACGAAGTTTGTAAAACATCTTGAAAGAACAGACCTATATGAGATGCGGGTGTCGGTAGGGGCAAATGAATACCGTACCATTTTGTTTGCTGTTGATCATAGCAATGTGATTGAATCCACTAAAATATTACTTTTGAATGGTTTTCTGAAGAAATCTTCAAAAGATTATAAAAGACAAATAGAGATAGCACAAACGATATTAAGTAATATTCGGAAATGATACAGTTAGATGAAGCAAAATTAGCGGAGTTGCCTACAACGAACCAGTTGCTTGACGATAAATACGGAGCCGAGGGTACTCCTGCGAGAAATGAATTTAATGCCAAGGCTATCGCATGGTATTATGGCTCACTGTTGCGTAACCGTCGTAAAGAATTGAAACTCTCACAAAGGGAGGTGGCAGAAAAGATAGGCCGTGAACAAACCTACATAGCAAGGGTGGAACGAGGGAAAGCAGACATACAACTTTCGAGTTTTTTCCGCATAGCTGCCGTTCTTGGCATTCAGTTTGTTCCTTCGTTTGTTTCGGTGCTCAAGTAGCTGTCAACCGGATTTCACCCTATTGATTGAGGGGCGGACGTGGGCAGTCTCATGTATTATTATTTTGTATTTAAATACACAAACGGGACGGTCGCCTTGTAGGATGGCGGCTGTCCGTTTTTTTTTACAGTGTAGGTTGTACATGATGGAGGGTGATTGCGATGCTTAAAAACATGGGTGAGGCGGTGTGAAAATCGGAGGCTTTTTTTTACCTTTGCGAAAACTAACCTAATACAATCAGAAACCATGGAGAGAATCATTGAATGCGTGCCCAATTTCAGTGAAGGGCGCGACAAGGAAAAGATACAGGCAATTGTGGCTGCTATCGAGACGGTTGACGGGGTGAAGATGCTCGACGTCGACCCTGGTGAGGCCACAAACCGCACGGTTGTCACGTTTGTCGGTGCTCCCGAAGCCGTTGTGGAGGCAGCATTCAGAGGTGTGAAAAAAGCCCAGGAACTTATTGACATGCGCACCCATCATGGCGCACATCCGCGCATTGGCGCCACCGATGTCTTGCCGCTGATTCCGGTGGCAGGCGTTACGCTGGAGGAATGCGCCGCAATGGCACGTCAGCTTGCCGAGCGTATTGCCGGTGAACTGGAGATTCCAACTTACTGCTATGAGGCGGCAGCGTTCACACCTGCCCGCAAGAATCTGGCCGTATGCCGCAAAGGGGAATATGAAGCACTGGCCGAACGTGCCGATGCGGAAGGGGAGAAGCCCGATTTCGGTGCCCGTCCGTTCGACGAGAAGATGGCACGCAGCGGAGCCACAGTGGTTGGCGCACGCGATTTTCTCATTGCGGTAAATTTCAACCTCAACACCACTTCCACCCGCCGCGCCAATGCAATCGCATTCGATGTGCGCGAAAAAGGACGTCCCATGCGTCAGGGCCCCAATGTGACCGACAAGCCTGTTGTGGACGAGAACGGCAAGACCGTCATGATTCCCGGCACGCTCAAAGGTACCAAGGCCATCGGGTGGTTCATCGATGAATACGGCATAGCCCAGGTGAGCATGAATATCACCGACATAAACAAGACCCCTCTTCATGCTGCATTCGACGAGGTTTGCCGCGCAGCTGCAGCCCGCGGCGTACGTGTCACCGGCACTGAAATCGTGGGCCTCATGCCCCGACGCACTCTGCTTGATGCCGGACGCCACTATCTGCGCATGCAGCAGCGTTCCACCGGCGTATCGGATGAAGAGCTTATCCGCATCGCCATCAAGTCGATGGGTCTCGACGACCTCAAACCGTTCGTGGTATCCGAAAAAGTGATTGAGGATATGATTGCCCCGGCGCAGTCAAACCGCCTGATCGACATGACCTGCCGCGGTTTCGCCCTTGAGACCGCTTCGGAATCGCCTGCACCCGGCGGAGGTTCAATCTCGGCTTACATGGGTGCGCTTGCTGCCGCTCTCGGCACGATGGTGGCCAACCTTTCGTCGCACAAACCCGGCTGGGACGAACGTTGGGAAGAATTCGGCAACCAGGCCGAGGAGGGACAGCAGCATCTCAAGACTCTGCTTGCACTTGTCGACGAAGACACCGCCGCGTTCAACCGTATAATGGATGCGTTCAAGATGCCCAAGGGCACCGAGGCTGAAAAAACCGAACGCTCCGCAGCCATTCAGGCTGCCACCCTCTACGCCACCGAGGTGCCTTTGCGCACCATGAAGGCTGCGGCGGCAGTGTTCCCGCTGCTCAAATCGATGGCAGCCACAGGCAATCCGAATTCGGCGAGCGATGCCGGTGTGGGCGCGCTGGCAGCACGCAGCGCGGTGCTCGGAGCATGGCTTAACGTGAAGATAAACGCCGCAGGACTCAAGGACCGCACCACCGCCGACGCATTGCTGGCCGAGGCCGCCGCGATTGCTGCCGCTGCTCAGGTGCAGGAAACCGAGGTGCTTGACATTGTGGAGAGCAAGATAAACAAATGATAAAGGCTCCGGCCATCCGATTCAATCAATAAACCAACATCACATACGACGATGACAATAGAGGAATTTCAGAAAGATATAGTGGAAGGCATTCCTGCCAAGTTGCCGGAACCACGCCCCTACGACCCCAATGTGAACCACGCCCCGCGGCGCAAGGATTCACTCTCTGCCGAACAGAAACAGCTGGCGCTGCGCAATGCACTGCGTTATTTCGACCCCTCGATGCATGCTGTCCTCGCGCCTGAATTCGCCGAGGAGCTGCGCAAGTATGGCCGCATATATATGTACCGGTTCCGTCCGACCTATGACATGTATGCCCGTCCCATCGACCATTATCCCGCCCGTTCGCGCAAGGCTGCCGCCATCATGATGATGATCCAGAACAACCTGGATCCCGCAGTGGCACAGCATCCCCACGAACTTATTACCTACGGCGGCAACGGAGCCGTGTTCCAGAACTGGGCGCAGTACCGCCTCACCATGCAGTATCTCTCGCAGATGACCGATGACCAGACGCTGGTGATGTATTCTGGCCACCCGCTCGGTCTGTTCCCCTCGCATCCGCGCGCTCCGCGTGTGGTGGTGACCAACGGTATGGTGATTCCCAACTACTCCAAGCCCGACGACTGGGAGCAGCTCAACGCCCTGGGCGTGAGCCAGTACGGACAGATGACTGCCGGCAGCTATATGTACATAGGCCCGCAGGGCATTGTGCACGGCACGACAATCACCGTGCTCAACGCCGCCCGCAAGCGTCTCGGCCATGGCCGAGACAGCATTGCAGGGATGCTTTTCGTTACCGCCGGACTTGGCGGAATGTCGGGTGCACAGCCTAAGGCCGGCAACATTGCCGGTGTGGTGAGCATCACGGCCGAAATCAATCCGAAGGCAGTGGAGAAACGCAAGGCACAGGGATGGGTGGATGAAGTCTACACCGACCTCGACCTTCTTATGGAACGCACACGCAAGGCCACAGCCGCCGGAGAGACTGTATCCATGGCATATCAGGGCAACGTTGTTGACCTTTGGGAACGCCTTGCCGCCGAGAATATGAATGTGGATCTCGGCAGCGACCAAACCTCGCTCCACAACCCCTGGGCCGGAGGCTATTATCCCGCCGGTTACACATATGAGGAATCGCAGCGCATGATGGCCGACGAGCCTGAGCGCTTCAAGGAGGCTGTGCGCGAATCGCTCCGCCGTCAGGTGGCAGCCATAAACAAACTCACCGAGCGCGGCATGTACTTCTTCGACTACGGCAACGCATTCCTTTTGGAATCCTCGCGTGCGGGAGCCGATGTGATGCTTCCCGACGGAAGGTTCCGCTATCCGTCGTATGTGCAGGATATAATGGGTCCGCTCTTCTTCGACTACGGTTTCGGGCCGTTCCGCTGGGTTTGCTCTTCTGGCAATCCCGCCGACCTTGCCGTGACCGACCGTCTGGCGGCGGAGGTGCTCGACGATATGCTTAAAACCGCTCCCGAGGATATTCACGGCCAGCTGGCCGACAACCTGCATTGGATCCGCCGTGCCGAGGAGAACCACCTGGTGGTGGGTTCGCAGGCACGCATCCTGTATGCCGACAGCGAAGGACGCATGCGCATTGCCCGTGCATTCAACGATGCCATCGCCCGTGGTGAAATTTCCGCGCCTGTGGTGCTCGGACGTGACCACCACGATGTGTCGGGTACCGACTCCCCTTACCGTGAGACCTCGAACATCTACGACGGTTCGAACCATTGCGCCGACATGGCCGTGCACAATGTGATCGGCGATTCGTTCCGAGGCGCCACATGGGTAAGTCTCCACAACGGTGGCGGAGTAGGCTGGGGCGAAGTGGTCAACGGTGGTTTCGGAATGGTGATCGACGGATCGGCCGAAAGCGCAAAAGCCATCGACAGCATGCTCCTCTGGGACGTGAACAACGGCATTGCACGCCGCTCATGGGCGCGTAACAACGGTGCCGTAGATGCCATCAAGCGCGAAATGGAGCGTACTCCCGGTCTGAAGGTCACGCTGCCGAATTTCGCCGACGATGCCGTGGTGGCAGAGGCCATGAAAGTATTCAAATAAGTTGACACAAGTATAAATCAATCAATATTCACCGGAAATTTCAAAACATAAACCATCATTATGGAAGTTCACCATATCAGCCCCGAATGGATCACCATTGACCGCGTGGGCGAAATTCTTAAAAACAACATTAAGCTTGCCCTGAGCGAGGAGTCGAAACGGCGCATCGTGAAATGCCGTGAATATCTCGACAGGAAAATGGAGACCCAGAAGGAGCCGATTTATGGCATCACCACCGGCTTCGGTTCGTTGTGCAACATCTCGATAGATTCGGATAAACTCAGCGCGCTGCAGAAAAATCTGGTGATGAGCCATGCATGCAGCGTCGGCGAGCGTGTTCCCGCCGATGTGGTGAAGCTGATGCTGTTTACCAAAATTCAGTCGCTGAGCTACGGCAATTCAGGCGTACAGCTTGTCACTGTGGAACGTCTGGTCGACATGTTCAACAACAACATCCTGCCGCTGGTCTACCGTCAGGGCTCTCTCGGGGCATCGGGCGACCTTGCACCGCTTGCCAATCTGTCGCTTCCGCTGCTTGGACTTGGCGAGGTGGAGATGAACGGCGAAATTATGCTTGCTTCCGAGATGCTTGAAAAGATGGGCTGGCAGCCTATCACGTTGCAATGCAAGGAGGGACTGGCGCTGCTCAACGGCACCCAGTTCATGTCGAGCTACGGTGTGCATGCCGTGCTTGAGGCAAGGAAACTCAGCCGCTGGGCCGATAAAATCGGTGCGTTGTCGCTTGACGCCTTCGACGGCCGTATCGACCCGTTCATGCCTCAGATCCAGGCCATCCGCCCGCATCAGGGTCAGATCAAGACCGGTGAGGCATTCCGTGCGCTGCTTGCAGGCAGCGAGCTGATTGCACGCCCGAAGGTGCATGTGCAGGACCCCTATTCCTTCCGCTGCATCCCCCAGGTGCATGGAGCCGCCAAGGATACCATCGATTATGTGGCAGGAGTGCTTGAGACTGAAATAAATTCTGTTACCGACAATCCCACCGTGTTCCCGACGAGGATGTGGTGATTTCGGCCGGCAACTTCCATGGCGAACCTATCGCGTTGCCTATGGACTTCCTTGCGGTTGCCCTCTCGGAGCTTGCCAACATTTCCGAGCGCCGCACATTCAAGCTCATAGCCGGTGTGCGCGATCTCCCGTCGTTCCTGGTGGCCAAACCCGGTGTGAACAGCGGTTTCATGATTCCGCAGTATGCCGCTGCCTCTATCGTCAGCAAAAACAAGGGGCTGTGCTGGCCTGCTTCATGCGACAGCATCCCCTCCTCGCAGGGTCAGGAGGATCATGTGTCGATGGGCTCGAATGCCGCAACAAAACTTTACGAGGTGGTGGAAAACACCCGCCGCGTGCTTGCCATCGAGCTTTTCAATGCTGCGCAGGCGCTTGAATTCCGTCGTCCGCTGAAGTCGTCGGCTGTGATTGAAGCCATGGTTGCGGAATATCGCCGCGAGGTGCCGTTCATTGAGACGGACACCGTGATGTATCCGCTCATCAACGCTTCAATCGACTTCCTGAAAGAGAATAATCCCGACTGGTAAAGCATCGGGACAATTAAAGATGTATCAAGCCCGGGCTGGGAATAACCGGTCCGGGCTTTTCAGAATATGCTTGAATCTGATTTATGAAATTGCTGATAAATATAGGCGCCCTCGTAGGTGCGCGTGCCGAGGCGCCGGCGCGTCTGGCAGGTGCGGAGATGAATGATATTCCCGTGTTGGAGAATGCGTGGCTGAAGATAGACGGCGAACGCATTGCCGGATTCGGCAGCATGTGCGGGCTTGACATCGTAGCTGAGGCTGCGCAAGGTGTGGAGGTGACCGATATAAAAGGCGAATGGGTGTTTCCGGCCTTCTGCGATTCGCACACACATATTGTTTATGCCGGTGAACGCTCCGGCGAATTCCTTGATAAAATCAACGGACTGAGCTACGAGGAGATTGCACGCCGTGGCGGTGGAATCCTCAATTCGGCCGACCGGCTTGCCGCCACCCCGGAGGATGAGCTGTTTGAACAGGCTATGGTCCGAGTCAACGAGATAGCGGCCAAGGGTACCGGAGCCGTTGAGATAAAGAGCGGCTACGGCCTGACCACTGCCGATGAACTGAAAATGTTGCGGGTGATAGCACGCATCCGCCGGTCCACGCCGATGCTTGTGAAATCCACCTTCCTTGGCGCCCATGCCGTGGGACGTGCATACACAGGTCGGCAAGGCGAATATGTCGACCTTATCTGCCGGGAGATGATTCCGGAAGTGGGGCGCCAGAAACTGGCCGATTATATAGATGTGTTCTGCGACCGCGGTTTCTTCACACCGGAGGAGACGGCCCGGATGCTTGAGGAGGCAGCCAAATGGGGCATCAAGCCGAAGATACATGCCAACGAGCTGGATGTGTCGGGCGGTGTGCAGGTGGGCGTGGCTCATGGTGCAGTCTCGGTGGATCATCTGGAACGGACCACCGAGGCCGAAATCGGGGTGCTCCGCGGTTCGTCAACTATCCCCACCATGCTCCCCGGGGCATCGTTCTTCCTTGGGATGCCTTACGGGAATGCGCGTGGAATGATATCCGCCGGACTTCCGCTGGCATTGGCTTCCGACTATAATCCCGGTTCATCGCCTTCAGGCGACATGCGGTTTGTCTGCTCGCTGGGGTGCATAAAGATGAAGCTGACCCCTGCACAGGCGCTGAATGCCGCCACCATCAACGGAGCCGCCGCAATGGAGCTGCAGGCTGAGGCCGGCTCAATCACCCCGGGCAAAACAGCATCCTTTTTCACCACGGCTCCGCTCCCAACGCTGCAGTTCCTGCTGTATGCTTACACCACCCCCCTGATCAGTTCGGTATGGCTCCGCGGCCACCGCATCTGAAAATACAGGGGATTTTCGAATTGTAGAAGTAAAAAAACTCCGGCAGAGCGCCTTGCGGCGCCTCTGCCGGATGTTTTTTCTATTTTAGCTAAAGTAGCTATTATAGCTAAGATAGCTATTTTAGCTTTTTTGCTGATTACTTGTTGCCGAAGTAGCGCTCGTAGAGACCCTTGAAGCCACGGCCGTGACGTGCTTCGTCCTTTGCCATTTCATGAACGGTGTCGTGGATGGCATCGAGGTTGGCTTTCTTAGCGTTAGCAGCGATACGCATCTTGTCTTCGTTGGCACCGGCCTCGGCAAGCATGCGCTTGTAGAGATTGGTCTTGGTGTCCCAAACGCAGTCACCCAGCAGTTCGGCGAACTTGGAAGCGTGCTCAGCCTCTTCCCAAGCGTAGCGCTTGAAGGCTTCTGCGATTTCGGGATAGCCTTCGCGGTCGGCCTGACGGCTCATGGCGAGGTACATGCCCACCTCGGTGCATTCGCCCATGAAGTGAGTGTTGAGGTCCTTTATCATTTCAGCGTCGCAACCTTTGGCTACACCGATTTCGTGTTCTGTCACAAATTTAACGGCTTCTTCTTCGGTGAGTTCTTTGAATTTGCTCTTGGGAGCACCGCAGAGGGGGCATTTTTCGGGAGCTTCGTCACCTTCGTGAACGTAACCGCAAACTGTGCAGATGAATTTCTTTTTCATAATGGTTTCTGGTAAATGAGTTTAATTGTTTTTTTGTAATAAGCTTTTCTGTGTCAAGGCATGATGCATGCCCGGATTGGCCGGGCGCGTCAGCATGTTCATACGATACAAAGATAAGAGGTTTGCTCGTTTTAACCAAATTATTTAAACTTAATTATAGTACGGTTACAAATATAATAAAATGCCCGATTCCGTATTGTGAATCAGGAAGCTGGCTGCCCGAAGGATTTGCTGTATATATCGTTGATTACCAATGAGGCGAGCCGAAGACCGAAGGTCGCCGTGATGTGGCACAGGGAGCCATTGACTGCAACTTTTCCGAACGACATGGCTGAATCAGAGCCGTTTTGGTCGGGTACGCCACGGTTCTGCAGGCGCTCGGGCGAGTACACGCATTTGAATTTGCGGCGCGGGAATGTGGAGTTGCGGCGGAAGCGGCTGCGTAGTGCTGCCGCAAGTGGACAACCGTGCACTTTCCAGAATTCAGCCACAGAAATCTGTCCCGGGTCAAGTTTCAGGGCCGCTCCCATTGAAGAATACAGGGTTGGGCGGCTGGCGGCTGCTGCATTGAGCAGAAGCAGGGCCTTGTCGGATAGAGAATCTATGGCATCGATGATGTAGTCAAACTCCTCGAGGTTGAAGTCCCCGGCAGTTTCGGCGGTGTAGATTTTATTGATGGCTGTGATGTCGGCTTCCGGATTGATGTCGAGCAGATGTGTTCGCATGGCCTCGGTCTTTGGATGTCCTACAGTGGAAACTGTAGCCGGTGCCTGACGGTTGATGTTGGATGGTGCCACGCAGTCGGCGTCGACCAACGTTATATGGCGCAGTCCGGTGCGTACAAGAGCTTCGGCCGCCCAGCTGCCCACACCGCCGATGCCGAACACGGCCACTCTGGCCTTCGCAAGCATCTGCATGGCGTCGTCGCCGAGGATAAGGCTGGAACGGCTGAAGATGGAATCAGGAACGGTTGGGGCGGTATTTGTAGACATGTGGGCGAATGTTGTTGTGGGTAATTGAAAAAGTGGGTGCGCCTGCCCCCGAATGTTTTTGCAAAAGTAAGAAAAAAGGGCTAACTTTGCACGAAATAAACCGCAGTGATTTCGGCCACCTTCATCGTGACGCCTGAGCGGCCGCGGCGAAGTGCCGGCATCGATGGTCACCGCCAAGCCATTATCACAGTTATATGCGACAGACACGTGAAGCCGTTCTGCTTCTCGAAGACGGCACAACCTTCCGGGGCAAATCGTTCGGCCATGAGGCCGCAACCGCCGGCGAGGTAGTTTTCAACACCGCTATGACGGGCTATCCCGAAAGCCTCACCGACCCTTCATATGAAGGTCAGATTCTCGTCACCACTTATCCCATTCTCGGCAATTACGGCGTTCCTCCCCAGCAGGAGAAAGATCATGTGAGCCGATATTTTGAAAGCTCGCGCATACATTGCCGCGCAATCATAGCGCAGGATTACTCCTGGGAGCCGAGTCACTGGCTTGCCAACCGTTCGCTTCATGAATGGTTGCGCGACGAAAAAATCCCCGGACTTTACGGCATCGACACCCGCGCGCTCACAAAGCATCTGCGTGAGAAAGGCTCGATGCTCGGAAAAATATATTTCGAGGATCCGGAGGAGGTGGAGTTCAGCGACCCCAACACCGAAAATCTCATCGCTGCAGTGAGCTGCCCTGAAGTGGAGGAACACGGCGCAGGCGACAAGACCATAGTGCTTGTGGACTGCGGCACAAAATTCAACATAATCCGTTGCCTCACCCGCCGCGGCGTAAAGGTGGTGCGTGTGCCCTGGGATTACGATTTCAACCAGCTGCAGTTCGACGGGCTGTTCATCTCCAACGGTCCGGGCAATCCCGATTTCGCCCAGGCCACGGTTGACAACATCCGCAAGGCCATGGCCACCGGCAAGCCCATCTGCGGCATCTGCATGGGTAACCAGCTGCTCGCCAAGGCTGCCGGAGCATCCACCTACAAGCTCAAATACGGTCACCGCAGCCACAATCAGCCTGTGCTCATGAAAGGCACCAACACCTGCTACATCACATCGCAGAATCATGGCTTTGCCGTGGATGATTCAACCCTGCCGTCCGACTGGGAGCCGCTGTTCGTGAACATGAACGACGGCACCAACGAGGGAATCCGTCACAAATCGCTCCCGTTCTTCTCGGCTCAGTTCCATCCCGAGGCTTCGTCGGGACCGCGCGACACCGAATTCATCTTCGACCGCTTCCTTGAGCTTGTCCGCAATGCCTGAGAATTGTCAGGCAGTCAATGAGCCCATACAGTAAACAAGAATTATAAAAACACATCTTCCCACATCTCACAGTCAGGTATGGAAAAAATAAAGAAAGTTCTTCTGCTTGGCAGCGGCGCGCTGAAAATCGGCGAGGCCGGAGAGTTTGACTATTCCGGATCGCAGGCGTTGAAAGCCATGAAAGAGGAGGGCATCACAACGGTGCTCATCAACCCCAATATCGCCACAGTGCAGACTTCCGACGGGTTTGCCGACAAGATATACTTCCTCCCGGTCACTCCATATTTTGTGGAGAGGGTGATCGAGAAGGAACGTCCCGACGGCATCCTGCTTTCGTTCGGCGGTCAGACCGCCCTGAACTGCGGGGTTGAGCTTTACGAGTCGGGCGCGCTCGAACGCCACAATGTGCGTGTGCTCGGCACCCCCGTGCAGGCAATCAAGGACACTGAGGACCGCGAGCTGTTTGTGAAAAAACTTGACGAAATAGACGTCAAGACCATCAAGAGCCAGGCAGTGGAATCCACAGCCGAGGCTCTGGAAGCAGCAGAACGCCTCGGTTATCCCGTGATTGTCCGTGCGGCCTATGCGCTGGGAGGTCTTGGCAGCGGGTTCTGCGACAATGCCGAAGAACTCGTGGCACTCACTGAGAAGGCTTTCTCCTTCTCCCCACAGGTGCTTGTGGAGAAATCGCTCAAGGGATGGAAGGAAGTGGAATATGAGGTGGTGCGCGACTGCTATGACAACTGCATAACAGTGTGCAACATGGAAAACTTCGACCCGCTGGGCATCCACACGGGCGAATCTATCGTTGTTGCGCCGTCGCAGACACTCTCGAACGACGATTACCACTATCTGCGCGAACTGGCAATAAAAATCATTCGTCACATCGGAATTGTGGGCGAATGCAACGTGCAGTATGCCTACGACCCCGATTCGATGGACTACCGTGTAATCGAGGTGAATGCCCGTCTGAGCCGTTCGTCGGCCTTGGCATCCAAGGCCACGGGTTATCCCCTCGCATTCGTGGCCGCGAAACTCGGACTTGGCTACGGTCTGTTCGAACTTAAAAACTCCGTGACCAAGGAGACCTCCGCATTCTTCGAACCGGCTCTCGACTATATCGTATGCAAAATCCCGCGCTGGGACCTCGGAAAATTCCATGGCGTCCGTCGCCAGATCGGTTCCTCAATGAAGTCGGTGGGCGAAGTGATGGCTATCGGCCGAACATTCGAGGAGGTGATTCAGAAAGGCCTGCGCATGATAGGGCAGGGGATGCACGGATTCGTTGGCAATCATGACCTGAATATCGACGACATCGACAGGGCGCTGATGGAGCCTACCGACAAGCGTATTTTCGTTGTCGCCAAGGCCATGCGCGAAGGCTACACCGTGGACCGTATCCACGAGCTTACCAAAATTGACCGCTGGTTCCTGCAGAAGCTGCAGCACATCATCGGCACAGAGCGTGAGCTTGAAGCATATGCAGACATACAGGATATTCCCGCCGACCTGTTGCGTCTTGCCAAGCAGCAGGGTTTCAGCGATTTCCAGATAGGACGCGCAGTCAAAAAGGATGCGTTCGATTCCGTGCCTCACAGCGCCGAGGTGCGCACCCTGCGCAAACAGCTCGGCATTGTCCCGGTGGTGAAGCAGATCGATACGCTTGCCGCAGAGTATCCGGCTATGACCAACTATCTGTATCTCACATATAACGGCGATGCAAACGACGTGCAGTATCTGCACGACCATCGTTCGGTGGTGGTGCTCGGGTCGGGTGCATACCGTATCGGCAGTTCGGTGGAATTCGACTGGTGTTCGGTCAACGCTCTTCTCACCGTGAAACAGCGCGGGTGGCGTTCGGTCATGATCAACTATAATCCGGAAACGGTGTCGACCGACTACGACATGTGCGACCGCCTTTATTTCGACGAGCTGACCTATGAACGCGTGATGGACATACTGGAACTGGAGTCGCCCCACGGTGTCATTCTGTCGGTTGGCGGCCAGATTCCCAACAACCTTGCCACACGCCTTGACGATGCGGGCGTTAACATCCTCGGAACTTCCGCCACCTGCATTGACAATGCGGAGGACCGCCATAAGTTCTCGGCCATGCTCGACCGTCTGGGAATCGACCAGCCGCGTTGGCGCGAGCTGACAAGCTTTGCCGATATCGATGACTTCATCCGCGAGGTTGGATTTCCGGTGCTTGTGCGTCCCAGCTATGTGCTCTCCGGCGCCGCCATGAACGTATGCTCGAACGAGGAGGAGCTTCACCGCTTCCTGCGTCTGGCCGCCAATGTGAGCAAGCAGCATCCCGTTGTGGTTTCCGAGTTCATTCAGAACGCCAAGGAGATCGAGATGGACGCTGTGGCTCAGGATGGCGAGATCAAGGCTTATGCAATATCTGAACATATCGAGTTTGCCGGCGTGCATTCCGGCGACGCCACCATACAGTTCCCGCCGCAGAAGCTCTATGTCGAGACGATGCGCCGCATCAAGAAGGTTTCGGCACAGATTGCCGCCGCGCTGAAGATTTCCGGCCCGTTCAACATCCAGTATCTTGCCAAAAACAATGATATAAAGGTTATTGAATGCAATCTGCGTGCATCGCGCAGCTTCCCCTTCGTGTCGAAAGTGCTTAAACTTAACTTCATCGACCTCGCCACACGCGTGATGCTCGGCGAAAAGGTTGAGAAACCCGGCAAGAACCTGTTCGATGTGGATTATGTGGGTATCAAGGCTTCGCAGTTCAGCTTCTCCCGCCTGCAGGGTGCCGACCCTGTGCTCGGTGTCGATATGGCTTCTACCGGCGAGGTGGGCTGCATAGGCGACGACACCGACGAGGCTCTGCTCAAGGCCATGCTTTCGGTGGGTCACCGCATTCCGCAGCGTTCGGTGCTGCTTTCCACAGGAACCCCACGTCAGAAAGCCGACATGCTGGATGCTGCCCATGAACTGCATAAGTACGGCCTGAAGATATATGCTACCGAAGGCACCTACCGCTTCCTGACCGAGAACGGAGTGCCGGCAGTGAGGGTTTACTGGCCGTCGGATCCCGAAGGACAGCCGCAGGCTCTCGACCTGCTGCATGAAAAGCTGATTGACCTTGTGGTGAATCTGCCCAAAAACCTGTCGTCGGCAGAGCTGTCGAACGGCTACAAGATCCGTCGCGCGGCCATCGACCTCAACATCCCGCTGCTGACCAACGCGCGTCTGGCCTCAACGTTTATCCACGCCTTCACCACATTGAAGCTTTCGGATATCCAGATTAAGAGCTGGGACGAATATAAATGATGCGGCAGGCTGAAGGATACTTTTAGTTAGAAAAAAATTGACCGGCGACCTGAATGTGAATCAGGCCGCCGGTCATAATTTTTTTTAGATTGAATTATGGCTGAGCATAACAGATTGGGAAACTGGGGCGAACAGGTGGTTGTGGACCATCTGGTGGCCGAAGGTTATGCAATTGTGAAGCGCAACTGGCGGATGAACCATCTGGAGATAGACATTATTGCCACCAAAGGGAAATATGTTGCATTCGTTGAGGTCAAGACACGGCGCACGGACGATGCCAATCCTTTTGAAGCTGTGACCCGGCGAAAGATTAACCATATGGTAGCGGCTGCCAACGTCTATCTGCGGATGGAAAGGCTGCCGCTTGAGCCGAGGTTCGATGTGGCTGCCGTGACAGGCGATCCACATGATTACAAGCTTGAATATGTGGCGGACGCTTTCCGTCCGCCGCTGCGTACTTACCGGTGAGATTTATCGGATGTCCGTGTTATTCCGCAGCATCGGTGGCCGCCGGACAGGGGGATGCTTTGCATCTGGGAGCGCGTGCTTTGGTGGTGTTACCTTTGCCGCGCCCTTTGGCATGTTCGCGGAACATTTTACGCATCATTTTGTTCTCGAGGTCGTATAATCTGAGAATCTGGCGTTGGTTCAGGAATTTGCTGTATTCCTTGTAATATTTTTCCTGAATGGCGTTGATTCTGTTGCGGTGCTCGAAACGTTCCTTGATTATTTTTTCGGCTTCGGCATCGGTTGTGACCTTGTTGCTGCGCTGTTTTCTGCCAATTTCTTTTTTGGGGCCGCAGTTCCAGATTTCCTGCTGGCATTTTGTGAATGTGGCCACGAACTGGCGTGCTGTTGATTCGTCAAGGTTGAGGTCGGTGGCTATTTCGTTTGCCTGTATCTGCACGAACTGTTCGCGGGAGGGCGCAGACTGTTTTTTTGTGCTTTTAGCCTGTGCGCCGAATCCTACGGTGAGCAGGGTCACGGCTATAGCCACGAATTTTAATGCGTGTCTCATTATATATTCTTTTTTCCGATTAATAATCTATTATCATGTCGTTCATGAAGGTGTCGAGGATATAATCCTGGTCAGCGGCACTCAGATTGCTGAAAGCTTCTTCAATGGTGGTTTCCCGCGGTGTGGCCGTGGGGTGGGGGCGCAGTGCGCTTATCGAGAATATCATGGCTGCCAGCACGGCGGCGGTGGCCACGGTGTAGAGCGCGCGGGCATAGCGACGCAGCGGAGAGATTCTTTTTTTCTGCTGAATGGCGGACGCTTTCTCTATGGTCTGTTCCACGAGCTGATCGAAGAAGCCGTCGGGAACTTTGTAGGGCATTCGTCTGCCTACATGTTCGAAATTGAATTTGTTGGTCTGCTCAGTCATGGCTGTTCATGTATTCAATTATTTTGTTTTTAGCTATGTGGTAGTTGACTTTCGCCGTGCCGGCGGTGGTGTCGGTGGCTTCGGCTATGTCGTCGTACGACATGTCGTCGTAGTATCGTAGGTTGAATGTCGCCCGCTGCTTGTATGGTAGCGAGTTGATGGCATCCTGGAGTTTCACGGCTTCAAGGTCGGAGTAGTCGAAGTATTCGTCGGCTTGCAGTGCCTTGATGTCGGGAGCGGCGTCGTCTATGCTCACGCTTGCGGCTTGGTTTTGCCGCAGATGGGTGAGTGCCTCGTTTGTGGCTATCTTGTATATCCAGGCCTTCAGCGCCGATTTGTCGCGGAGTGTGGATAGCGACTGGAACACTTTTATGAATGTTTCCTGAACGATATCCTGGGCATCATCGTGCGAACCGACAAGGCGTCTTACGTGCCAGTAGACCGGTTCGCCCCATTGCCTCATGATGTCGCGCATTTCGCTTTCGGCGGTTTGTCCGCGAGGCGGCGATGTGGCTGGCGTGTCTTGTTTCAGTTTTAAAAGCATTTGCACCGTGGGAGAGAGGGCTGTTTGTTGGGTTGTTACAATATAAGGACATGGGGAGAAGGCCGAAGTTAAATTGAGCGGAGTTAAAATTTATGAATTCATAAATGCAGCGGATTGTGAGGGGTATTTGTGTCAGGATGTTGCTAATTAATAAATTATTTGCCACCTTTGTGCGGCAGACCCGCCGATGCTGTTTGCATTGGGGATGCATTCAGTTCATGTTGATGTCATTCAAGCCGTTATGAGCCATTCCGAAACAGTCGATATATCCGGGCACGAAGTCGTGAAGGTAGCACGCCATGTGACATGGGTGGGCTTCTGGATTAATGCCGCACTGGGTTTGCTGAAAGTCCTGGCCGGCATTTTCGGCCGGTCATCGGCGATGGTGGCTGACGGAGTTCATTCGTTCACCGATTTTTTTACGGATATCATAGTGCTGATTTTTGTGGGGATTTCCCGCAGGAAGGCCAATTATGAGTTTCAGTACGGTCACGGTAAGTTTGAGACATTCGCTACGATGCTGCTTGCGTTGATTCTCGGCATAGTGGGGATTTTGTTCTTCGTGGATGGCGCAGAAAAGACGTGGCATGCGTTGCATGGCACGCAGTTGCCGGAACCCACGTGGCTTGCCCTTGCAATGGCTGTAGTGTCGATTGCATCGAAGGAGTGGCTTTTCAGATACACACGTGCCGCTGGCGAGCGTATACACTCGCCTGTAGTGGTGGCGAATGCCTGGCATCACCGCAGCGATGCTGTGTCGTCGCTGGCCACTTTGCTGGGCATAGCCGGGGCAATGTTTCTCGGTGCGCGGTGGCGTGTGCTTGATCCTGTTGCGGCCATGGTGGTCAGTATATTCATTGTGCTGGTATCGGTCAAGATCGGGCGCCCGGCGGTGGCCGAGCTGCTTGAGGTGTCGTTGCCGGCCGATATTGTTGAAGGGATGTACCGGGTGATCGGACACACGCCCGGGGTGGAGGCGTTTCATCATTTCGCTTCTCGCCGTAATGGCAATCGGATGATAGTGAATTGTCACATTAAGGTTAACCCCCCGCATAACCGTCGACCATGCCCATCGCATAGCCACGGATGTGGAGTCGCGCCTGAAAGAGGCATACGGGCAGGATTTGCTCGTTACATTGCATATCGAGCCATATATGGGGCAGGAGGTGGATGACAATAACATGTGCAGCTAATTCCTTGTCGAAAAATTAGTGGGCATTTGTACGGCAGTTTGAACCGACAGCCTCTGTAGTTGTATATATATGTATAATGTTCGTTATATCCGGCGGGTTCGGAAAAAGATGTGCCTGAAAGGCGAGTTTCAGAGCATACGTTGATTTTCGGCCGCCTGCAGACGTTTAATTTTTTTCAGCTACGTAAATAAATATGATGGTCCGTTTGTTGCGGTGGTTGTTTGCCTTTATCATTATCGTTGTGTCGGTGTGCGGATGCACCAGGATGTCGCGCACTTCGGTGTTTGATTGTGTGCCGTCCGATGTCGTGTCGGTCAAGGCGGTTGATTTCGAGCGTATGATGTGTGCCGCCGGAATTGAGGTTCCTGCTGATTGTGTCATGTCCGATTCTTTGTACATGCGCGTGGCAGGTCTTAGTGTGCCTCCGGCTGTCAGGGATGCCTTTATGTCGGTGGTTGGGACGGCATTCGACGATATCGATCTTAAACAGGTGATTAGCTTTACCTCTGCATCGGGCGCGGATGTGCTGGCTGTGGGTGTTACAGATGAAGATGCCTTGATTGGCGCGCTGTCGAGAATGGCGTGCGTCGGATCCGACGGCGTGCATCATGAGGATGGGTTCGCGTGTGTATCGTTGCACGGATGCATGGTTGCATTGCGCGACGGAGTCTGTTTCATGTCCTCGTCCATAAATGCTGTGAATGATGCTCTGGCGGTTGCATCCTCGTCGCCTGTGGCGTCGCTTCCCGGTGTATTTGATTTTCTGAATGATGACGGGGTGGTGCGTCTGGCTGTGAATTGCGGCCGTTCGCCCATGAGCTATCTTGGCGGTGTGGCGCGCTGGCTGTGTGTCGAAACGGATGTCACCGGTGAATCGGTGCGTCTTGATGCAAAGGTTATTGACTGCAATGGGGCGATTGATTCGATCGGCGCCAATTTTGCGGAAATAGATACGTCTTTTCTGCGCTTTGTTCCTGAGGATGCGTCTGTGACGGTTGCTTTCGGCCGGTTTGACGGCAATGTCAGGGCGTTGTCAATGTTGTTGGGGCGGTTTACGCCTGTCTATATGCGTGTGGCCGATGGCACGACGGCTCTGTTCGCCATGCCCGTTGGAGATGCTGAGGCTGTCGCTGCTGATGCTCCCGGCGCATGGGATGTGGCCACAATCACTCGTGTGCCCTCGTCGGTTGTGGATTCCTGTCTGCACCAGTATGAGGAGAGCGCAGGCGCTCAGGTGTATAAGATAGGTGATTCTCTGTCAACCTATTCCGACAATGGGAATGAGCGGTGTTACTTCGGTGCATATGGCAATGACGTGGTGTTCGCTGTCAACAGGCCAATCTCCCCTGATTATATGAACTCAGGCGGGGATGATTTCCAGGGGCGCAGGTTGGTCATGAATGTTAATATCCCTCAGGGTAGTGTGCTTCAGAGAGCATGGAATCTCGACAGCGGATTGAGGTTCAATGTCTCACTTTATGCGTGTCGTCTTACCGTCTGCATAAGTTTCGACAATGATTCGGGGCTTCCGCTGGCCGATCTGCTCCGGTTGCCGATGTTCTACGATGCACATGAGCGTTTCAAGGCGCATGCCGGGTTGTAAGAGTGCGGCGGCATGTCTCTTCAATGGGGCGCTGTGGCAGGCATGTGACGGTTGTCAGGTGGACTGTGTCAGTCCAGCCGCTTGACGCACCGTTCGATGGCTTCCGGCGACAGGCCTTCCTGCCTGAGGCATTCTGCAAGTTTTTGTTTGCGTGATTCGGTCAGCGTGTTGTTGTAGAGCATTTCTCCGAGTTGTGCGAATGCATTGGATATGCGCTGGCGTCCCTCTGGCGTGTTGATGTCTATTCCGCCGAAGGTGGAGCGGTCTTTGTGGAGCACCATAAAGTACAGTCCGGCCACTATCAGCGAACTGATTGCCACGGCGTCGGTGTTTTCTTTGTCTTCGAATTCGTGTTGCAGCAACTCTGTGATTTGATTGAAGTCTATTTCACGTAGTTTCGCTGTCCGTTCGGTGGTGGATGTTCCTTCTGCTATTTCCCATCGCAGCAGTTCTACGATCATATGGTCGTTCAGAAGGGCTTTGAGCAACTCCTGAAGGCTTGACGAATAGCCTTCCACGTTGCTGAGGTCGGGACGCAGCTGGTGGGATAAATCGCTCACCCAATAGTCGTAACGTTTTACAAACTGGTCGTAGAATTCCTCAAGATTCTTGAAACGGTTATAGAATACGATCGGTTCGATTTTCGCTTTCTTGACAATGTCGGTCACCAAAGCTCGCACAAATCCTTTTTTACGGATTTGTGCTACCGCGGCTTTCTGTATGGCTGCTTCAATGTCGGCTTTTGATCGCCGTGGCCGACGTGCCCTGTCGTCGGTGTTTTTGTCCGTGTACTTCATCGTTTTGTCCGTTTTACGTTGGAGTAGAAAGACCCTTGTATACTGTTGTTGTATGTTGGCGGCGTGCCCTCGGTGGGCAACCCTTTGTCCTATGTCTGTATCTGTGGGGGCGTGTGCCGTGATGTCTGGTAGCAAGGAGCTTGGCCTTGTTGGTTGTTATTGTGAGACCATGCTTTGTTGTTGTGGCAAAGATAATAAAAATCAGAGAAAAAACATTGTCCGTAGCCTGTTTCGGTGTGGCGGATGGCGCAACATGTTGTGTTTGAAATTTCCACAAATCATATTTTATGCGTTTGTTGTGTTTATCTGAATGAAGCGTGCTATATTTTGTTGGCTGGTGGTGTGGTTGGCTTATAGTGGGGGGTTGCGATGCATGCCGGTGGATGAAGTGTAACAGATTTCTGGATGCGCACGCTTAATCTCGAAAAAAATAATAGGGTGTAAAATTTTGATCAGTAGCAATATGCGCTCATAATGGCGGTGAGGTTGTGAAATTTTCCCCGAAAAAAGTCCTTGGAAAATTTGGTGGGTAAGGAGGAAAGTTGTAATTTTGCACCCGCTTTCGGGAACGAAACGGACGCCGGCGGGTGTCCGGCCGCAGGCCAGGCGTGGGCGCAGATGCACCGCAGGGTATAACAGGCGGGGTTGCCGGAAGGTTCAGGGTTCTGAAAATTTTTTCGCCGGAAAATTTGGCCGGAAAGAAAAAACGCCGTAACTTTGCAGGGCTGTTCGGAAACGGACGCTGCACGGCGATTCAGGCCGGAAGGTAGAACATTGAAAGATTTGCAATAACGATGTAGTAGTACAAGAGCTAAAAGCTCTGTCAATTTTCCCAAATCTACGACACAATACTTATATGGCGAAAGCCGGGTCGGGAATCGGACAAACGAAAGCTTCAATGCTGGTAAGTTCCGCGTCAAGCCGAACAACAATTCTTGAAAAAGAAAGAAAAAAGATATCAACAACGAAGAGTTTGATCCTGGCTCAGGATGAACGCTAGCGACAGGCTTAACACATGCAAGTCGAGGGGCAGCGGGGATGAAGGCTTGCCTTCATCTGCCGGCGACCGGCGCACGGGTGAGTAACACGTATGCAACCTGCCCGTCTCAGGGGGATAACCGGGAGAAATCCCGCCTAATACCCCACGACACCTCCAAGGGGCATCCCTTGGAGGTCAAAGGAGCGATCCGGAGACGGATGGGCATGCGGCGCATTAGCTAGTCGGCGGGGTAACGGCCCACCGAGGCGACGATGCGTAGGGGTTCTGAGAGGAAGGTCCTCCACACTGGAACTGAGACACGGTCCAGACTCCTACGGGAGGCAGCAGTGAGGAATATTGGTCAATGGGCGAGAGCCTGAACCAGCCAAGTCGCGTGAGGGAATAAGGCCCTACGGGTCGTAAACCTCTTTTGCCGGGGAGCAAGTCTTGGCTCGTGAGCCGAGATGGAGAGTACCCGGAGAAAAAGCATCGGCTAACTCCGTGCCAGCAGCCGCGGTAATACGGAGGATGCGAGCGTTATCCGGATTTATTGGGTTTAAAGGGTGCGTAGGCGGGCTGGCAAGTCGGCGGTCAAATGTCGGGGCTCAACCCCGGCCTGCCGTCGAAACTGCCGGTCTTGAGTGAGCGAGAAGCAGGCGGAATGCGTGGTGTAGCGGTGAAATGCATAGATATCACGCAGAACCCCGATTGCGAAGGCAGCCTGCCGGCGCTCAACTGACGCTGAGGCACGAAAGTGCGGGGATCGAACAGGATTAGATACCCTGGTAGTCCGCACAGTAAACGATGAATGCTAGCTGTCCGGCCTGATTGGAGGCTGGGTGGCACAGCGAAAGCGTTAAGCATTCCACCTGGGGAGTACGCCGGCAACGGTGAAACTCAAAGGAATTGACGGGGGCCCGCACAAGCGGAGGAACATGTGGTTTAATTCGATGATACGCGAGGAACCTTACCCGGGCTCAAACGCCGCAGGAATAACTTTTGAAAGGAGGTTAGCCAGCAATGGTCTGCGGCGAGGTGCTGCATGGTTGTCGTCAGCTCGTGCCGTGAGGTGTCGGCTTAAGTGCCATAACGAGCGCAACCCCATACCGACAGTTGCTAACTGGTCAAGCAGAGGACTCTGTCGGGACTGCCGGCGCAAGCTGCGAGGAAGGCGGGGATGACGTCAAATCAGCACGGCCCTTACGTCCGGGGCGACACACGTGTTACAATGGCAGGTACAGAGGGAAGCCACCTGGCGACAGGGCGCGGAACCCGAAAACCTGTCTCAGTTCGGATCGGAGTCTGCAACCCGACTCCGTGAAGCTGGATTCGCTAGTAATCGCGCATCAGCCATGGCGCGGTGAATACGTTCCCGGGCCTTGTACACACCGCCCGTCAAGCCATGGGAGCCGGGGGTGCCTGAAGGCCGTGACCGCAAGGAGCGGCCTAAGGTAAGACCGGTGACTGGGGCTAAGTCGTAACAAGGTAGCCGTACCGGAAGGTGCGGCTGGAACACCTCCTTTCTGGAAGGCACGGACACTGCCACGGAGGCTTTCGCCGAAAGCCGTCCCGGCGCCATTAAAGTATTTTTTATCTCAAGGAAAGGGATACGGACAGAGACACAGCGAAGGTGCTACACGATATACAACGTTATTGGAAACCATATATTAAGCATTATCCCTTTTACAAAGCAGAAGGTGAACACGATGCAGTCCCTTAGCTCAGTTGGTTAGAGCGCTACACTGATAATGTAGAGGTCGGCAGTTCAACTCTGCCAGGGACTACTGCCACGGATCGCAGCGGAGAGACACCGCACGGTCTGACTTGAAAAGGAGCACATTGACATGATGGAAGCAGAGATCCGGCGGGCGCCGGCGGCCTGAAGGCCGCAAACAAAGGCGTACCGACGGACACGAGCAAATCAAGATAACAAAATGACACAAAGAACGAATTCACTTTTCACCTGCTTAACGGCAGGTGGGAGCGAGGCCAAGCCTTGAGTGGATCTTCGGTGTAAAAGACGTTACAAGGAAAGGAGAGAAGGGCGCATGAAGGATGCCTAGGCTCTCGGAGGCGAAGAAGGACGTGACAAGCTGCGATAAGCCGCGGTGAGGGGCAAATACCCGCACAGCCGCGGATTTCCGAATGGGGCAACCCGCCGGGCGCGAGCCCGGCATCCGTAGAATTACGGAGGCGAACCCGGGGAACTGAAACATCTAAGTACCCGGAGGAAGAGAAAACAAACCAGTGATTGCGCAAGTAGCGGCGAGCGAACGCGCAGGAGCCCAAACCGCGGAGGTGGCAACGCCTCGCGCGGGGTTGTAGGACCGTCGCCGGAGCGTACGGCAGAGGTTAGCCGAAGCGGCTGGAAAGCCGCGCCGCAGAGGGTGAAAGCCCCGTAGGCGAAAACCTGCTGCCGGCGCCAGACGGCACCTGAGTAAGCCGGGACACGAGAAATCCTGGCCGAATCCGCGGGGACCATCCCGTAAGGCTAAACACTACCGAGAGACCGATAGCGAACCAGTACCGTGAGGGAAAGGTGAAAAGAACCTCGAACAGAGGAGTGAAACAGACCCTGAAATCATGCGCCTACAAGCGGTCGGAGCCACTGAGTGTGGTGACGGCGTGCCTTTTGCATAATGATCCTATGAGTTGCCGTCGCCGGCGAGGCTAAGCTCCAGAAGGAGCGGAGCCGGAGCGAAAGCGAGTCAGAACATGGCGAGAATAGTCGGCGGGGGCAGACGCGAAACCAGCGTGATCTACCCTTGGGCAGGCTGAAGGCGGGGTAACACCCGCTGGAGGGCCGCACCGGTAAGCGTTGAAAAGCTTTCGGATGACCTGAGGGTAGGAGTGAAAGGCCAATCAAACCTGGAGATAGCTCGTACTCCCCGAAATGCATTTAGGTGCAGCCTCGGGACTATGCCGCGGAGGTAGAGCGACTGATAGGATGCGAGGGCTTCACCGCCTGTCAAGTCCTGACAAACTCCGAATGCCGCGGCACGAATCCGGGAGTGAGGGCGTGGGTGCTAAGGTCCACGTCCGAGAGA
>VOFJ01001213.1_pt1 | contig 37809 bp, 76 predicted proteins | sample 5384081 | NCBI WGS metagenome assembly VOFJ01 (sample SAMN12384729, study PRJNA508395) | human gut metagenome | isolation source: healthy gut I | host: Homo sapiens
CCAGAGGTAATATTACCTTCTGTGATGTCTTACCAGCCTCTGCTCAGTCGTAGATAAGCATTAGCAAGTTTCTTACTGATATTACTAGTTCTCTCAAAAAGCTGAAAGGCCTGAGCTCAAGCGGAATTAGCTTTTCGTACTCCTCCGTCAGACTGTCGAGCGTGCCTCCCTTTTGACAGAAACACCCGAAAAGCAGAACTATGCTATAGTTGCTTCTTTCATGTTCCTGATTCTTTTGGGTTATAAAGCTACTTCTTCTTCTGAGGTCAATTCGAAGTTCACCTTTCACAGGCTTTTTTTCCGGAGCACAGAAACACTGGTTTTTGTTGGCTCTTCGATTGTTTTACCGGGTAAAACCAGCCTGAAATTTCGATTTCAGCCAATCTCATTTCATCGAGGTAATTCGATTTCAAATCTCCATCATTCCTACCCATGGGCTGGAAAAACATAAAACAGGAATTGTCTGTCCGTATATTCGTCATAGTATACAGGTTCATCTTCATAATCTCCCAGACAGATACATGGTGGGGAATTCCGGTATATAACTTGTGTATTTAATATATTTAAAATTTTCCATTACTTAATAGAATTGTTAATAGCCAATGTAAAAATAATTAAAAAAGTACAGATAATAAACCAATTCAGAATATATTTTTATAATGTAAAGATGTAAAAAAGAATCTAAAAGCATTAAGAAGTGAAAATGGAATGTTTCTAATTGTTTGGAAAGTAATTTTTTAAAAAGGATAATCAAACAATTATAAATCAATTTTCCACTAACTGCCACAACATTTATATACTAACAGTTGCATATGCAAGAGTAATACTTGCACATGCAAGAGTCGAGGTGGAAAATGTCAGAAAATGCAAATGTGGAATTATTAAGAGGAGACCCAAAAAGCAATAAACAAATTAGCTTACCCTATTATAGGAAGTTTGCTTCTGATAATGCTAAATAACATTATAGACAGTGTATGGGTTGCAGGTTTAGGTTCAGACCCTCTCTAGCTGCAATAGGTTATATTACTCCATTATTTATGATTTTAGTAGGAGTAGGAAATGGTATAGAGCAGGGGCAAAACTCTCTTATTTCAAGATTCATCGGAGCAAAAAGATAAAAAGGAGCAGACAGTGCAACAGCACATTCATTAATACTGAGTATAGTTATCTCAATAGCATTTATGGTAATTTTCCTTATAATTTTAGATCCTATATTAAAATTATGGGAGCTGCTGAAGTATTGGATTACTGTAAACAATATGGAGTAGTACTGTTTATCTGGACTTTTGCATTAGTAATACCTACAATCATCGGAGGAATATTTAGAGCAGAAGGAGATGTAAATAGAGCAACAATTCCCCTTGCAGTTACAGCTATTGCAAATATGATTTTAGACCCAATATTCATCTACACATTAAATCAAGGAATTGCCGGAGCAGCTATGGCAACAGGAATAGCTGGATTTATCGGTCTTTTAATGCAAATTTACTGGATTTATGTTAAAAAGAACACTTATCTTTCATACTCTCTTAAAAACTTTAAAAACAATATGAAAATGTATTTGGATATTTTAACAGTAGGAATTCCAGCCAGTTTAGAACAGCTTATTATGTCTGTACTAGCTATTGTTGTTAACTTCTTACTAACTATCGTAGCTGGAACAACAGCAGTTGCAGTATATACAGCAGGCTGGAGAATTATTTCAGTTGGAATCATACCAGCAGTAGGAGTAGGAACAGCAGCAGTTACAGTAGCGGGAGTAGCTTATGGTGCCCGGAATTATGATAAAATAAAAACAACAGTAAGATATGCTGTTAAAATCGGATTTATCGTTTCATTAATTACATGTTTATTAATCCATTTTTTTGCCGGCCAAATTTGCATATATATTCTCATATTCATCAACAAGTGCTGCATTAGCTCCATTAATCACACAGATTTCTTTAAAAATAATGTGCTTATTTGTATTGTTTGTACCATTTGGTGCAACTGCAGGAAATGTATTCCAGGGACTTGGAAAAGGAACAATCTCACTTGTATTAACAACATTCAGAGAATTGATATTAGTTTAATATTTGCATGCCTCATAGGATTAGTATTTAATATGGGTGAAATTGGAGGTATATTGAATGCTTATAGGAGGACTTATCGGTTCCGTAATAGCTTGCTGGAATTATTGAAATTTTATGTCCAAACCTAATCAGGAGAAATCAAATGGGGCTTGAAGACGAAAGACGACGTTCCCCAATTTCCTTTTTTGTTGGAACAATACACAGAAATATGGGATATACATAAATAATAAAATGAAAAAGTACAATTTTAAGTTTCGAGACAGTACCCCTTTTAATAAAACTTTATAAAGACGACCCATCTTTACACAACAGGGATTAGCTGTATTTTTCCAGATTAATGAAAGTACTGTAACAAGAGCACTGAACAAGCTAGAAAAAAAAGAATATATTGAAAAACATCCGATTATGAAAATAAAAGAAAAAATTATGTTAAAAGTTACTTCAAAAGGTGCCGAAATAGCTAAAGAAGTTATGGACACGATAAACAGTGGGATGAAATTTGCAGTAAAAATTTAAGCGAAAAAAGAGTTTGAAGAATTTAAAACCACACTTAAAAAAATATATTCAACTATAGTAAAAAAGAAGAAAATGAGTTTTTCAACTCATTTACATTTTTTGAGGAGCTGGAACCTCCTAAAATATCTAAAGCATTTTTAAAAGTAGTTTTAGCTCTATCAACTAAAACAAGTCTTGTATCTTCTACATCTGAACCAATAACTTGTTCAGCTTTTATAGAATTTATTAAATGCACCAACTAAATCCTGACAATATTGTGTAATATTGTGAATCCTTTTATTTAGTCAGTCTTCAATAACCAATGGGAATTTTTAGCTATTGTTCTAATTAAATCTTTTTTCATTTTCATCAGGAATCAATCATCAGCTACACTTAAAGAAGAGATGTCTTTACCGGATTTTTTAAATTTACATGCTCTTTCCAGAGCATACTGAATAGAAGCACATCCTCGCTCAAAGCTTAATGCCTCATCCCATTTAAAGGTTAAGTGTTTTCAGGGGGATAATTTAGCTATAAAGAACCTGATAGCTCCAAACCAATCAATATCTTCAGCCATAGGTTTAATTTCTTCATCAGTTAAATCAGGATTTCTGGATTTAATTTCATCAGATGCTCTTTTTACAGCTTCATCAACCAGTTCATCAACTGAAACAAATACTCCTTTTCTTGTAGACATGGATCCTGAAGGAAGTGTAATAAATTCATAGAATACTTCCGGGAGGAATTTCTCTTAAAATTTCTTTTAAAGATTACATTAATCTGTTGAGCTGCTAATTTGTGGTCTGAACCTAAAATATCTAAAAACCACATCCCCCCCTGAGTGGCTTTGTATCTGTGATAAGCTAAATCTCTTGTTGAGTAAAGTGAAGTACCGTCAGACCTTCTAAGTACAAATTCTTTTTCGATTTGGAAGCAGGTTAAATCAATATAAGTTACATCACCATATGAGACAAATCCTTCATGGTCAAAGTATTTAATCATATCATCCACTTCACCACTTCTTACAAACTGACCTTCCCATACAAAATCATCGTGATTTATATTGATTCTATGAAGTGTTTCCTTAATTCCTAAAAGACAGCTTTCAACTACTTCTTCGAATATTTTATTTAATTCAGGTTCTGCTCCACCTTCATATCTTTCAATCAGATTATCTACATGTGAAACTAAACTTTCATCTTCGTTTAATTTTTGATTGGCTTTGAAATATAATCTTCCAATCTTATGGTCGATTTTATCCCCTTCCTGATCTTCAATTTTTAAACCAAGTTCAGTAATTCCAAATACAATAATAGCTATCTGTCTTCCCATATCATTTACATAATACTGTGTTTCAACTTCCTACCAGCTACTTTTAAAAGACGATTTAATGAATCACCAAAAATAGAATTCCTTACATGTCCAATATGTAACGGACCATTAGGATTAGCTGAAGTGTGTTCCAAATATTTTTTTTTCATCTGCCTTTGGAAGCTGACCATAATCTTTTCCGACATACTCTAAAAGCTTTTTAGAAAAGCTGAGTAATCAATGAAAAATTAACATATGGACCGATAGCTTCCACTTTTTCAAATATTTCGGGAATTTCAAGTTTTTCTACAATTTCAGAAGCTATAAGATTCGGAGCTTTTCTTAATTTTTTAGCAAGTGAAAATGCAATAGTACTAGCTAAATCTCCCATGTCCGGATTTGGGGAAATTCCAATCTAAAATTTTTTTCATCTTCAACCTGAAAATTTTCTAAAGTATCATCTACTTCAAACTTGTCTAAAGCATCACTTATAGCATCAATCGCCTGTTTTTCTATCTCAAAAATACATTAACTCACCTTTAAACTACAAACCTCTTAACCAAAGAGAAATATTTCCAATATATGGAATAACAATAGGATGGCCATCCCAAGTCAATACCCTTTCATTTATTTGATCTGCTGTTGCATAATATGGGTCAGGATGACTGTTATGGTCTCCTTTTTAATCATATAATACGTTGTCCCATTTATTTCTGTAATATTAATTACCCTATGAATTACAGGTTCATTATACCATGTTGCATCATAAAAACAACAATATCTCCTACCTGTACATCATTAGGATCAAATTCATGAATTCCTAAAAATCAGCTTTTTTCAACAGCTACAATATCTCCCTATAGAAAAACAGGTTCCATACTTCCTGAAACAACTACATTTAAGTGTTGGGCAGCTATTAAAACTACTGCAAGAATAACGATGTAAGATATGATTTCTTTATAATCTGTCACGCTAACACCTTAATAATTAAATATATATTAATAATTATAAATAATTTAGCTAAAACTTATAAAATATTTTTAAACATGAAATTGGATTGACGGTTAAATTACTGATAAAATAAAATAAAAAATAATGTCAAACAGATGACACTATCCTTTTTTTCTTAAAAAGCTACTTCCAAAGCCATTTCAATAGCTTCTGCAGTCTGTGTTAAGTCCTCCATAGTGTGAGCACTTGAAATAAAGTTACATTCAAACTGACTTGGAGGAATGAAAACCCCTTCTTTCAGTAATGCTCTGAAGTATCTCAAGAATCTTTTTGCATCAGAATTATGGGCATCTTCATTATTGTAAACTGGAGCAGGGTTGAAATATATCTGAAACATTGATCCGCAGCCTACAGGAGTAATATTGTATCCCTGTTCATCAATTACTGATTGAATATTGCTTCTTAAAAAGTTTCCTTTTCTTTCCAAATCTTTGTAAAATTTATCATCAAGCTGTTTTAAGGTAGATATTCCTGCCTGAACAGAAATTGGATTACCGCTAAAAGTACCGGCCTGATAAACTGGACCGTTAGGGGCTATCAATTCCATTATTTCTTTTTACCTGCAAAGGCACCCATAGGCAAACCGCCACCTACAATTTTACCCATGGTAGTTAAATCAGGAGTTACACCATAATATTCCCTGAGCACCACCTCTGGCTAATCTAAAACCTGTTATAACCTCATCAAATATTAATAAAATATTATTTTCTTCGGTGATTTTTCTTACAAATTCCAAAAATCTTTTTTTAGGTTCAATACATCCAATATTACCCATAACTACTTCCATAATAAGACATGCTATGTTATCACCATCTTTTTGATTAAATCACTTAAAGCTTCTTCATCATTGAAAGGTACAGAATAAGTGTTTTTAGCTGTATCAAGAGGAATTCCTTTAGTATCTGGAACACAAGCCTCACCAGGTTTTCCCTTAACCAATGTATAATCATGAGCGCCATGGTAAGCACCATCAAATTTAATGATTTTATCCTTACCAGTAAAACCACGGGCTAATCTAATAGCACTCATAGTAGCTTCCCCACCACTATTTACAAATCTTACCATTTCAGCACTAGGTATTCTGTCAACAACTTCTTTTGCTAAAATAATTTTTCATTTTCAGTTGGAGCACCATAAGCAGAACCAATTGTTAATTGATTAGAAACTTCTCTGACTACTTTCGGATCTGCATGTCCAAGTATTAAAGGACCATAAGCTAAACAATGGTCAATATACTTATTTCCATCAACATCATATATTTTTGAACCGCTAGCTTTTTTAACAAAAAAACGGATACGGTTCAAATGCACGAACTGGAGAACTAACTCCTCCAGGAATGAATTTTTTAGATTCTTGGAACAAATCTTTGGAAAAACATATTATCACATTATAAATTTTGAATTAAAGAGTTTACACAGGCCACAGCTATTGGTGTTCCACCTTTAGGGCCTTCAACAATAATATTTGGAATATTTGAATTTCTCAAAGCTTCTTTTTGAATCAGCAGCACCAACAAAACCAACAGGAACTCCAACAATAGCTTTAAGGTTCATTTCACCTTTTTCATATAAGTCCATAGCTTCAAAAACAGCTGTTGGAGCATTACCAGAAAACAACAATTCCTTCAAAATCATTTTCTGCAGCATACCTCATAGCAGCAGCAGCTCTTGTAATCTGATTTTCTTTAGCTATTTTTTTAACTTCCTCATTTTTAATAAAGCATTCAACTTCTCCATCATATTGAGTTATACCATATTTAACCATATTAATATCAGTTAAAATTGTTTCTTTATTCCTTAAAGAAGTCATAGCTGCTTCAACAAAATCAGCACTCATATGTACAAGTTTAGCATATTCTGGATCAGCTGTAGAGTGAACAATACGTTCAACAATATCTCTTTCAGCCGGAGCCAAATCTTTAATGTCATCACCAATAAGATTACGAATAATTTCCCTACTTTTTAGTAGCTATATCATAACCTTGTTTAGTTGATGCGCCCATAAACATCTGATTTTTCATAATATAATATATAATGTTAATATATTTATAATTTTAAAAATGCAATTATTTACCGTTAAAAAATGTTATTTTAAGCTGTATGAATCAAATACTCCCTATAAAACAATAATATTGCTTTTATTCTCTTAAAATGAAAATAAGCTTCACTTACATAATACTAAAAAGAATATATTTCTGATTCGGGTTTTTAAAAAACAAATCATGTTACAATATTGTTTTGCTTAAACAAAAGTGATTGATTACAAGATTAATAATAGCTGTAGCTTTTAAAATACTAGTAATATCTCTAAAAAACAAAGACAGTGATGAAGCTAAAATATTATTGAAAATAAAATAAAAAAATAAACCGGACTGAAATTGATAAACCTTGCATTATCACCATTAATGAGTTTTTGAATGCACTATAGAAAAACAGCTAGAAAAAAACTGTGCAGACACTAAATAAATTAATAAAATCAATACACCACAAGTCAGAATTTGTATTAGGCATAACTTGACTATTAGTAGATAAATTTATTGAAAATAAAGAAACACGAAATAAAATTAAGCAATATACTAAGTGATAATATGAGATTATTAGCAGAATTTGGTCAGTCCAGATTTGAAGCTGGAGAAAAAAAGGTATGAAAAAAATAAAGTAGAAACAGCTGAAAAATTATTAAAAAGAGATTTGTCAATGAAATTTGTATCAGAGATAACAGACATCCCAACAAGAGAATTAGAAACAATATACAAAAAGTAAGGTCATAATATGTTTACATTAGAAGAAGAATATGGAGAACAAAAATACAACGAAGGATTCGAAAAAGGATTCAAAGAAGGAATAAAAAAGAATCCGGCTTTTGAAATAGCTGAGGAACTGATAAAAAAAGAAATGGATTTATATGACGTATCCTATGTAACCAATATTGGAATGGCAACTCTTGGTGAACTAAAGGAATCCATGAAAAAAATAATACATCATCTAAATTATCTGCAAAAATGAATAGCTAAAATAATTCTATTTTTTTTTTTAGATGCAGATAAACCTGCCAAATATCCTGTAGAAAATGCTATTTTGAGATTATATCCACCTGTAGGGCCGACAGGTTCTAAAACTTCACCTGCAAAATATAAATCTTCAGTTATTGTTGATTCCATAGTTTTAGGATTAATATTCTCAATAGCTATCCCACCTAAAGTAACATGACTTAAATCTTTATTGAAAGCGGATATTTCAAATTTAAAATTTTTTAAAGCTTCAACTAACTTATTTTTTTGTTTTTTATTAATTCTGCTTAATTGAGTTTCCCCTTCAATTTCAACAGATTCTAAAAGAATGGAATAAAATTATTAGTTAAAAAGTATTTTAAGTAGTTTTTAATGTATGTTTTTCCTTTATCCTGAAAATCATTAGTGAATTTAGTTTTTAATTCTTCCTGATTAAAATCAGGGCATAAATCAACAGACAAGACTTCATCTAATTTAACATCAGCATTATCCAAAATATTATAATCCACATTTCTGGAAATTTCACTACTTATATTTAAAATTCCGGGACCTGTTAAACCAACATGACTTATTAGAACATTATCTTTAATTTTGAAGTTTTTTTATATTTTTATAACAACATCATATAAGGTAATTCCTGCAATATCTGACAAGTCTTTTTTTTTTAGTTATTAAAGGAACCAGCCCATATTTAATATCTGTAACCGGATTATCTGTCAGACAATATCCGTCTCCTGCAGAACCTGTTTTTGGAAATGTAGCTCCCCCAGTAGCTATTATGACTTTTTAGCAATAATATCATTATTTATTACAAAATTATTTTCTTTTTTAATATCTGAAACTTTATAATTGTATTTTATAGTTATATCTTTTAAGTAATCTTTTTAAAATAGCTAATATATCTTGAGATTTCTCAGTTTCTGGAAATACTCTATTATTATCTTCAATTATAAAATCAAGACCTCTGTTTCTAAATAAGTCCAGTAGCATTTCATTTGTAAAAGTGTAAAAGAGTGTTTTAAAAGTTTTTTATCATGAAAAGAATTTAATAGCTTTTAATTGGCTTTTCATTAGATTATATTGCATCTGCCTCCCCCCAGTAATAAGAAGTTTATGACCTAAAGAGGAGTTTTTTTCAAGCAATACAACATTTGAATCTGCAGAAGCAGCTATTGCAGCCATTATTCCTGCAGGACCCCCGCCAATTACAGCTATATCAAATTCTTCCATAACAATCAAAATTTAAGGAGTTAATCTGTGTCTGTCTCTTGGGAAGAGAACTGTTTCACGAATATTTTCAACACCAGTAAGTACCATAGCTAATCTGTCAGCACCTACACCCCATCCAGCGTGAGGAGGCATACCATATTCGAAAGCTTTTAAGTAGCTACCAAATGAAGCTACATTCAATCCTTTATCTTCAATTTGTTTTACTAAAAACATCGTATTGGTGTACATGGGTAGCACCAGAAGATAATTCCAAGTTATTATACATTAAATCAAATGCATGTGCTTTTTTAGTAGGATCTTTAGAATTAGGCATTACATAAAAACGGTTTAATTTCAGAAGGCCATTCAGTTAAGAAGTAGAATCCTCCCATTACATCACCTAATGCTTTTTCACCTGCACGGGATAAATCTTCACCCCAGCTCATTTCAACATCTCTGGAGTTTACAATATCTACTGCTTCATCATAAGTTACAACAGGGAAAGGACCGTCTGGAACAGGCATTTCATGTTCCAATATGTTTAATTCTTCTTTACAGTCTTCATTGATGTCAATAATAACCTGTTCAATCATATTGTTGAGTATTTTCATTACATCAACATCATCCATAAAAGAAGCTTCTGCATCAATAGAAACAGCTTCGTTTAAATGTCTTAAAGCATCATGTTCTTCAGCTCTGAAAATTTGGCCGATTTCAAATACCCTATCCATTCCACTAGACATCATCATCTGTTTGTATAATTGTGGAGATTGACCTAAGAATGCTTCTTTTTCGAAATATGTAATTGGGAAAAAGTTCAGTTCCTCCTTCAGTAGCAGAAGCTACAAGTTTTTGGAGTGTTAATTTCCATAAATCCATTTTCATAGAAGAAATCCCTTACAGTATGGAACATTCTATTTTTAATTTTGAAAATAGCGCTGACATTATCTCTTCTTAAATCAATGAATCTTGAATCTAATCTTGTATCAATTTCAGCTTTAACTTTATCAGTAGGATCCATAGGAAGTGGCTGATTAGCTAAATTTAAAAGATTAATTTCTTTAGGAATAATTTCAACGCCAGTAGGTGCTTGGTTAGCTTCTTGAACTGTACCTTTAATAGCTACAACAGATTCTTTTCTAAGTTTTCTGATATCTTCAAGTATTTCTGCATCCACTTTTTTTACTTGGTGCGGTAATTTGTACTTTACCTTCTCTATCTCTAATAATAACAAAGATGATTCCACCTAAATCACGGATTTCATGTACCCAACCCATGACGATGACATCTTGTCCAGTTAAATCAGGAGTAACATTTTTAGTATAATTTGTTCTTCTCCATTCGTTTAATAAACCTTGCATTGGTTCACCTCTAGGTTTTTAAAAAAATAATTATAATAAAATTAAGTTTTCATTATATTAAGAAATTTAATTTTTATATTTAATAAAGTATTTGATTAACAGGCCAAAATCCATTTTTTATAAGTTAATTCAATAAAATCAGAAGCTCTAAAAAAGATTAATTATCAAAAGTTACAGATTAAAAAATCAGCTAATAATTAATAAAAAAGAATATAAATCATGTATAAAATCAGTTAAATTATTAAACTTTATTAAATCGTGAATAAATCAACAGATTAAATTATTCCCTTTTAAAATAAGTAACATATTTTTTATTTATTATTAAATATTATATATTAAAAATACTAAAGACTAAATTGTGTGATTAGATGAAAAGTGACAATATTAAAAAGGAATTCAAAGAGCACCACATAGGTCTTTACTTAGAGCATGCGGTCTTGGAGATAATGACTTTGATAAACCTTTTATTGGAATAGCTAACAGTTTTACAGAAATTGTTCCCGGACATATTCATCTCAGAAAACTTGTTGAATTTGTAAAAAGAAGGAATAATAGCTGCTGGAGGTATTCCATTTGAATTTAACACTATGGCTATTTGTGACGGAATAAGTATGAATCACGAAGGAATGAAATATTCCCTTCCTTCCAGAGAAATTATAGCTGCTACTGTTGAAAGTATGGCTAAAGGACATAGTTTTGACGGATTAGTACTTATGCCTAGCTGTGATAAAGTAGTTCCAGGTATGATTATGGGTGCAGCCAGAGTAAATGTTCCGGCAATCGTAGTTACCGGTGGGCCAATGGCTGCCGGACAATATAAAGGTAAAAATGCAGATTTGATTACTGTATTTGAAGCTGTCGGTCAGGAATCTGCAGGCAAAATATCAGAAGAGGAAGTTTACGAAATTGAAAAAAATGCGCCTGTCCAGGTGCAGGGAGCTGTTCCGGATTATTTACTGCAAATACTATGGCATGTGTAACAGAAACTTTAGGATTATCCCTGCCATTTTGTGCTACAACTCATGCAGCAGATAAAGCTAATGAAGAAATGGCTTACAATTCAGGTAAACAAATCATTAAATTAGTAGAAGCTGATTTGAAACCGTCAGACATTTTAACACAGGAAGCATTTAACAATGCAATTACAGTAGATATGGCTCTTGGCGGATCAAGTAACACTGCACTTCATATACCTGCAATAGCTAATGAAGTTGAAGGTGTTGAAGTTACTCTTGATTTATTTGACAAAATCAGCAGAGTAGTTCCCCATATTTGTCTAATTTCTCCAGCAGGTACAGACACAATGATGGACTTACATAAAGCTGGAGGAATTCCTGGAGTATTAAAAACACTTGGAGATAAAATTGATACATCTGCTGTTACTGTTACAACAAAAACATTAGGAGAAAACATTGAAGATGTTGAAGTTACAAATACTGATGTTATCCATCCGTTAGATAATCCTATACATAAAGATGGTGGAATAGCTATATTAAAAGGAAATATTGCACCTAACGGATCAGTTGTTAAAAAAAAAGGTGCAGTTTCACCAGATTTAATGCATCTTAAAGGACCTGCCAAAGTATTTTAATAGTGAAGAAGAAGTTACTCAGGCTATATTTGACCATAAAGTAGAAGAGGGAGATATTTTAGTAATCAGATATGAAGGCCCCTAAAGGCGGTCCCGGAATGAGGGGAAATGTTAAATCCTACTTCTGCACTTGCAGGTATGGAAATCAAAGATGTAGGTCTTATTACAGATGGAAGATTCTCTGAGGAACAAGGGTCCCTGTATTGGACATGTATCACCTGAAGCAATGTCTGACGGTCCTATTGGAGCTATTGAAGATGGAGACATAATAGAAATTGATATTGAAAAACAGATTTATAAATGTGGAATTATCTGATGAGGAAATATCAAATAGATTAGCCAATAGAAAGAATCCAAAAAGAGATGTTGACGGATGGTTATCAATATACAGCAAAGTTGTTCAATCAGCAGATACTGGAGCTATATTGAGGTAATTTAGATGGAACTTTTAAGATATGATGATATTGATTTATCACAAACTGTTAAAAGATCAGAAGAAGATGTAAACAATGTTTTAGATGCTGTATCTGATATTCTAAAAAAAAATGTCAGGCAAAAACAAAGATCAGGCATTGAAAGATTATACACAAAAAATTCGACAAAGTCACAATAGATAATTTAAAAGTTACAGATGAAGAAATAAAAGAAGCTTATGATACAATAGATGATACTTTATTGGAAGCTCTAAAAAAAAAAGCAGCTGCAAATATTGAAAAATTTCATAAAAAAGAAATTCCTGAAGAATGGAATATTGAAGTTAGGGAAGGAATAACTGCCGGACAGATTGTAAGGCCAATAAACAGTGTTGGATGTTATATTCCCGGAGGAAGAGCAGCTTATCCGTCTACAATTTTAATGACTGTAATTCCTGCAAAAATAGCGGGAGTTAAAAAAAATTATCTGCTGTTCACCACCACAAAAAGACGGTAAAATAGGTAATGCAATTTTAGTAGCTGCTCATTTAGCTGGAGCAGATGAAATATATAAAGTAGGAGGAGCTCAGGCTATTGGAGCTATGGCTTATAGTACTGAAAGTGTTCCTAAAGTTGAAAAAATTGTAGGTCCCGGAAATATTTTCGTAACAGCTGCTAAAAAATTAGTATTTGGTCAAGTAGATATTGAGTTTCCAGCAGGACCATCTGAAGTGCTGATACTTGCAGATAAAACAGCTAATGCAGAATATATTGCTACAGACATATTATCACAAGCAGAACACGACCCCTAAAGCGTCATGTTTTTTTTTGTAACAGATGATGAAAAATTAGCTGAAGATGTTTCAGAAATTGTAGATAAAAAAAAACCGAAGATGCTCCAAGATCTGAAATCATAAAAGAAGCTCTAGCTAACAGTGGAAAAAAATTATTCTTACTGAAAACTTTGAAGATGCAATATATGTTACAAATGAATATGCTCCGGAACACTTAGTTATTATGACAAAAGATGACGAAGGGGTATTAAGTAAAATAAATAATGCAGGATCAATATTCTTAGGCAAATATTCTCCGGTTGCATGTGGAGATTATGGATCCGGAACTAACCATGTTCTTCCAACTGGTGGAGGAGCTAAAATGTATTCCGGACTGTCTACAGAATCATTTATTAAAAACCAACAGTTCAAAAAAAAATCACACAAGAAGGTTTGGAAAAAATATCTAAGACCTGTATCCCAATAGCTGAATATGAAGGATTATTTGCACATGTTGACTAATCAAAACCAGATTAAATAAATAGTCTGGTTTATTTTTTTATTTTTCATATGCTTGCCAAAAAGCATTAATTATAACTAATATATAATAATTAATCATGTCCACTTTACATAAGATGAAAGTTTTAACTGACTCTGCTCAGTATGATTTATGTGATTATGTAAATCATCAAAAATCATCACAAGTAAATCTGCCTGGAATATACCATGCTACAGGTCATAATGGATGTCAAATACCATTATTTAAAACACTGCTTACAAACAAATGTAAAAAATGACTGTAAATACTGCATTAATCAGTCTAAAAGAACTTTCACCAGATTAGAGTTAAAACCTGAAGAACTAGCTAAAGCTTTTATGACATACTACAATAAAGGTCTTGTAAATGGTCTGTTTCTAAGTTCAGGTATTGCAGACAATGAAGATTCTACAATGGAAAAAACAATAGAAACCTGCAGATGTCTTAGAAAAGATTATGGTTACGATGATTATATACATCTAAAAAAATTGTTCCTGGAGCATCAAAAGATTCTATTAAAAGAGCTATGGCACTAGCTAATAGAGTCAGTATTAATATTGAAGCTGCTACACCAAGCGGTTTGGCTGAACTGTCATCTACAAAGGATTATAAAAAAGATATACTGAAAAGATTACATTGGATAGATTCACTGGAAAACAGTTCTACAACATATCCAAATTCTACTCATACTACACAGTTAATTATCGGTGCAAATAACGAAACAGACAGAGAAATTCTACATAGAATAGATAAAATATACAAGAATTCCAAAATTGCATAGTGCATATTACAGTGGATTTACACCTATTGAAGGTACTGAATTTGAAAAAAAGACAGCTGCAGTAGTCAAAGAGTAGGTAAGCTTTACAATGCAGACAGTTTATTAAATGATTATAATTACAAACTTAAAGAATTAGTATTTGAAGATGATGACAGATTATCCTTAGATACTGATCCTAAAATTTTAGCTGCAAATAATATGAATATATTTCCTGTGGAAATTAATAGTGCACCATTTATTGACTTGATAAGAGTTCCAGGCATTGGTGTAAAATCAGCTAAAAAAAATAATTTCTATTAGAAAAAAAATACAGATTTACAAAAAAAAAGAAGAATTGAAAAGATTAGGAATAGCTGTAAATAGAGCTGAAAAATACATTAAATTAGACGGAGAATATCAGCCTAGTTTAGATATCTTCGAATAATTCCCAAATCTCAGGATATTTTTTAGAAACTGCTTCATCAATTAAAACTGAAGCCTCTTTACTAATACTAAATTCAGGTTCTGTTTTTCTTAAATATCTAAATACTGCTGCAGATTGTGAAGACCATAAAGTAATTCTTGGATTTTTATCAACGATCTCTTTAACTTCAGCTACATTCTCTAAGATTTTTTTCCTGTTCTTTTTGATCTTGTATGCTTTCTTCATCACTTTCACTGCCAGGTAAGTCTTCGGATGATGTTTCAATATCTTCAACTTCCTCTTGGTTGACATCCTCATCGCTATCCTCTTCCTCATTATCTATTTGTTGATTTTCATCTTCTTCTACAATATCTTCTTGATTATCTACAATATCTTCACCAGTTTCATCTTCTTCAGAAGTATCATCATCAAGAGATTTCGTATCTTCTACAATTTCCTCACTAGACTCCTCATTTTCAGCAGCTTCTTCTACAATTTCTTCATTAGATTCATCATTTTTCTAGGACTTTCTTCTGCAGATTCTTCACTAGAAGAATCATCTTCATCAATATTTTCTACAATATCTTCACTAGATTCTTCTTGTTTTTCATCTTCACTTAACATGTCTTCCAGAGATACTGCAGAATTACTGTCAAAGTCTTCATCATAAAAATCAGGAATTAAAGAATCTAATCCTTTCCCTAAACCTGTTGATTTTTTAGCCATCTAATTACCTCCATCCTGTTCTATAATTTCTTTAGCTAAACTTAAATAAGCTTTTGTACCTGTACTTTCAGAATCATAAATTAAACAAGGTTTACCATAACTTGGAGCTTCAGCTAATCTAATATTTCTTGGAATCACTGTGTTAAATAATAGATTTGTACTTCCAAAATGATTCTTAAGTTCTTTGTAGACATCTTTACTAAGTCTTGTTTTTTTTATCATATAATGTCAGAAGAATACCTTTAATCGGAACAGGTGTTCTAAGTCTTTTTTTAACTAAGTTAATAGTATTAATTAAATCAGCTACTCCTTCCAATGCATAATATTCTGCCTGAATAGGTATAAGTACACTGTCTGCTGCAACTAATGCATTAACTGTTATAACACCTAAAGAAGGAGGCAAATCAATAAAAAAATATAGTCAAACAAAGGAGGCAATTCCTTAAGAGTTTCCTTTTAAAAACAATATGATAATTTTCCTTTTTGCTTAATTCAACACCTGCTCCACTTAATGAAATATTATTTGGGATAATAAATAAATTTTTGATAAATGTAGGGATTGTTACTTTTTTTAACACTTACATCCCCAATAATTGCATCATAAATTGTATTTTCTAATTTTGTTTTATCAATCCCAAAGCTGGTAGTTGCATTACCTTGAGGATCCATATCAATTACCAAAACAGTTTTACCCATTACAGCTAGTGAAGTTGCTGTATTAACTACAGTTGTAGTCTTTCCACAGCCTCCTTTTGATTCATTACAGCTATTATTTCACTCATTAGTTAATTCTCCTTTATAAATGATAAGTTTTAAGTTATTAGAAATAAGTTTTAAGTTATATCTTACAAGAGATAACTTCTAAGTTATTAGAAATAAGTTTTAACTTTTAAGAAATAACTTATAGGATATAACTTTAAGAAATAAGTTAAAAAGAGATAACTTTTTAATTAATAACTTATACCTCATAACTCAAAAAAGAGATAAGTTTTAAGTTAAAAGGTTTAATGTATAAGTTATATTTTTATAACTTCTATCTTATAAATTCTACGTTTTAAGGAATAAGTTATAAGTTAGATATTTTAAGTGATAACTTATAAAGAATAAGAAATAAGTTAATAGTTAGTAGTTATTAGTTATAAGTTTTTAGTTATAAGTTATAAATTATAAATAAAATGTAATTGAAAAAATTTATAAATCAACAAAACAAATATTACATGAAATTAATTTTGTCTTAAAATAATTTCAATAAAAATGGAGGCTTAAAATACGAAAGTAAAAATAGCTATAATCATATTAGTATTTTTCTTAACATTATCCTCAGCATATGCAATGGATAACGAACAAAAAATAATATACGGAACATACCCTATAACTTATACTTATCAAGGAAATACATTTTACAACCCATGTAGTGGATCTGCTACAATTTCAATGATTAATTATAAATTACAACCGTCACTTTCTGGATTAGATATAAGTAAATACTATGGCGATTCCAACCAATATGTAGTAACTTTAAAAGATAATAATCAAAATCCTATGAAAAATTGTAATATCAACATCAAAATAAACGGAATTACTTATACCAAAATTACAAATGACAATGGTAAAGTTTTTCAAAATATAAATCTTTATTCTGGTAAATATACAGTATCCACCACATATTTAGGTAATAATTACTATTATGGATCAAGTATCACAAATACTATAAATGTTAATCGTAAAGCAACAAGTTTATCAGGTAACGATTTAACAAAATATTACGGAAATCCAGAACCTTACAAAGTTAAACTCGTGGATTATAAAAAACAACGTTTTAAACAATAAAGATGTGCAAATTACAATTCACGGTGTAACTTATACAAAAACTACTGATAACAAAGGATATGCAACATTAAACATAAATCTTCAAGAAGGAAAATACATAGCATCTTCAGTCTATAGTGGTGATGAATATTACTCAAACTCAAATCATGTTAATAATGTCATTATTATTAAAAAGTCAACTTACTTAATAGCAAATAATTTAAATAAATATTTTGATGAAACAAGTAAATTTAATGTTAAATTAACAGATGGTAATACAGGTATCGCAAATAAAAATCTTATTTTCACAATAAATAATGAAGAATATACAAAAACAACAGATAATAATGGAAATGCATTCATAAATATCAATTCAAACCATATAGGAAAATATAAAATCAGCATAACATTTAATGGTGATGATTACTATAAAAGTTCAAGCATTATAAAAGAAATTAATGTAAACAAACATCCCACCACATTATATACAAATGATTTAAAATTATTTATTGAAGAAAATAAAACCAAATGTTTTAATATTACCTTAAAAGACAATTGGAATAGAGGACTTAGTAATCAGCTAATCAATATTAATATTAATAACACAAACTATAGTCTAAAAACAGATACACATGGTCAAGTTAGCTTAAAAATAGTTCTAAAACCAGGAACATATAAAATTACTTCCAAATATGCAGGTAATGATTATTACATGCCATCAAATAAAATAAATAACATTATAGTTGATAGTAATATTTTCAAATATACAATACTTATTCCAAATTACTTAAATGTAACAAACTTTGGTTGGCTTATAAAAAGCAGGTTGGCTTAAATCAGAATATATAGCTCTCAGGAGGGATAACTGGAAATATTAAAATACCAGTTACAAGATTATTAAACATAGTTACAAATACCAAAGAATATCAATATTATACTGGAATGCAAAAAATCAGATGGGGATTCAGGATTTGAAGATATTGATTTTAAAAACTACTAAAATTATAAAATTAGATAATACAGGATTATCCAATATTACAATAACATCAAATCAAAATAATACAAACATAACATATTATGGATTCTTAAATAATGGAACTAATCAATTTAGCGCAATATATAAACAAAAAAGAACAATCAAACATGACAATTCCAAATTTTGAAGAAAATATAATCGTAATTAATGGTATTAAGAAAAATAAGCTATAGATTTAGTAATCCTTGTCAATTAGATGAAACAGGTGTAAGATTTGGTCTCATTAAAAATGATATGGGTCACAATCCTGATGTAATGGTACGACCGTATAATAAATTCAATGGATATAACAATTTACAATTTGCTGAAACTAAAAAGAACACCTTAATTATACAGATAACATGCAAAAAAAATTGGTAATCTTCCATCAAAAGAAAGTATTATAACAGCTTTCAACTTTAAAGATTATCAAGTTCTCAAAAAAGAACATGTAAGCTTTGGTAAATATTATGATAGAAAAATGGATTTGAAGTAATACAATCTTATGCAATAACAAATCAAAAAAATAACAAACAACACAATAATCCACTATTTAAACCAAAATAGAAGTTATCCTATTGGCGGAATGAAAGCATCATATGGAACTTTTTTAACAGCATTAAGTACCATTTGGTTAAGTGATTTCTTTGCAGATTTATACTCCCAAAAAAATATAATGTCACTTGGAATAGAAACTCAAATATTATTGTTATGTGCGGAGTAAATAATAATGAATCAGCTTATATTCATTCATTAAATGCCAGTATGAGTATGAATATTAATTCCAACAACCAAACAAATGTCATTGATTTAGATTTGTTAATTCATTAGCATTATCCAAATTAGAAAATATAGCATTAAGTTTTGCTGGAAATTCAAGTAACTGTTCTTTAGAATTATTATGCAACTCCATAATCAATAATAATTTTACAATACTAAAAAACAAAGATACATTCAGCATTATGTCTACAGACGGAAGTAATTCATATATTACCATAAACACTACTACTGGATTAGTATATGATATATTATTCAAAGACGATTTTTGTTATAAAGGAGTATATTCTAATAATCTATTTACTTGTTTCCATGATAATTTAACAGATAATCTCATTAAAAATCTAAAAAACTGTGTCAACAACATTATGAATGTCATTACAGATTTTGGAGATTTTTTTGAAGCTATAAGAAAAAACAAATACAAATGCAACATTCTTTTGAAATAATTGATATGAAGGCTGGAATAGAATTAAGTATTGGAACTAATGGTTTATTAGGTTGTACCTCTATTTTGGAGGCAATGGGATCAGCAGTTAGTTTAATGATAGGATATGGTGAATTTACTGTTCAAGTGAGAAATGATTTAAAACCTATGGATACTTGGCAATACTTCAGTTATCATCCATCTCTGATTCAAGATAGAACAAAAACCTTTTGTTTTAAAGATAATAATGGATATGAAGCATTTATTGAAGTTCCAGTTTTAAGTGATGGAAGATTAGATAGAGATAATGCTATTTATATTAACAGCAAAAATGGAGCAAGAAAAATGGATAGAAATGAAACATATTCCTATTTTAAACATGCCAAAATAGATGCATGGGATTATTTAGGATATAATGCTCTTAGATAATGGTGAATAAATATGAAAAAATATAGAACTAAAAATATCTCAAAATATTATATACTATGTTAATAATACAATATAGCTACATGATCATAATGAGATTATTTAACATAGATATAAACAATACATATACCAAGTTTATACTGATGATTCCATTATTATCAATAACAATATTCACAATATATTTTTAAAATTAAACCATTTAACAAAAAATATCAAAAATATAAGGAATACTGGGTGCTTTTTTAGAAATTTTGTACTGTATACTATTCCAAACAGTATTTTACGGAATACTTTCAAATTAATAGAGTAGAGAATTAATTTCTCACCCTATTTATAATAGAAATAATGGCATTTATATCAACAACAATAACAAAGGAATAAAAATATGAAAAATATAGAACTAAAAAATATCTCAAAATATTATATACTATGCTAATAATACAATATAGCTACATGATCATAATGAGATTATTTAACATAGATATAAACAATACATATACCAAGTTTATACTGATGATTCCATTCCTATCAATGATAATATTCACAATATATTCTAAAATTAAACCATTTAACAAAAAAAAATATCAAAAAAATATGAGGAATACTGGTTGCTTTTAGAAAGTTTGTACTGTATAATATTCCAAATAGTATTTTTACGGAATACTTTCAAATTAATAGAGTAGAGAATTAATCTCAACTCTATTTACTGTTTGGCATTTCACCAGAGAAGTAGTTTGCATAACCTTTAAATCCAACATACCATGACCTGAAAAGTTAATAACAATGGTTTTTTTCCTTCTCCTGTTTGTCTGCATTTAATAGCTTCATCAATACCTGCCTTTTAATTGCATGAGTAGTTTCTGGTGCCGGAACTATTCCTTCACATTTGGCAAATTGAATTCCTGCATTAAATACATCTCTTTGATGAGCGGTTACAGGATTAATATATCCTTCATGTGCAAGTAATGAGATTTGTGGACACATTCCATGATATCTTAAACCTCCGGCATGTACAGAAGGTGCTACAAAGTCATGACCTAAGGTATACATTTTAAGAAGCGGAGTAAATCCATTGAATCTCCAAAGTCATATTCATATTTACCTTCAGTTAATGTTGGACATGCACTTGGTTCTACTGCAATAAATTCAGTATCACTGTTTCCATCAAGTTTATCTTTGATAAACGGATATAAAGCACCTGCAAAGTTACTTCCTCCGCCAACACATGCAATCATAGTGTCCGGTTCTTCATTAGCTATTTCCAGTTGTGTTTTAAGTTCCTGACCGATGACAGTCTGATGTAACATTACATGATTCAACACACTGCCTAAAGTGTATTTTACATTGTCATTGTTGAGAGCTTCTTCCATTGCTTCTGAAATAGCTATTCCAAGTGATCCTACATGGTCAGGGTTTTCAGCTAATACTTTACGTCCAAATTCTGTATTTTCACTTGGGAGGCAAATACTTTCACCGCCATAAATATTCATTATGTTTTTTTCTGTCCGGTTTTTGGTTAAATGATACTTTAACCATATATACAGTACAGTCCAAATCAAGTAATGAACAGGCAAGTGACAAGGCAGTTCCCCATTGTCCTGCACCGGTTTCTGTTGTTAATCTTTTCAACACCTTCTTTTTTAGCAAAGTATGCCTGAGGAATTGCACTGTTTAATTTATGTGATCCTGTAGGAGAGGTATCTTCCCTTTTGTAATAGATTTTTAGCAGGAGTGTTTAATTTTTTCTTCAAGACGCCTAGCTCTAAATAAAGGAGTTGGCCTTCCCATCTGCATGTATAATTCCCCTTACTTTTGTGGAATTTTAATATATCTTTTCAGTTGCAAACTCTTGTTCCAGTGCTGCTTTTGTAAATGCTTTTGCAAATCTCCAATCTGATCTTTTCCTTCACTATTTTTTGGCATTGAAGTTCGCAAGGTAAATCAGCGTTAATATTGTACCATTTTTTTTTTGGCACATCTTCAGATGATAATACGATTTTATAATTCATATTAATAAATTAGTTAATGTACTATTTAAAACTTTTAGTGTACAGTTTTATACAATCAATATTTTAATAGAATAAAAAAACCTATTTAAAAATATGAAAATTTTAGCTATTGATGTTGGAACAGGGACTCAGGACATACTAATTTACAATGACGAAAAAGAGCTGGAAAACTCAATTAAATTAGTCTTACCTTCACCTCACCTATACATCTCCCAGCAGATTAAAGAAGTTGAAAATGACATTTACTTTGACGGAGAAATTATGGGTGGAGGAAAAATTAAAAAGAAGCATTCTTGAACATATGGAAAAAGGTTACGATGTAGTAATGGAAGCAAAGTGTGCTAAAAACAATAAGAGATAACTTGGAACAGGTAAAATCCTATGGAATTAAAATAGCTGATGAAAATAAAAGTTATGAAGGATATACTAAAATTCATTTAGGAGATATAAACATCAAAAAAGTTATCTGAATTTGTATTAGGATATGATTTGGACTTTGATATAGATAAAATAGCTATTGCTGTTCAGGATCATGGATACAATGAGAATATGGGAGACCGGGACTTCAGATTTGAAAAAAATCAGAGAAAAATTAAGTGAACCTGTAGAACCTGAAAGCTTTGGATTTAACGGAAATGTTCCTGATTACTACTCCAGAATGAAATCTGTAGAATCTGCTCTTAAAAAGAAGGCATTGAAGAAACACCTCTTTTAATGGATACAAAATTTGCTTCAATAGCCGGAATGTGCTATGATGAAGAAGCTTTGAAATTAAACAGTTTTATAGCTATTGATATTGGAAACGGACATACTACTGCTGCATCAATAGAAAAATGGTAAAATTCAGGGATTATTTGAACATCACACCTCTAACTTAACTGGTGAATCACTGGAAAATTACATCAACAGACTAGCCAGCGGAGAAATAACAAATGAAGAAATATATAATGATCATGGTCATGGAGCACATGTGCTAAATCCAATATCCAAATTAGAAAAAGTCATTGTTAGCGGCCCTAAACGAGAATTAATTGAAAAAAACTAACCTTGACTGGCGTCATGCATGTCCCGGAGGAGATGTTATGATGACTGGAACTGTAGGATTAATCAAAACCATTGAATGGAATGAATAAAATGTATAAACTAGATTCTCATATACATTGCCAGTATTCTCCGGACTCTTCTACAAAAAAATAGATGATATAATAAAAAAATCTATTGAAGACAAAATTGATATCATAGCTATCAGTGATCATAATACAGTAGAAGGTTCTGAAGTTGCAATTGAAAAACAAAAAATATTGAGAATCTACTTGTAATTCCTTCAATTGAAATTTCATCTTCAAAAGGCCATATTCTTGGTTTTGGGTGTGAAGAAGCAGTTCCAAGAGATTTAGAGCCCGAAGAAACAATTGATAAAATACACGACCAGGGAGGATTAGCCATTATTCCCCATCCTTTTTTGTTTTTACAGACACGGATTATTCTGTAAAAGCAATCCTGATGAACTGAATTTTTGATGCTATAGAAACTAAAAATGCCCGTTTTATTGTTGGCTGGTGTAACTATAAAGCTAAAAAATTAGCTAATAAAAAAAAATATACCCCTTTAGGTGCAAGTGACTCTCATTATATTGATTTCTTAGGTGACTGTTATAGTTTAATTGACTGTGAATTAAATATTGACAGTGTTTTGAAATCTATTAAAAAGGTCAAGTAGAAGCTCATGGAAAAGGAACTTCAAATATAAAATTATCAAAATATCTGTTTGACAAGCATATTCGTAAATTATATTAAAAAAATAAAATGGATAAGAGTTATTCACTCTTTTTTTTTTTTTTTTACAATTTTTATTTCAATAGTTGAAACATTTGTTTTTTCACCGTTGTAAAAGTGTCTATCTGTTCTGTAGCAATACTAATATCTTCAACATCAGCGTTTGGGATAAACCCATTTCTAACAATTTCTGCAGTGTCTACAGCACGACTAATAGCTTTACCTCTTGCTTTAAGAGATACATGGTCTGCACCACCGTTAAATTGTGTCACTACCGCTAGAACATAGTTCATTACTGGTTTACTACCAATAAAGATAACATTTTCTTCCATAGTATCATGACTCCATATAGACTGTTATACAATTAAATGTATAATTTTTTTTTAACATATAAATATTGCTTTAGCTAATTTTTTTTCCATCAATAGAATTTTATTAATAGAATCTAAAAACAGCCAATATACTGGCCATTATAACATCATCGTTAGTTGCCCTACCAGTTGATTTATTGCCTTCACCATCAGAAGAAATAACAAATACTTCAGCTAATGCATCAGTACCTCCAGTAATAGCTTCCAGATTGTATTCTTCAAGTTCAATATCCATTGTATCTTGAATTAATTCTCTTATAGCATTTATAGCTGCATCAACTGGACCTACACCAGTACAGGATGTTTCTTTTTTAATTTTCCATTAATATTTAATTTAACAGTAGCTGTTGGTGATACAATAGCTCCAGACAATATTCCTAAACCTTCAAGTTTAATAGGAGTTTCTTTAGCACTGCTTATTTCAGTTATTGCAATAGCTCTTAAATCATCATCAGTAACTGTTTTACCTTTATCTCCCAGTGCTTTAATTTGATCAAATACATTTTGGAATTGTTCCTCTGTTAAATCTATGTTATATTTTTTCTAATTTAGCTTTTTACTGCATTAGCTCCAGTGTGTTTTCCTAGAACTATTCTTCTTGAATGTCCTACAAGTTCTGGAGAAATCGGTTCATAAGTTAAAGCATTATTTAACACTCCATGAACATGTATACCGGATTCATGTGCAAAATGCATTAGCTCCAACAATAGGTTTGTTAACAGGCATTTTAATACCGGTAATACGGCCTACAAATTCAGATAAACTATATAATTGTGTTGTATCAATGTTTAAGTCAATGTTGTAAGCGGCATGAAGTGCAACAATAAGTTCTTCAAGAGAAGCATTACCTGTTTTTTTCTCCCATACCATTAACTGTTACATGAGCCTGATCTGCTCCACATTCAATAGCAGTTAATGTATTTGCAGTAGCTAAAACCGAAATCATTGTGAAAATGAACACTGATTGGAGTAGTGTATCTTTCCTTAAGATTAGTAATTAATTCTTTAGTTATAACTGGAATCAATACTCCAACAGTGTCTGGAACATTTAAAAAAGTCTGCTCCTGCATCTACAACAGCATCATAAACATCAAATAAATAATCATGTTCTGTTCTTGTTGCATCTTCTGCAGAAAATTCAACAGTTAAACCATGATCTTTTTGCATATTCAACAGATTCAACAGCTGTTTCAATGACTTTTTTCTTTAGACATTTTAAGTTTATAGTCTCTGTGCAATGGAGAAGTGCCGATAAAAGTATGTATGTAATCCAATCCGGAATCAAGAACAGCATCAATATCTTTTTGCACACTGCGAGCTAAACCTAAAACTGTAGCATTCAAACCTAATGAATTAAGTTCTTTTTGCAGCTTTTCTTTCACCGTTTGAGGATACAGGAAAAACCTGCTTCTATTTTATCTACACCAAGTTTATCAAGCTTTTTGAGCAATTTGGATTTTTTCATCAACTGTTAGAGCAACTCCAGGGGCTTGTTCACCATCCCTAAGAGTTGTATCAAAAAATATAAATCTTATCAGCAAGATTCATATTTTTCCTTTTTAATGTCTCGATATTTTTACCATACATAATTAAAACTTCCCATTTTAATGTAATTAGTAATTACTTCTTTTTAGATATTTAAAGTTTATCTTTTTATTGTGTTTTTTTATGGTTTTTAACTACAACAACAACATCACAACTAAAATTACAACAAAAATAGCTAATGTATAATACAGATATTCGCTAGCCGGAACTTCATTTTTTTATCCATGTTTAATGAATATACATGTCCACTATGATCTGCAAAGAATAAGCTATTTCCATTAATAACAGGAGAGGAAGTTATTTCTGAGTTAAATAATATAGTTCCTGGATTGTAAGTAAATTCCTCTTCACCAGTGTATTTATTTAAAACATAGCCGGTTCCGTCATTGGAACCAAATGCAACCAAATCTTCTTTTATAGCGGGAGTTGACTGAACTGGAGCTCCAGTAGCATGACTCCATTTAAAAGTTCCATCTCTTAAATCAAGACAGGTTAAATTACCTTCATCAGAACCTATATAAACATTATTATTATACTCATCAATACATGGAGAGGATTTAACTTTATTGTTTAAATCATAATCCCAGCATAAATCCCTCGTTTGTTTCATTTAAAGCATAAAGAGAATCATCATCAGAACCTATTATAATTTTACCATCTGCATATGATGGAGAAGAGTAAATTGCATCCCCTGTAGCATATTGCCAGGTTATATTTGTGTTATTTAAATTTATGCAGTAAACATTACCATTAGTTGAACCAACATAAAGAGATCCGTTAACAACAATCGGAGAAGATACAATTTCATCATCCCCTAAATCTGCTTCAAAAGTTTTATTACCGTCAGCTATGTTAAATCCATAAATATGCCCATTATCACAACCTACATAAACAGTATCGTTATCTACATAAGCTGCACCTTGAATAGATTCGTCAGAAGTATTATATTTCCATAAAATATCTTGTGATTCAATATCTATAGCTTTAAAACTTTGATTATTTCCTACAAATACTGTATTGTTACTTACTACAGGTGTTGCATTACTGTCTCCTTTTAAATTAAATGACCAGTCTTCAGTTCCATTTTCCATGTCAATTACTTTTTAAAATACCTTCCTGTGAAACAACATATAAAAAGTCTCCATAGATTGCCGGTGAGCCTACAACTGGTGATTCCATATTAAAGGCCCATAAATTTGTAACAAAGTCAGAATTATCATCAACATATCCCGTGTGATTTAAATTACCCTGAAATGTGTTCCAATCAATATTTGCACCAGCTATTGGGCTGATACATAATATACAGATTATAAATCCGATTAATAATTTATTATATTTAGACATCTTTTTAACCTCCTTAAATATCTCTATTAAACCTTTTTAACTCCAATGATAAAGAACAGTGCAGTAAATCCTAAAAGTATAACTAAATCTAACCATACATCACCTAAACTTTGACCTTTAATCATAACTCCCCTCATTGCATCGTTAAGATAAGTTAATGGGAAGATATAAGCTATTTTTTTGTAAAATCCAGGGCATGGTTTCAATAGGATAAAATACTCCTGAAACAAACATCATAGGCATTGAAAAACGGCATAGCTATTTGAGTATAGTCTTCCTGAGTATTTGTTCTTGCAGATAACATAATACCAAAACCAACAAAACACAGTGCTCCAAAGAAAAGAACAATAAATGTCTGTAAGATTCCTCCTTTAATACTTACATTAAACAATACAATAGCCATGAATATTAATATAAGAGCTCTAACTAATTCAACTATAAGTTTAGATGCAATTTTACCTCCAACTACAGTTGAAATTGATGTTGGAGTCATAAATAATCTAGCCAATTCACCGGTTTCACGTTCTCCTGCTATTGATGCACCCATACCCATCATACATGACATCATTACTGTCATTCCTAAAACTGCAGGAACTAAAAAGTCAATGTACTTGATATTTCCATATATTTTGTTAATATGCAGTGCAATATCATCTTTAAAATTATCAAATGTATGTCCAATTGAATTTGTAACATTTGCACTTTGGGTAGTGGTAGCTAATTCAGATTGATTAAGTGGACTTGTACTATTTTCCAACTCTTGTGATGAAGGATTAGAAACAATAGCATTAGATGCTTCCATATTTGATAATTTAGCAAATATTCCCTGAGTTACACTTTCCAATGTTGAAGAAGCCATCTGATCAGATGAATCCAAATACAGTGTAACTGCCTTTTTTGAGACACATTGCTGTCATAATTTTCCGGCAGTATAATTGCTGCTTTTACTTCTCCGCTATCAACCCGTTCTTTTGCATCATCAACATCATCCATAACCTCTACTACCTTATACTGATCTGTCGTTTTAATAGTATCCAATGTTACATCAGTTAAATCACCATGACTTTGAGAAACAACAACTACCGGCAGATCTGTCATGTCTCCACCCATACCATAACCAAATAATAAAATCATGATAATAGGGAAAAACTAAAATTGAAATTAACCTTGGAGGATGTCTTTTTAAACTTAAAAGTTCTTTTTAATCATCCATCCAAATTTTCTAAGCTCTATCATCTTCATTCACCTCAGCTGTTGCTTTAATAAATACATCTTCCAGAGACGGTTCCTGTGTAAATATTGATTTAACAACACCACCTGCCCCAATAATGTCTTTTAAAACATCATTAACAGCATCATCATCAAAATTATCAATTCTTAAATTAAAACGTCCGTTTTTAGCTACTTCAACACCATGTACCTTTGGATTAGATTGAATAGCTGAAATAATTGAATCATTGGTTTCTTTAAGTAAAAATGACATTTTCTTTAAGTTTAATGTTTCAATATCTTCTTTAGTTGATTTATTTACTTCATTTTCATTTGAAATATCTCTTAAAGTATCTTTCATTTTAATTTCATGCTCTTCTTTTTTCTTTTAAAAAAGAGAATCTTTAAGACCCTGTGGAGTATCATAAGCTACTAAATTACCAGTATTTATAATCCCTACATTATCACAAAGCATATCTACCTCATGCATGTCGTGAGAACACAAAATAATTGTATTTCCTTCATCATTTAATTCACGAATCAAATCCCATAATGTTCTTTTGGTAGTAGGGTCAAGACCGATTGTTGGTTCCATCTAAAAATAATATCTCAGGCCTGTGTACCAAACTAGCTACAAGAGATGCCTTTTGTTTTTGTCCACCGGACAATTGTCCAACTCTTTTATTTCTAGCATATTTAATATCTACCAATTCCATTAAATCTTCAATACGGTCGTATTTTTCATCAACTGGAACACCATAGTAATCAGCACACAATTCTGAATTTTCCTGAACTGTTAAATCCTTATATAAACTAACCTGTTGAGGAACCATACCTAACAAATTTCTTACTTCATTGGGATTTTTTTTGAACATCATAACCTCCAACAGTAGCCTGACCTGAAGTAGGTTGAATTAAACAGGTAAGCATTTTAATTGTTGTGGTTTTTCCTGCTCCATTTGGACCAAGCAATCCAAAAATACTTTTTTTTCAGGAATTTCTAAATTTAAAGAATTAACAGCAGTGAAATTTTTATAAATCTTTGTAAGATTCTTAGTTTCAATTGCATTTTTCATCGTTTTCCACCTTATGGCATTTCATTATCTGACATATCTTCAATAAAACTTAACCAAAGAGGATTATTAAGGAGGTAAGCAAACTCACTTTTAAAATTTTTAAGTAAACATTCCCTTCTTCTGTAAGAGAGTAATACTTAACATTTTTTATTGTTACTGACTCCCCATTCTCCTTCTATAATTCCAGTTTTTTCTAATTTCCTTAGAATCGGATAAATTTTACTTGAATTTGTTTTATTATACTCATTAGGGTTACAAGAACTAAAAAATTCATCTAACTTCTTCATAATTCCATAACCATGGATTTTTTCTTTACTAATAATCCACAATATAATAATATGAGTTAAACCATTAGAACAATGCCTCATAATTTTTTTTGAAAGCTGATCAACATTTTTCTTACGTCTAAACATGGCCAACTCAAACCTCCTAGTTGTTATTAAAAAAATTATATATGTTAAATTTTGATATATAACAAAATAACCTATATATAATTATAATATATAAAGTTAATCTTTAAATCATGAAATTAGGTTTTACAACATTAGCAATGTTTATCCAACCAAATAGTGACATAATAGAAACTGCTAAAAAAATATGAATTTGAAATGATAGAAATACTTTGAGAAGGCCCTTTTTTAAAAATGACAATTTAGAATTTGCAAAATACTGATTTGGAAATTTGTATACATGCCCCAACAGTTGATTTGAATATCGCCAGCCTAAACACAGGAATTAGAAAAAGAAAGTATTAAGCAAATGAAAGATGCTCTGAATTATGGGAGTAAAAATAAATGCAACTGCACTAACCCTACATCCAGGACAAATCGGAAGAAATGAAAGAGAATAAGAAAATATGCACTGGAACTAGCTATTGAAAGTATTGGAGAACTTGTTGACTATTCAGACATTATTGTTTCCGTTGAAAATATGCCCTCGAACGATTTTCATTTTTTAGGAAATAAAGTTGAAGAGCTTGAAAGAATACAAAATGAAACTGGCTGTGGCTTAACAGTTGATGTAGGTCATGGAAACACCTGTGGAAATTGTGAAGACTTTCTGGATTTAAAAAAAAACATTAGCTACTGTCACTTAAATGACAATAATGGTATTAAAGACCAGCACATTACATTAGGTGAAGGAACTCTTGATTTAAACCTTCTTAAAAAGTAGATAAAGGAATTATTGAGTTAAATAACTTTGACAATGTTTTAAAAAAGTAAAGAAGTTATTAAAAATCTATTGAAATAACTTCTGAAATTTTCTGAATAACATAATCTGTTTTATTAATCAGCTTTTGGAGAAACCTCTTCTTCCTGTTCAACAGTCAAAACAGATACATCAGCATTATTAAAAGCTAAAACATCATTAAGACCATCTCCAACCATCATTACTTTATATCCTCTATCTTTTTAAACATCTGACAACTTTGCATTTGCCCTTTGGGGAAACAGTTCCAAAAAGCATGCTTTTTATTAACATTTAAAATTTCGGCTAATTTGTTAATAGCTCCCTTTCTGTCTCCAGATGCAATATAAATTTCAATGCCTCTGGATTGTAAAATCTTAATCGTATCTGTGACTTCAGAAAACAGTTTCCCTGCAGAAGTAATAGTATAAGCTATTTTACTTTTATTAATGTCAATAATTACTGCAGATCCATTACAAAGTTCCATTTTAGGGATTTTTTTTTTAAAAAATAGAAAAACCATCAGTAATATCACTAATAGTAGCCTGATTTTCATTTTCTAAAATATCACTAACTTCCTCTTTAGTAGTTTCACAGCTTGTAAAGCTAACATCAAAATCGATATTATGCTGTTTAATTACATCTGAAATTAAAAAGTGTTACCATCTAAATTCAAAAAAGACAATTGTATTAAACTGAAGAACTACAAGTGCTAATGAGTCCATAGAATCAATCAAATGAAGTGAATTAACATCAGTAAATAACTCTCCAGTTGAAACATCTTTTAATAACCCTGTAACGTTCAAGTAAAGTTCCAGAATTATCAAACACAATAGCTTTTTTTTTTCATTTTGACCCCTCTTTTAATTTTATTTAATTACTTGTACACTATTTATAATTTTGTAAAAAAATATTCGTTTAGGCAAAATATTATTTTAGTTTCTATTGGTGTGTTAATTGGCATTTGTACATATTATAGGAATTTCATAAACTGAAACCTCTGTAAACCCTGTATGCAGTTTAGCTTTCTCCATTAGCTATAGGCAGACAATTTTTAATCCAAGTTTGGTATTGATTGTGGGTCAGCAATCGGTGTAATCATTATCAAATTAATCTACAAATTTTTATACTCGGGTAAAGAAGCTTCACCTAACTAAAATCAATCTTTAAATTACTCATAAATTAAATATGGGTCTTATCTACTTTTTTTAAAAAAAATATCAATAACTTATATAAACCTTAAAAAAATAAAATATCACTTATTATATATTATTATGATTACTCAGGTGTTTTAATGAGTGTTATTGAAAAATTAAATTCCATTCAAAATAAAGAAATGACTGCTAAGGAGAATGTGGAAAAACTTCATTAAAAGTTATTGATGAAAAAAAATGAAGAATTAAATATTTTCTTAGAAGTTAATAAAGAATCTGCTCTAAAACAAGCAGAAGCTATTGATAAAAAAATAGCTAACGGAGAAAAAGTTGGATTTTTATCTGGTTTAGTTTTTGGTATTAAAGCAAATATTAATGTTGAAGATTATATTATTCTGCAGCTTCCAAAACACTGGATAATTACTTCGGAAGTTATAATGCAACTGTAATTGATAAAATATTAGCTGAAGACGGAATTATTCTCGGTATTACCAATATGGATGAATTTGCAGCTGGAAGTTCAACTGAAACTTCCTGTTTTGGACCTACACAAAAACCCTGCAGCTCCTGGAAGAATCCCTGGAGGATCCAGTGGAGGAAGTGCTGCTGCAGTAGCTGCGGAAATGTGTGATATCGCTCTTGGTTCAGATACTGGAGGTTCAATCAGGAACCACCTGCATCCCATTGTGGAGTTGTTGGATTTAAACCAACTTACGGTGCGGTATCAAGACAAGGTTTACTTGATTTATCAATGAGTTTAGACCAAATCGGACCATTAGCTAATGATACCAGTGGAATTGCACTTGCACTAAATGCAATATCCGATTATGATGAAACAGAATGTACAACCTTAAAAGGGGAAAGGTCAGATTTCACCAGTGTACTTGAAGAAAATCTCTTTGAAGGTATGAAAATAGCTGTTTGTAAAGAGTTTATTGATGTTACAGATGCTGAAATTAATGTTGCTGTAAACAAAGCTATTCATAAATTAGTTGAAGCTGGTGCTGAACTTGTAGAAGTAAGCTTTGATCATATTGACTTATGTCTTCCGACTTACTATTTAATCAACTATGTAGAATTTTCTCAGCTACCAGAAAATATGACGGAAGAGATTACGGTTATAGAATAGAAAAAAATGTTTGTGGAGAGGAAGTATTAAGAAGAATTGAAATAGGTTCTTATATTTCACAAAAAAGAATACAGCGGAAAATTCTATAAAAAGCTCTCTTCAAGCAAGATCACTTATTAGAGATGAAATCAATGCTATGTTGAAAATGTTGATTTAATCGTAGGGCCTACTGTTCCTAAACTTCCTCACAAAATTGGTGATGAATTAACTCCTATGGAAATGTATGCTTACGATGTATTAACTGTAATAGCTAACCTTTGCAGGAATTCCAGCTGGAAGTATTAAAACTGGTGAAGTAGACGGTATTCCTGTTGGTTTACAAATTCAAGCTAAAACCATTAGATGATTTGAAAATCATTAAGGCAATGAGTGTCTTTGAAAAATGAAAATTAGTCCTAATAAATTATCATTTATTAGAATTATATTTTCTTTTATTGCTTTTTTTTTACAAAAAAACCTTTATCTTACTTATTTTTCATTATATATCTAATATGTAGCATCAGCGATGTACTGATGGGTATGTTGCTCGCAAATACAACTTAGTTACTGATTTTGGAGCAAAATTAGACTCAATAGCAGACATGACAATGTTTTTATCATTAATAATAGTTTTATTGCCTGTTTTGAATTTTACACTTGAAATATATGTTTTAATTCTGATTATAGTAATACTAAAAATTGCATCTGCTATATATTGTTATATTAAATTTGAAAAATTATCAACAATTCATAGCTATCTCAATAAAATAACCGGATTACTAATAATTTTAATTCCAATTTTATTAATTTCAGCACCATCTGAAAATCTAATAGCAATTATCTGTATTATTGCAACAATTGCAGCTATTGAAGAATTTTTAATAATCCGTTATTCACAGTATTTAGATATTAACTGTGAAAGTATTATAAAGCTTAAAATAAAATAATTACACGAGGTTTACTTATGAAAAAAATAGGACTCGTCTATGTAAAAGGAGCTGTTCCGGGATTTGAAGACTTTGGAAAATTACCTACAGATATTGTCAAATCAAACGGTTTGGTTAATGGTATTAAAGCTAGTGAAGAATTAGATGCATTAATTATACCTGGCGGAACTATCCTTGAATCAGAAGATATTAGCTGTGAATTAGCTAGTGAAATAAAACAAATAGCTAAAGATGGAAAACCGATTGTTGGTGTTTGTGCAGGTTTTCAGTTATTAGCAAATCAGACAGATATCGGACGAAAATCAGAAGTTCCAATAATAAAAGAAGGTCTTGGCTTAATAGACATTGACTTTTCACCACTCATAAGCAGTGACCGTGTTAAAGCTAAAGTCTATGATAATTTTTTATTACAAAAAGGTCAAAATGAAGATGTTACAGGTTTCCACACACATACATACGGTAAAGCTGAAGGTGATGCCAAACCTTTATTTTACTCTCAGATTCAAAGAATGAACTATGGAGATGTAAATAAAAAAAAATCCGAGTACAATATTTTCTCAGGAGCCTGTAACGATGAGGGAAATGTTATAGGAACTATGATTCATAATATTTTAGATGAAAACCCTATTATTAGAAATAATTTCCTGGATTACATTGATGCCTCCAGTGAAGATATCAAAATATATCCAGTAAAAATAAGGAATTTAAAGCTAAAATAAACAAAGATTTAGGAGTGAATTCCGGATATAAAATAGAAACACTAGCTGAACCGTTTTTAAAAAATATAAAAATAATGGAAAAGGCCCTAAATTCTTAATGATTGGAAGTAATGGATCTGATTCCGGAAAAACATTTATTTTAACTGGACTGGCTGGAGCTCTAAGAAAAAGAGGATTGAAAGTGGCTCTTATGAAAGTAGGTCCTGATGCAAGAGATATTGTTCCTGGCCTGTATTTAACAAACGGGAAAATGGAAGATTACGGATCTATAAAAAATCGGACACTTAGGCTGGATGGATATTAAACTAGCTATTGATAAATTAAACAAATCAGACTATGATATTGTATTAATTGAAGGAGTTATGAGTGTGTTTACCGGACTGCTTAATGAAAAAAGTTCCATATTCTGCAAGTGAAATAGCTATGTCATCAGACATTCCAATGCTGCTTATGTCTGGTGTTAATAAAGGAGGAATTGAATCAGCAGCAGTTGATTTGGTAGCTCATGCAAATATGTTGGAAAAACTTGAGTTACAGTTGAAGCAATACTTCTAAACAAAGTTTATAACCAAAATATATTTGAAAATGTAGTACCATACATTAAAAAAATAACACCAAAGTTAAGAATGTTTTAAATGTATCAAAATTAAAAATAGAAGGCGCGGATTTATTCCGGAAGTTGAAATCAGATATGATTTATTTTCAAAATATGCTTTGGAATGTGTTGAAGAAAATATAGATATAAATACAATAGCCAGCATGGCTAAAAAATGTAAATTTCAATAGAATAATTCCATTTAAAGAAATAAAAAACAAGGTGATATAAATGGCACTTAATTTAAGTCCGGAACAGGGCGTTAAGTTAACAAAGAAAGATAGAGTTCATGTTGCAAAAAAAAAATTAAACAGGGTTGGAAAGCAACATGTCTAATTCCAGATTATGGCTTTGATGATAATGGAGATATTCAGGTAATGTCTGAAAAAGAAACCGCAGAGCTGTTAAAATCGTGAAAATCAAAGATGACGGAATCTATATTGAAAAAAGCTTTAAAATCTAAAAATCTTAGAATTCCATGGGATAAAATAAGTTTAGTTAGTCCAACTAAAGAAATTAAAGATGGAGTAAAAATAGATATGTATGATGGCAAATATGTTGTATTTAATATTTACAATTCATATAAAATCCAGCAAATTACCCAATACATCTTTAATTACATAAATGATAAAAAGAATGAATAATCAAGCTATGTACAGCTAATTATTCTTCTAAATATTTTTTTTATAATGTCTTCCCCTTTTTAAGCAAGACCAGTCCGTTTTCTTTCTGCATATTTTTTAGCATCAGCTACTGATGTTGCCTGACCTGTTTCACTATCCATCATTTCACAAACAACACAAAACCGGAGTCACACCAGCCATTTCACACATAGCTAAACCTATTTCTGTATGACCTCTTCTGTTTTTTAACTAAACCGTCAGCTCCTCTTAAAAGACATACATGACCTGGAGATCTGAATGTTTTTCCAAAATCATCATATCTTTCTTCTTTTAACATAACAGCCATTTCACTAATAGTCATGGCCCTATCATGGTCAGTAACTCCAGTAAATGAATCTCTATGATTTACCCATATTGAAAATGAAGACCTTTCATCATATGGAATATCATTTGGAGCAAGTTTAGTTAAATCAGGATATTTTGAACTAGCAGCTTCCATAATATCTGTCATAAATGGTAAATTAATAGCATCACAGTACTGCGGAGCTAAACAGTTACAGATTAATCCTCCTGCATTATTCTCATAGTAGCTACTGATTTTGGTGTAACAAATTCAGAAGCGATAATCATGTCTACCTCTCCTTCTCTGTCATCATCATCATAAACTAAAATAAATTCACCATTTCTTAATGCCTCAAAAACCCATTTCTAAATCGTTTTTACTCATAGTAACATCTCCTTAAATAGTGTAGAAACAGGGCTAAAAAAAAAAAATAACTTTCTTTATTCTCTTCCATCCGGGACTATAACCGTCGGTTTTGGACCCCCTAACCAAATCAACACAAGATGTGCTCGTGGACTTATCTATTTAGAAACACCACCGGTGGAGAATTTCACCCGCCCCCTGAGAATTGTACAATCAAATAATATATTAATTATAATATAAAAAATATTTTTTAAAATTCAATACTTACTCTATCCCCCATCTTTAAGATTTAACTTGTCTCTAAGTTTATCTTTAGCTATAAACTCCAAATAGTTTTCTATCATGTAGTAGTTTTAGCTTGGAAATACAATAGCTCCTGTAATATCCTCATCTAATTTTGCTCTTATATATTTAACAGCTCCAAAACCTTCATCAGGGCTTTATAATGTTCTTACATTCATTTTTTACTTTATTAATTTGAGGAAGATACTCTTCTGGAACTATAACATTTAAAGTTCCATGGATATGGACGAAATCCACAATTTTTCTCAAAAAAACATAAAAAATCCTGTGATAAAAAATAAGCGGCTTTTTGCCTCAAAACCAGTTGTGACTGTTCCATCAATTTTCATTAAAAACCTCCAAATATATGCAATGAAATACTATTTTATTTAAAAATATTACCCATACAATTAATTTTAATTAAAAATAGCTATTTTAGAATAAATTTTAAACTACACTAATATATCATTAAATACTAATTTTATAATTATTTATTAATATATTTTTGATGAATGTATATTTTCACAGAATAGATTCTTTTTTTTGAAAGTTAATTTAGAAGATAAATATTATATATTAATCTAAAGCATTCCCATTCATTATATCCTAAATGTTTATATCTTTGTAGCGACCATCAGACCTACTTTAACATCACCTGTGTAAATCATTTCCTATTACTTTGTCTGCTGTAAATGCCCCTGGATCACTTTCTTGTGATGAACTAGAATCACTGTGTTTCTTTTGTTTATTGAATCAACTGATACTTCAGTTGATTGTGTTGTATTGTTAATTTGGTTCTGTTGTTTGATTGTTTAAGTTTTTAGAGTGATTCCTATTATTAATATACAAACAAATACAACAAGTTTCTATAATTATTATTTTTTTTTCTTGTCCCATAATTTTTTATTATGTGTTTAAAAATACATTATATATTTTTAGATTTTCATCAGTGCTGTTCAAATGACAGTGTTTTTCAACATAACTAAAATCAACAATTATCTTATTTTCAA
>VOFJ01003188.1_pt1 | contig 37793 bp, 56 predicted proteins | sample 5384081 | NCBI WGS metagenome assembly VOFJ01 (sample SAMN12384729, study PRJNA508395) | human gut metagenome | isolation source: healthy gut I | host: Homo sapiens
GGGGTGTCGGTGGTGTAAGGGCCTGTGGGCTGGCGGATCCCTCCTGGGGAGGGTGGTTTGGGGGGCGGGGGCGGCGGTGCCGCCATTCAGCGCACCCGGCCAGGAGGTAGGCAGAGGCAGCGGCGATGCATACCAGGGACTTCATCCCAATCACCTATCTTTCGTTGGTTTTTACCCCTATCGCTAGAAAAAACGAGACTTCCCGAAGTCTCGTTTTTCTATTACCCCGGGTTTACAGCCCTTCCCGGGCCTTCACCGCCTTGGCCACTGCCGGAGAAACTTGGCCACCGGGGGGCGGGGTCCGGGGCGTGGAGCAGGCCAAAGGGGATGGTGCCCCAATCCACCGGAAGAATCTTCAGCAAGGGGTGGACGTACCGCCAGTTCTCCACCATGAGGACGCAGTTGTTGTTCTCGCACTGGTTGAAGGCCCCCCCGTCGTAAAAGTCAAAGTCCACGATGTGGATCTGGGGGGTGGTTCTTCCAGATATCGTCCCGGAGCAGGTCCACATAATGGCTCCAGCCCCGGCGCATGAGCATGAGGTGCTCCCCGTAGAGGTCCTGGAGGGTGAGGCGGTCCTTCCCCGCCAGGGGGTGGTGGACGGAGACGGCGCAGCAGATGGGCTCCCGGGTGAGCTCCAACCCGGCGCACTGGCGGAGGTGGAGCATGGTCTCATCGAATCCCCCGCCACTACGTCGATGTTCTGGCCCAGGTTGCCTAAAATCTCCTGGGCGTTCTCCGGCGTGTTGTCAAAGGGCACGAGCTGAAACTTGGTGCCCGGGCAGTCCTCCTGGAGTTGGGGCCACAGGTCCACCAGCACCTGGGCGGGGGGTCATGGGGGAGGTGCCGATGCGGATGACCTGGCCGGCCTCCTCCATGGCGTTCCTTGCCCGCGTGACGGAGTCCTTGCAGTACTGGATGATGTACTTGGCGTCCTGGTACAGGGGACTGGCCCGTTTGGTCAGCTGCGGCCCCCGGTGGGGCGCAGGAAGAGGCGCAGGTCCAAGTCCCGCTCCAGCAGGTTGATCTGCTTGATGACCGCCGGGGGAGATGTAGAGCTTCTCCGCGGCTTTGTTGAAGCCGCCGGCCTCGGCCACGGTGAGGAAGGTTTCCAGCTGGGGGTTGTACATGGGGCGTCCCTTCCCTTCTGCCGCCGGCGGAGCCGGGGGCGTTTTCGTTGCCGTCTATTGTAGGGGGCGCGCCCCCGCCCTGTCAAGGGGCGGGGATGGAGAAAACCCGCTGGGAATCAAAACAGTTTGATGGCCGCGGCCCCCGCCAGCATCCCCAGAATGCCCACCACTTTCCGAACTGTGAGGGATTTCTGGGCGGCCCCCTAGGAGGCCAAAGTGGTCAATGACCGCGCCCCCGGCGGTGGCCCCCACCAGGAGGATGATCACCGTCATGCCGGTGCCCAGGATGCCGGAGAGGTAGATGTTGGCCAGAACATAGACCGCCCCCAGCAGGCCGCCGGTCCAGGTCCACCAGGGGAACTTCCCCTGCCCCAGGGTGGGCGGCCCCTGCTTGACCCGGAGAACGGCGCACAGCACCACCAGCGCTGCCAGCCCCACCAGGAAGGACACCATGGAGGCCGTCAGGGGGAGCCCACCACCTGGCCCAGGTGGCCGTTGATGGCCGTCTGGGTGGCGCTGAACATCCCCGCGGCCACCCCCCCACGATGCGCCACAGCCACAGTCTGCCGGCGGGGCGCTGGCCCTGGGCAAAGCAGCAGCCTGCCCCGACCAGGCCACCACCATGACCCCCGCCAGCACCAGCACCGCGCCCCCTGCCCGCAGGGGGGTGAGGGGGATCTGCTGGGCCCGGAAGAGGCCCAAACTGTCCACCAGCAACCCCATGAGCAGCTGCCCCAGCACCGGGAGGATCACCTTCTCCGCACTGCCCAGCTTGGTGAGCAGGATGACGTTGGCCGTGAGGAAGACCACCCCGCACAGGCCGCCCAGCCAAACCCAGAAGGGTTCCCCTGCCAGCTGGTCCATGGGCAGGTGGAAGCCCTGCCCCTGTCACCAGCAGCAGGCAGGCCAGAAAGACGGTGGAAATGATAAAGGACACCAGGGAGGAGTTGTAGGGGGTGCCCACCTTGTCCCGGAGTTTGTTGTTCACACTGGTCTGCACCGGCAGGGCCAGGCCCACCAGGATGCCAAGCAGGATGCTCATAGGATGTCTCTCCTTTGTTTTCTGGACTTCTAAGGGTCTGCGGGGTGCCCCCTGCCCCCAGGCTGGGGACGATGGGGGCCACGGCCTGGCGCCCCGCCTCGGTCAGCAAGGGGTGGAGCGTCGACCAGGCCTGGGTGCGGAAGGAGGATACCTCCCCTTGATCTCACAAAAGGGCAGCCAGTAGACGGCAGTGAGGAACACCGTGTCCACCACCCGGACGTACTCCCCGGGAAAGGCTTCCCGGCGGAACAGGCCTTGGGCGGCCAGGTTGGCCAGACCCTGGCAGAGCAGCTGGCTGTGGCGGCGGTACACCTCCCCCGCCGCTTGGCCCGGATCTTCTCCGACAGCCTGACCCAGCTGGGTGTGGCCGCGGGAAGTAGAAGGCGTTGTTCTCCCGGGCCTGCTCCATGTCCCGCAGGCAGGCGTCCAGCTGGGCCAAGGTCTGGGGCGGGTCCTGGGGGAAGGTGGGGTTGGCGCTCTCCAAGAGGGCCTCTACGATCGCTTCCTTCCGCCTCAAATAGTAGGTGCGGATGCCTTTGCTGATGCCCAGGGCGGCGGCAATCTCCCCCACGCAGTCGGCGTTGTACCCCTTCTCCCGAAAGAGGGTCTGGGCGGTGTTCAAGATGTCTTGACGGGTGTCGCGTTTCATTGGGGTGTCTCCTTCTCCTGGGCCTTTTGCAGTGCTTTCAGCCGGCGGACCTCCCGGAAGCCCAGCAGGAGCACCACCCCCGCCGCGCCCCCATCGGAGATGGGGCCGGCCCACAGCACCCCGTCCAGCCCCAGAAACTGCGGCAGCAGCAGGAGCATGGGGATGAGGAGTATGCCCTGGCGGACCAAGGTCATCCATAACCCCATCTGGGCCTTGCCGATGGCGGTGAAGAAGTTGGAGGTAATGGGCTGGAAGGCGTTGAGGAAACTCATCAGCAGGTAAATCCGGACATAATGGGTGGCAAACTGGTAGAACAGCGGATCCTCAGACCCGAAGAGCCCCTGCAACCTGCTGGGGAAGAGCTGGAGCACCAGGAAGGTGACCACCGCCACCACAGTGCCATAGAACAGGGGCCTTCTGGTAGGCCTCCACCACCCGGCCGTAGTTTTTCCGGCCGTAGTTGAATCCCAGGATGGGCTGGCAGCCCAGGGCGATGCCGATGATGCAGCTGAAGAGCACTATGACCACCTTTCCCATGGACCCCGCCCCGGCGATGGTGACCTCGCTGCCATAGACCGACTGGGCCCCATAGGTGCTGCAAGCATGTTCATCAGGAGGATCTGGGAAGCCGTCATCAGCACATGGTTGCAGAAGATGGGGCCGCCCAGGGCCAGGATACTCTTCACCGCCGAGGCGGCGGGGCGGAAATCCCCCCGGCTGGGGTGGACCATCTGCGACCGCCGGGCCAGGTAGCGCACCGCCAGGAGGGCGGGACAGGATCTGCCCCAGCACGGTGGCCAGGGCGATGCCCTCCACCCCCATATCCAACCCGAAGAGGAGGATGGGGTCAAAGATCATATTGAAAATGGCCCCGGAGAGCAGGACCGCACTGAGTACCGGGGGCCGCCGTCAGCCCGGATCACATGGGCCATGGCCGTGGCAAAGATGCCGAAGGGCACCCCAAGAGGAGGACGAAGGTATAGGGCCGGGCGTAGGGCATCATGGCCTCGGTGGCCCCGAAGAGGTAGAGCATGGGCTCTAAAAACACCAGGCCAAGGACGGCCATCAGCAGGCCCACCGCCACCGCCAAGACCACGGCGTTGCCCAGGTTTTTCGGGCGCCGGCCTCGTCTCGCCGGCCCAGGAAGAGGCTGTACCCCGAGGCGCAGCCGATGCCGATGAGGCAGGCCAGGGCCGTGACCAGGGTAAACACGGGAAAGGCCACGTTGGCCGCGGCGATGGCCAGATCGCCGATCCCCAGCCCATGAAGGTCTGGTCTACAATGTTGTTCATGGAACTGACCACCTGGCTGCAAATGGCAGGCAGGGAGAAGGTCCAGATGAGTTTGTTCACCGGCGCGGTGTCCAGGGCCGGCGGGCGTGGGTTGGCTCCCATAGGGCATCCCTCTCTTTTCTCGCAGAATTAGTACGTTCGTACTATCCAAAGTTTAGCACAAACATCCTAATTTTGTCAAGCCCCGTTCGCCTGCTCCATCTGTTCCCTCACCAGGTCCAGAAAGCGGAGGGTGTCCCCGTCCGGGTGGAGGGCATAGAGGATTCCATAGGGGATGGTAAAGTCCCAGTCCACGGGAAGGGTCACCAGGGGAGGGGTGCACCTCGCTCCAGCACTCCAGGGTCATCAGGGGTTGCGGGTCTGGACGCAGCGGTTGAACACCTCCATGTCGTAGAACTGGGGGGTGTCCTCGATGGTGATGGCGGGGTGTTGCTCCACAAAGTTCCGCACCTGGTCCACCGAGGTGGAGTCCCCCGCTTGACCATCATCAGGGTGTACCCGTAGAGGTCCTGGACGGTGAGGCGCTCCTTCCGGGCCAGGGGTGCTCCCGGGGCACCGCCACGCAGTGGCGGTAGGGCCCCCAGGGGGAAGAAGTTGCACCGGTCCAGCCACTGGCGGGAGTCGCAGGCCCCCACCAGGAAGTCGAACTTCTCCCCTAGGGCGGCGATCTCCCCCAGGATGCCCTGGTGGTCGTCCTCGAAGGGGACGATGTGGAGCTTGAACCCCGGCAGGTTTTCACTCACCTGGTACCACAGGCCCATGAAGGGCTTGCAGGGGTTGAGGATGGAGGTGCCCACACAGAAGGTGGTGGCGGCGGCTTCCGCCGCCAGGCGGGCCTCCTGGATGGCCCGCTGGGAATAGTCCATGATGCCCTTGGCATGCTTATAGAGGACCTTCCCCGCCTCGGTGAGGGTGATGCCATGGTTGGTGCGAAACACCAACTGCAGGTCCAGATGCTTTTCAGGGCGTTGATCTGCTTGATCACCGCCGTGGAGGAGAGGTACAGCGCCTCCGCCGCCTTGTTGAAGTCGCCGAAGTCAGCCACCTGGACAAAGGCGTCCAGCTGTGGGTTATACATGGTGTGCCCCCCTTGTCTGTTCTAACTTTTGGTTATAACCATGGTACAAAATCCATTCTTCCCTGTCAAGGGGGGGGGGTAAAATAGGGGCATCCAAGGGATCCCCACCATAAGAAAGGAGGCCATGTATGGCACAACTCATCGTCTACTACTCCCGCCGGGGAAAACTACGTCAGCGGCTCCATCCAGACCCTGGCGGTGGGCAACACCGAAGCGGTGGCCCGGCGGCTCCAGGCCCTCACAGGGGCCGACCTCTTCCAGTTGGAGCCCATGCGGCCCTACTCCGACGACTACAATGAATGCATCCAGCAAGCCCAGGACGACCAGCGGCGGGACGCCCGCCCCGCCCTGAGGGCCTGCCCGGGAGACGCTGGACCCCTACGACACCATCTATCTGGGCTATCCCAACTACTGCGGCACCATGCCCATGGCGGTCTATACCTTTTTGGAACGGTTCGATTTCACCGGCAAGACCATCCTCCCCTTCTGCACCCACGAGGGCAGCGGCCTGGGCCACAGCGAGGCGGATATCCGCCGCCTGTGCCACGGGGCCAAGGTGGGGAAAGGCCTTTTGCCATCCACGGCACCGCCGTGTGCCGGGAGGAGCGGGCCCTGGAGGCCTGGATCAAAGGAGGAAACTAACATGGATCTGAACACCTTGAAAGAAAAACAGCCTCTTCCCCGTGGGGAGGAAAACACCGCCTTTGCGGCGTACTTTGACGGCACCAGCTACCTGAACATGCTCACCACCCAGCAGGTGCCCATCGGCAACGTCACCTTTGAGCCCGGCGCCGGAACCACTGGCACATCCACAAGGCCACCCAGGGGGGCGGGCAGATCCTGCTGGTCACCGCCGGCCGGGGGTATTACCAGGAGTGGGGCAAACCCGCCCAGGAGCTCCACCCGGGAGACGTGGTAAACATTCCCCCAACGTGAAGCACTGGCACAGGGGGCCGCCCCGGACAGCGCCTTCCAGCACCTGGCCGTGGAGGTCCCCGGTGAGGGCACCGGCGTAGCCAGTGGCTGGAGGCCGTGGACCCGGCGGGTACGCCAAACTCAAATAAGGAGGCGGCCGTGAACCGACCCTACATCTTCTGCCACATGCTCACCTCCCTGGACAGGGAAGATCATGGGCAACTACATGGACCTGCCCGCCTGCGAGCCGCCGGGGGACCTCTTCTACGACATCGCCTTCGGGGGAGGACCCCTTCTACCGCCACCAGGGGTGGCTGTCTGGCCAGGTGACCACCGACGACAACTTCACCCACTACCGCGCCCCCGCCCTGACCCCAGCGCCCCCCCGGTGCCGGAGGGGGGACTTCGTGGCCCAGCAGGCCCCCATGTACTACGTCTCCGTGGACCCCAAAGGCAAGCTGGGGTGGGAGAGCGCCACCCTCACCTATGAGACCACCACCGCCCACGTCATCGAGGTCCTCACCGAGGAGGCCTCCAACGACTACAAGGCCTTCCTGCGGAAGCTGGGCATCTCCTACATCCTGGCGGGGGAAGGACCGCCTGGACTACGCCCCTGGCCCTGGAGAAGCTGAAAACCCGCTTCGGCATCCAGGTGCTGATGCTGGGGGGGCGAGGGGGCGTGCTCAACTGGTCCTTCCTCCAGGCGGGGATGTGCGACGAGGTGAGCCTCGTCGTGGCCCCCCGCCGCCGACGGCAACCTTAACACCCAATCCCTCTTCCTGGCCAAGGAGGGGCTGAGCACCGACGCCCCTCTCTCCTTCACCCTTCTGGGGGCGGAGACCAGCGAGGGGCGGCACCCTCTGGGCGCGGTACCGGGTCAACTATGGAGGCCACCCAGGCCCCTGACTGCCCTTCCCGCTTCCCATTCTAACCTGTAACATACCCGAAAGAAAATCATCTACCGTTCCCAATGCAATAGGAGGAATCAACATGGAATACATCACCCTTGCCAACGGTGTCCAAGATGCCCCTGCTGGTACGGCGTGTACCAGGTGGACCCCGCCGAGTGTGAACGCTGCGTTACCGACGCCATCGCCGTGGGCTACCGCTCCATCGACACCGCCCAGGCCTACCGCAACGAGGAGGGCGTGGGCAACGCCGTCCGCAAGTCCGGCCTGCCCCGGGAGGATATTTTTCTGACCACCAAGGTGTGGATCTCAAACGGCGGCTACGAAGGCCAAGGCCTCCATCGACGAATCCCTGGCCAAGCTGCAGACCGACTACATCGACCTGCTCCTCATCCACCAACCCTTCAACGACTACTACGGCACCTGGCGGGCCATGGAGGAGGCCTACAAAGGCCGGCAAGCTCCGGGCCATCGGCGTGTCCAACTTCTACCCCGACCGGCTCATCGACCTGTGCCAGTTTTCTGAGATCAAGCCCATGGTGAACCAGGTGGAGACCCACGCCCTCTTCCAGCAGGCCGCCGCCCATGAGGTGATGGCCAAGTACGGCGTGGTTCACGAGTCCTGGGGCCCCTTCGCCGAGGGACGGAAGGACTTCTTCACCAACCCCACCCTCCAGGCCATCGGCGCCAAGTACAGCAAGTCCGTGGCCCAGACCGCCCTGCGTTTTCTGATCCAGAGCGACGTGGTGGTCATCCCCAAGTCCACCCACAAGGAGCGGATGGCGGAGAACCTGGACGTCTTTGACTTCCAGCTCAGCCAGGGAGGACATGGTGGCCATCCGGGCCCTGGACGACGGCCAGAGCGCCTTCTTCTCCCACTCACGACCCGGCCACGGTGGGTTCCTCACCAGCCTGGGCCGGTAACCAACCTCAAATCCATTTCCCCTGCCCCGTGTTGGGGCGCCAAGATTCTAAGATAAAGGAGATCCTTTCCCATGGCAGAAAAAGTCACCGCTGGCAGAGACCAGCTGGGGCAGTTCGCCCCCAAATTCGCCCAGCTCAACGACGACGTCCTCTTCGGTGAGGTGTGGGCCCGGGAGGAAGAGCTCTCCACCCGGGACCGGTGCATCGTCACCGTGACGGCCCTGATGGCCAGCGGGGTGCTGGACAGCTCCCTGCAGTTCCACATTCTCAACGCCAAGAACCACGGGGTCACCGCTCCAGGAGATCGCGGAGATCCTGACCCACGCTGCCTTCTATGCCGGCTGGCCCAAGGCCTGGGCGGCCTTCCGCATGGCCAAGGAAGTCTACGAAGGATAAAGGAGAACACGATATGTTAGGCAACTTCACCTACTGCAACCCCACCAAACTCCACTTCGGCCCCAACGCCATGGCCGCCCTGGCGGGGAGCTGACCCACTACGGGCCCAAGGTCCAGCTGATCTACGGCGGCGGGTCCATCAAGAAAAACGGCATCTATGACCAGGTGGTGGCCATCCTGAAGGCCGCCGGCAAGGAGGTCTTCGAGGACCCCGGCGTCATGCCCAACCCCACGGTGGAAAAGCTCTACGAGGGCTGCAAGATCGCCCGGGAGAACGACGTGGACCTGCTGCTGTCTGTGGGCGGCGGCTCCCTTGCTGCGACTATGCCAAGGCGGTCTCCGTCTCCGCCTGGTGCGATGAGGACCCCTGGGAAAAAGTACTACCTGCGGATGGAGGACCCGGACAACAAGATCATCCCCGTAGGCTCCGTGCTGACCATGGTGGGCACCGGCTCGGAGATGAACGGCGGCTCGGTCATCACCAACCACGCCGCCAAGCTGAAGATCGGCCATGTGTTTGGCGAGGAGGTCTTCCCCAAGTTCTCCATCCTGAACCCGGAGTACACCTATACCCTCCCCCCACTATCAGATGGTGGCGGGGATCTATGACATCATGAACCACATCAGCGAGCAGTACTTCTCCGGGGAGGACGACTCCACCTCCGACTACCTCATGGAGGGCCTCACATGCGCTCCCTGATCCACAGCGACCGGATCGCCGTGAAGGACCCCCAAGAACTACGAGGCCCCGCGGCAACATCATGTGGACCGCCGCCTGGGCGCTGAACACCTTCGTGTCAAGGGGCAAATCCACCGACTGGATGGTGCACATGCTGGGCCAAGCGGTCGGCGCCTATACCGACGCGACCCACGGCATGACCCTGTCGGCGGTGTCCCTGCCCTACTTCCGGCACATCCTGCCCTAGGGCCTGCACCAGTTCAAGGAAGTTCGCCGTGAACGTCTGGGGGGGTGCGCCCCCGAGGGCAAGACCGATGAGAAATCGCCCAGGAAGGCCTGGAGGCCATGGAGGCCTGGGATGAAGGAGATGGGCCTGGTGCTCCACCTGGCCGAACTGGGGTCACCCAGGACATGGTGGAGGGCATCGCCAAGGGCTCCCTTCGTGATGGAGGGGGCTACAAGGTGCTCACCCACCAGGAGATTGTGGACATTCTCCAGCAGAGCATGTAAGGCCGCCGGCCGGCACATGCCCCGCCCCTTCCCTGTTGCATACAGAAAAGGCGGCCAGTCTGGGGCGCCTTTTTTTGGAAGGGGGGAAACGGCTAGGGCTGCCCTTCCCCCACTGCCCCCCCAGCAGGAAGATCACATCCCAGTGGGACAGGAGCCTGCCCTGCTCCCGCCGCCAGGCCTGGCCCATGGCGGTGGTGCGCAGGTACTTGGCCACGTTGGCCATCCCCTTGCGGACCTGGAACCCCCGCTTGCCGTGGCGCTGGGCGATGGTCTCAAACAGCTGGGGGAGGGCGCCACCCCCTGCCGAAAGAGGTCCGCCGCGTCAGAAGGTAGGCGTAGCCCACATAGTTGGGGGCACGCCCCATTGACGCGACATCTGCTCGGCGGTCTCCCATGGACATCCCTCCGTCTTTTCGTTGGTAATTCGACTATAAATACTATTTTCCGGAATGTCAAGATGTTTTCCGATTTTTCATCGGTTCATGGTTTTCGGGAAAGTGGATAGGATAACGGAGAAACCAAAAGGACCAAAAGGTGCCTTATGACGTTAGACTACTCCCCTCATCGGAAAACGCATCGCCCGACGCCGGAAACAGTTGGGCCTGAAGCAGTCGGAAGTGGAAGAGCGCGCTGGGATCGGAGACAAGTACCTCTCCAACATCGAACGGGCCATCTCCATCCCTCCACCGAGGTCATCATGCGCCTGGCCATCGCCCTGAGACCACCCGGACGAGTTTTCTGGTGGGCGCCGTCCCGGCCACTCCCGAGGAGGGCTGGACGTGGCCGAACTCTTGCGCCCATGAACAGCGACTCGCCCTGGCCCGCAGCCTTCTCTCACCTGGCTGGGGGAGCAGGACCTGCCCTGACCCTCTCCCATAAAAAAACGCGCCCGTTGGGCGCGTTTTTTCGGTGTTTACGGTCACTCCTGCCCTGTGCTGCTGGCGGCGATCCCTCAGCTGCCGGCGGCCACCACGGTGAAGAGGGCCACTTCCTGGGCCCACAATGAGGGAGACAGTGGTGCTGACTGCCGCCGCCCCCAGAACCGCCTGGTTTTGGTCCAGGATGTAGCCGGCGGTGAGCATCACCCCATGCATGAGACGCTGGGCCTTTCCCACCCCCCATGAGGCCATACCCCTTCTGCTGGGGAGAGGAAGTGGTCAACCTCCACCACCTCTTCCGCCAGGGGCCCCCACCTCTCCGGGGGACCAGGGTCAGCAGGCCCAGGGTGCCCAGCTCGTGGCCGGTGCTGTACTTCCGGCCGCGGTCCTTCAGGGCATCGTAGAGGGCCAGGGTCCGGTCGCACTTCTCCTGGGCGCTCCCCTCCCCCAGGGCCAGCACGTGGCTGAGGGTTTGGGGTGAACTGCCCCGTGCCAAAGGGGCGGTGCTTGAGCCTATCGTAGCAGGCCTCCGTCTCGGCAATGAGTTCCTCCACCGGGCGGGGGAGAGGGCCAAAAGGGCCGCAAACACGCTGTCTTCCACCCCGGTGAGGAAGCAGTGCGCCTCCTTCATGCCGTTGTAGATGGCCCGGGTGCGGGCGGCAAACGCCCCGTACTGGCGCTCTTCCACCTGGTCGGCCAGAAGCAGGGCGGCCAGGGGGAGGTACTGGGAGGGGCGGGTGGTCCTTCAAGGCATCGTAGAGGCGCAGCCCCTGGTCCAGTTTCTCCTGGGGGCCGGCTCCAGGGACAGGAGGGGTGATCATTGCCTCCTGGGCGATCCCCGGAGTTGGAAAAGAAGCCCGTGCGGGATCTGAGCAGGTCCCGGCAGTCGTGGAGGCGGTCCACCTCTGCCGTCTGGTTTTCTGGGTGAGGATGCCGGCACACACGGCGTGAAGGTAGGGATTCTCCCACGGAAAGGCCTTTCTCAGGGGTGTCCCGGTTGGCAAGGAAGCGCTCACAGCGGCGCGCAAAGCTTGGTCCATCATACATTCTCCTTTGGGGAAAGGCGTTTGCCGCCTTCCTGGTTTTCTCCGATAGTATACCCGAAAACCCTCGCCCTGTCTATGCCTTTCTGGGGGGCGCCCTGCCCCACCGCCGCTTTCATGGCCTTGACGTAGGCCCCTTACATCGGCGGGGGCCCCGCCCGTGGGCCGCCATCTTCTTCACAATGGCCGAGCCTACAATGGCCCCGTCCGCCAGCGCGGCCATCTGCCGGGCCTGGTCGGGGGTGGGCGATGCCAAAGCCGATGGCACAGGGCAGGTCCGTATTCTCTCGGATCACCTGGAGGATGGCGGCCAGGTCGGTGGTGATGGCCTGCCGCACCCCGTGACCCCCCAGGCTGGAGACCAGGTAGAGGAACCCCTCCGCCTCCCGGGCAATCTTGGCAATGCGGCCGGCGGAGGTGGGGGCGATCATGGAGATCAGCGCCACCCCGTGCTTCCGGCAGGCGGCCTGGAACTCCCCTTCTCCTCATAGGGCAGGTCGGGGAGGATGATCCCATCCACCCCCCACCGATTGGCAGCGGGCAAAGGCCTCCGCCCCGTAGGTAAAGACCACGTTGGCGTAGGTCATGAACACCAGGGGGACCGTCACGTCCCGGCGGAGATCCTGCACCAGGGCAAACACCTGGTCGGTGGTCACCCCGCCCTGAAGGGGCCCGGAGGTTGGCCTCCTGGATCACCGGCCCCTCTGCCGTGGGGTCTGAAAAGGGAATGCCCAGCTCGATGAGGTCGGCCCCGTTGGCCGCCATAGCCCGGACGGTGGCGCGGTGGTCTCAGGTCAGGGTCCCCGCAGGTGAGGAAGGGGATGAAGGCCTTCCCCTGGGCAAAAGCGGCTTGGATTCGATCATACATCTTGGAGGTCCTCCCCTCGATAGCGGGCGATGGCCGCGCAGTCCATTGTCCCCCGCCCGGAGAGGGTGACAACGATGCTCTGTTCCTTCCCCCATGGTGGGGGGCCAGCTTCCGGGCATAGGCCACCGCGTGGCCGACTCAATGGCGGGAATGATGCCCTCCGTGCGGGCGAGGTATTCGAACGCCTGCACGGCCTCCTGGTCGGTGACGGGGACATACTGGGCCCCTTCCCGTGTCGTGGAGATGGGCGTGCTCGGGCCGATGCCGGGTAGTCCAGCCCGGCGGACAGGGGAGTACACCGGCGCGATCTGACCGTACTCGTCCTGGCAGAAGTAGGACTTCATGCCGTGGAAGATGCCGAGCCTGCCGGTCGAGATGGTTGCGGCGGTCTCGGGGGTATCCATGCCCCCCGGCCCGCCGCCTCACAGCCGATGAGCCGGACGGAGGGATCCCCAATAAAGTGGTAAAAACTTCCGATGGCGTTGGAGCCGCCGCCCACGCAGGCCAGCACCGCATCGGGGAGCCGCCCCTCCTTCTCCAACATCTGCGCCTTGATCTCCTGGGAGATGACCGCCTGGAAGTCCCGCACTATGGTGGGGAACGGATGGGGCCCCATCACGGAGCCCAGGCAGTAGTGGGTGTCGTCAATCCGGGCGGTCCACTCCCGCATGGCCTCCGATACCGCGTCCTTGAGGGTGGCGGTGCCCGACTTGACCGGGATCACCTGAGCCCCCAGCAGGCGCATCCGGTAGACGTTCAGGGCCTGGCGGCTGGTATCCTCCTCCCCCCATGTAGACCACGCACTCCATGCCCAGGAGCGATGCGGCCGTGGCGGTGGCTACCCCGTGCTGGCCCGCCCCCGTCTCGGCAATCAGACGCGTCTTGCCCATTCGTTTGGCCAAAAGTGCCTGCCCCAGCACATTGTTGATCTTGTGGGCGCCGGTGTGGTTCAGGTCCTCCCGCTTCAGGGTAGACCTTGGCGCCCCCAGGTCTCGGGTCATTCTCTCCGCATAGTACAGCCGGGAGGGGCGACCGGCGTATTCGTTGAGCAGGGCGGTCAGTTCCTGTTGAAAGGCCGGGTCCTCCTTATAGAACTCGTAGGCTTCCTCCAGTTGGAGCACGGCGTTCATCAGGGTCTCAGGAAGATACTGCCCTCCGTGGACCCCAAAGCGCCCCTTGGGATTGGTCATATCATCTCCTCCTTGCTCGCACCGCCCGGACGAAGTCTTCCATCTTCGCCGGGTCTTTTTTTCCATCGGTCTCAATGCCGGAGCTCACATCCACCCCGAAGGGGCGGAGGCGGCGAACTGCCTGGCCTACGTTCCCCGGGTGCGGCCCCCCGCCAGGAAGTAGGGGCCGGCGGATTGCCCGCCAGCAGGGACCAGTCGAAGGTCTCCCCTGTGCCGCCCTCTCCTGCGTCCAGCAGGACCAGGTCGCTCCCGCTGGCTTCGGCGGCGGCCACGTCGGCCGCCGTGTCCACCGAAAGGCCTGGAGGATGGGCTTGGGGGTGAGCGCCCGGAGGGGCTTGCAGGTGAGGCCTCCCCCTCCCCTCCATGGAGCTGGATGAGGTCGAGGACCCCGCGTTGGCCAGGGCGGCCCGCCTCCTCCCGGCAGGGCATTCACAAACACCCCCCACCGCTCGGATGGCAGGGGTCCAACCCTTTTTTCAGGTCTGCTGCCTGGGCTGGGGGTGACATACCGTTTGCTCTTAGGCGCAAAGACAAACCCCACACAGGCGGGCTGCGGCGCGTTGGCGGCCTGGATGTCCTCGGGACGGGAGAGGCCGCAGAGTTTGATTTTGGTCATACGCTCCTCTAAACTGGTTTAGCCGCGCTCTTGTCCTTGGCCCGCATAAGGGCCTCGCCGATGAGCACGCCGTCGGCCCCCATGGCCCTCACCGCCGCCACGTCCGCCGGGCGGTGTACCCCGCTTTCGGCCACATACAGTACCCCCGGGGGACGCGGTCCCGCGGCCGGGGCGGCGTTGTCCAGGTTCACGGAGAAGTCCCCCAGGTTCCGGTTGTTGCCCCCGATGATCCGGGCCCCGGCGGACACGGCGGAGGCAACCTCCCTTTTCATCGTGGGCCTCCACCAGGGCGGACAGGCCCAGGTCATCGCAGAGGGCCAGGTAGTCCGCCATGGTGCGGGTGTCCAGCAGGGCGCAGCAAAGACGCAGTCCGCGCCCATCAGGCGGGCTTGGTAGAGCTTTGGTAGGGGTCCACCGTAAAGTCCTTGCGGAGCATCGGGGGTGGCCACTGCCTGGCGGATCTCCCGAAAGATCTGGTCCGACCCCAGAAACCACTTGGGCTCGGTCAGGCAGGAGATGGCCTCCGCCCCGGCGGCCTCGTAGGCCCGGGCGATGTCCAGGTAGGGGAAGTCCTTGGCGATGACGCCCTTGGAGGGCGAGGCCTTTTTCACCTCGCAGATGAAGGACAGGCCCTCTTTGGCCAGAGCAGCTTGGAACCCCTCCCGCCTCCCTTTCCCAGGGCACGGCACTGGGCCTGGAGCACATCCAGGCTGTTGGCCTCCCGGTCCGCCGCCACCCGCTGGCGGGCGTGGGCGGCCAGCTCGTCGAGGATGCTCATGCGTTCGCCTCCGCGCGGTTGCTGACGGCGATGAAGCGCTCGAGCGTTTCAAGCGCCTTGCCGGAGTCGATGAGCTCGGCGGCGAGGGCGATGCCGTCCTTCATGCTCTCCGCCTTGCCGCCGATGTAGAGCGCCGCGCCCGCGTTCATCAGCACTGCGTTGCGCTTGTGGCCCTTTTCGCCCGACAGGATGGCGCGGGTGATGGCAGCGTTTTCCTCCGGTGCGCCGCCCTTGAGGTCGTCTTTCGTGCAGCGCGCAAAGCCGAAGTCCTCGGGTGTGATGACATAGCTCTTGTACCAGCCGTCACGAATTTCGCATACGCTCGTCGGCGCGCTGAGGGAAATTTCGTCGAGCTTGTCCTGTCCGTAGACGACCATGCCGCGCTTGACGCCAAGGCTCACGAGCACGCGCGCGAGCGGCTCGACAAGGTACTCGTCGTACACGCCGAGCAGCTGCATTTTCGGCGAACCGGGGTTCGTCAGCGGCCCCAAGATGTTGAACACCGTGCGGAAGCCCAGCTCCTTACGGATCGCGCCGACGTATTTCATCGAGCTGTGGTACTTCTGCGCAAAGAAGAAGCACATGCCGACCTCTTTTAAGAGCGTCACGCACTGCTCGGGGCTCTGCTGGATGTTGACGCCGAGCGCTTCGAGGCAGTCTGCCGTGCCGCACTGGGACGAGGCGGCGCGGTTGCCGTGCTTGGCGACCTTCATGCCGCCCGCCGCCGCGACAAGGGCGGAGGTGGTGGAAATGTTGAAGCTGTGGGCGTTGTCGCCGCCGGTGCCGACGATCTCGAAGATGTCCATGCCAGTGTCGACCTTTGTGGCGTGGTCACGCATGGCGGCGGCGCAGCCTGCGATCTCATCGGTCGTCTCGGCGCGGGCGCTCTTGGTCGAGAGGGCCGCGAGGAACGCTGCGTTCTGGGTGGGGGTGGTCTCGCCGCTCATGATCTCGTTCATCACGGCGTAGGCTTCGTCATAACTGAGATCGCCCTTGTTGACGATCTTCACGATGGCTTCTTTGATCATGGTTTCAATTCTCCTTCAAAAAGTTTTCCAGCATGGTTTTGCCGTTCGGCGTCATAATGGATTCGGGATGAAACTGCACCCCGTAGATGGGATAGTCTGTGTGCTGCACGGCCATGATCTCGCCGTCGTCTGTGACGGTGGTGACTTTCAGGCGGTCCGGCATGGTGGCGGCGTCGGCCGCGAGGGAATGGTAGCGCGCGACGGGCGCGGTCTTGGGGCAGTTTTGGAAGAGCCGCGAGCTCGTGTCGAAGTGGACGAGCGACTGCTTACCGTGCATTAGCTCTTTAGCATAGGTCACGGTCGCACCGAAGGCGGCACAGATGGCCTGATGCCCGAGGCACACGCCAAGCGTCGGGATGCGGGGCGAGAGCATCTTCACAACGTCGATGAGAACGCCTGCGTCTTCGGGGCCCAGGGCCGGGGGAGAGGATGATGCGCGCGGGATGCAGCGCGTCGATCTCTTCGATGCGCAACTCATCGTTGCGGATGACGCGGATGTCTGGATCGATCGCGCCAACGAGCTGGTAGAGGTTATAGGAAAAGCTGTCGTAATTGTCGATCAAAAGGATCATAGGTCTTCCTCCTGCGCAAGCGTCAAGGCGCTGACCACGGCCTTCGCCTTGTTGATGCATTCCTGATACTCTGTTTCGGGGACGGAATCTGCCACGATGCCCGCGCCGCTGCGGACGAACACGCGCCCGTTTTTCTTGTAGGCGATGCGGATGGCGATGCAGGTGTCCATGTTGCCAGTGAAGTCGATGTAGCCGATGGCCCCGCCGTAAATGCCGCGCTTGTTGTTCTCAAGCTCACCGATGAGCTGGCAGGCGCGGATCTTCGGCGCGCCGGAGAGCGTTCCGGCGGGGAGCACGGCCTCAATGGCGTCAAGCGCGTCGCGGTCATCGCGAATCTCGCCGCGCACGGTGGAGCCAATGTGCATCACGTGGGAGTAGCGCTCGATGGAGTGCAGCTTTTCGACCTGCACCGTGCCGAATTTGCTGACCTTGCCGAGGTCGTTGCGCCCGAGGTCGACGAGCATATTGTGCTCGGCAAGCTCCTTTTCGTCGTGCAGCAGGCTCTCTTCAAGCGCCTTGTCCTCCTCGTCCGTTTTGCCGCGCGGACGGGTCCCCGCGAGGGGAAAGGTGTGCAGCACGCCGTCTTTGAGCTTGACGAGCGTTTCGGGCGACGCGCCCGCGACCTCAACGTCGGTGCCGGAAAAGTAGAACATGTACGGCGAGGGATTGATGGTGCGCAGCACGCGGTAGGTATCGAGCAGGCTCCCCTCGAACGGTGCGCTCAGGCGGTTCGAGAGTACGATCTGAAAGATATCGCCCTCGCGGATGTGGTGCTTGGCGGTTTCGACCATCGCGCAGAACTGCTCTTTGGAGAAGAGCGGCGTGACTTCGCCGAGGAGCCGCCCCGGCGCTTCCTGCTTCTTTTCGCCGGTTTTGAGGAGCGAGACGAGCTGCTCAAGCTCGAGCTTTGCCTTGTTGTAGCCGACCTCGACGTCGCTGAGCGCCATGTTGACGATGAGCACGATCTTCTGCCGCACATGATCGAAGGCGATGACCTTGTCAAAGAGCATCAAATCGACATCCTTGAAGCTGTCCTCGTCCTGCTCGCCGCAGCGGACGCTCGGCTCGCTGTATTTGAGATAATCGTAAGAAAAATACCCCACGAGCCCGCCGGTGAAGGAGGGGAGGTAGTCGAAGCGGGGGCTTCTGTCGCTTGATAGCAGCTCCTGGCGGATTAGGGACGGATCGTGGGTGAAAACCGTGAGGCCGCCAGCCTTCATTTTGCCGTCAATGCACGTGATCTCGAGCTTTGGGTCGAAGCCCAAAAACGTGTAGCGGCCCCAGCGGTCGTCCGCCTGCGCGGATTCGAGCATGTAACAGTGGGTGGACACGTTCTTGAGGATCCGCAGGGCCTCTATGGGGGGTGAGGAAGTCCGAGAGGATCTCGCAGTGCACCGGCAGGGCCCGGTACTGGCCCTGGGCGGCAATGGCCTTCACTTGGGGAAGGCTGGGGGGGAAATTTGCATGTCATTTCCTCCTACAATAAAATTACGGTTAAAGGCGCGGCAGCCAGCCGCGTCTTTTCCCATCTCAAAGCCGAAGCTGTTAGAATGGGAGAGAAAATGGTCTGACATAGCTCTCCTTGGACCAACACGCCCGTAAATGAGTCCGTCAGCCGCCTCTCTCATTCGCAGCATTCGATTTGCGCAGGTAGAGCCACCTTGTGCGCTCGCGTCACCCAGGAGATTGAACAGGCAATGAGGAAAGGGCGGAAAGCCATATCCAATCACAAGGAGGAACAAAATGAACGCAGTTGGGATCGATGTTTCCAAAGGGAAAAGCATGGTGGCTGCCCTGCGGCCAATGGGTGAAGTGGCGTTGCTGCCACAGGAATTTCTCCACACCGAGGTCGGTCTGGAGCAGATGGCTTACGCCATCCTTACGCTGGGGGAAGATACCCGCGTCGTCATGGAGGCCACCGGGCGCTACCATGAGCCGGTAGCGGCGGCGCTGCACGAATACGGCATTTATGTCTGTGTCCTGAATCCGCTGTTCATCAAGCAGAGCGGAGGCGGCTCTATCCGCAAGGTCAAAACCGACAAGGCCGACGCCATGAAAATCGCCAAGTATGGCCTTGACAACTGGGTGGATCTGCGGGAATATACTCCCATGGACACGATAAGACAACAACTGAAGCTGTGCAGCCGCCAGTATAACCTCTACATGAAAACGGTGGTATCGCTGCAAAACAATCTCATTTCACTGACCGACAAGACCTTTCCCGGCGTGAACGAACTGTTCTCCAGCCCGGAGCGCGCCGACGGTCACCAGAAATGGGTGGATTTTGTCATGACCTTTTGGCACTGCGACTGCATCTGCCGCGCCAGCGAAAAGGCATTCACCGAGCGCTACCAGAAGTGGTGCAAGCGCAAGGGTTATCATTTCAGCGCGGAAAAGGCGCTGGACGTCTATGCCGGAAGCTGCGGCCATTTCACCACGCTGCCGAAGAACGACAACACCAAAAGCGCTCATTACGACCGCTGCCCAGCAACTGCTCGCAGGCAAGATGACGCTGGCCGCTCTGCGCGCCGAGATGACACGCCTTGCAAAGCGGCTGCCGGAGTACGATACCGTGCAGGCCATGTACGGCGTTGGCGAAATCACTGCCGCGCAGCTTATGGCCGAGATTGGGGATGTACGCCGTTTTCCCCGCCGCAGCTCTATTGTGGGATTTGCCGGTGTTGATCCGGCTGTGGACGATTCTGGCAAGCATAGTGCCAAGAGTGTTCCTACGACCAAACGCGGCTCCCCGCATCTACGGAAAACGCTGTACCAAATCGTCTGTACATATCTGAGAAAAGCTCCCGAGGACGAGCCGGTGTACCAGTTCCTCGATAAGAAACGCACCGAGGGCAAGCCGTATTTCGTTTACATGACCGCTGCACAAAACAAGTTCCTGCGCATCTACTATGCCCGCGTGAAAGAATGCCTTGAGGATTTCGACGCGCAGCAGGATACCACGCAAAGCTGAATCAACAAATTACTCAATCCAGGTCGGCGAGGGAATCCTTCTCCGGTCAGCTTTGCTGTACCCATTTTTGCTCTGCGAAAATTGCGGAGCTTTTTTCATTTCAGGGCTTGACTTTTGTTTGCAGGACTCCAAAATCAAAAAACTCCTTTGGCCTTGTCCCTGCCAAAGGAGAAGAAAAAACGCCCTTGACAGAAACACTTGCTTCTGTCAAGGACGAATAAAAAACATTATCCGCGGTGCCACCTTGCATTCACGGCATGACCCGTGCCGCTTAGCAGGATACCAACATATCCCCGGCAATGACGTCTGCCTGCAACGTCGCAGAATACTTTGGAAAATCCATTTGACTGCGCCCTCAACGGTCCATTTGACAACTTGTTTCTTACCTGGCTCTCAGCACCACAGGCTCTCTGTAAAGGCATCATTGCCGTTATCTCCGTTTCAACGGTTTGTGACAGTATGAAATTTGAGGGTATCTTATCACAGCCGCTCCCCCCTGTCAAGAAGAAATGGCCCCTCAGATGAAATTTTGGCATTCTGCTCATGCAAGTGAGGCCGTTTCTTTTAGCAGGGCAAAGGCCACCTCCCGGGCCTGGCCGCCGGAGACGGTGCGGTTCTCGTCGGCCAGGTAGACCGCGAAGTAGGTCCTGGCCCCGGCCTTCTCCTGGAAGCCCACGAACCAGCCGGTTTCTCCAAAGCCGGAGCCCGTCTTGCCGTAGACCTGCCGGGTCCCGTCGTCCTGGACCAGCATGATGGTCCGGAGGGTGTCCACCTCCTCCTGGGTGTACTGGCTGCGGCCCTCAAAAACTTTGGTGAGGACCTGGACCTGCTCCAGGGGGGAGATTTTCAGGGAGGAATCAATCCAGAAGCCGTTGAGCTCCGGGCTCTGGTTCTGTCCGCCCCCTCCCACTGGGGAGATGTCCTGGTTGCCGTAGTCCAGGGCGGCCAGCTGCTGGGCCACGGACGCCTGCCCCACCTGGTCGATCACCTGGCGGAAGTACCACACGCAGGAGGACTGGAAGGCCTCCGCCAGGGTGAGGTTCCCGTTCCAGGCCGCCACGGGGTACTGGATGCCGGAGTAGGTCATGGTGCTCTCCGGCCCGGTGAGCACGCCGGTGTGGGAGGCCCATGAGGGTGGAGAGGATCTTAAAGGTGGAGCAGGGGGAGACCTGGGTGCGGCACAGGTCCTCCTGGTACAGGGTGTAGTGGTCCGTCCCCAGGTCATAGAGGACGGCGCAGCCCCTGGATGCCCTGGAAGGCCTCCGAGGGCGTCCGGCTCTCCCAAGTGGGACCGGTTTGGGTCTGGGCGGTTTCTTTGCCCTGACGGGCGCCCGCCCTCCTGGCCGCGCCCGGCCAGGAGGAGGGCGCACAGGAGGAGGAGAGGGAGGGGCGAATGAGTTTCATCGAAAGGCTCCTTTCTGATCTGACTGGGAATCATATCCCATACGTTAGATTTTTTTTGCCAAAAAGTTCTGCCTTTTTTCCCTTCGAACTCTTTCCCTGGGTGATGACCCCCATCTCTTTCAGTTTCTGCAATTTCTTTTCCAATTTCGTGAATACATCCTCTTCCGAGAGGCAGTTCCGGGGCTCTCTTGTTCTGTCACTTTCCCCTGTTTTTGCCTTAGACACCAGTCCAGCGACCCCAGCACCGACGCCCCGGGAGACCCTTGCCACGTCTCCTACGCCCTTTTTCAAAGCGGAAGCCGTGGCCGGCTCTTTGCCGGTATCCCCTTCGTCGCCATCGGCCATGCGTTGGATCTCCTCGTAATCGGCGACAATTTCCGCCTCGGTATACTGGAAGCTGGCCTGGTCCAGCGTCTCCAACAGCCGCTTCGCCATAGGCATCATGGAGGCGAAGTTCAGCGTCCCGGAGATCACCCTCCAATCACCGGCACGGCTTTGGTGACCCCCTTTGGCCACGGTATTCTTGGTCACCTTGATGCCCACGGCCTTACCCACTTGTTTTACAATGGGATACCAGAAGTTGTCTTGGTCAGGGCCTGTTGGGCCACTTTTTGACCAAGGGTACCTGCCATCCGCGTGGAGAGCAAGCGGACCCCTGCCGCCGCGCGGACACTCCGAACATTACGCCGCAGTACAGAACCAGCTGTCCCCGCACCGCATCGTTGTCCACCTCGCCGTCCTGCCACAGATCTTTGGCGCCAAAGAGGTAGGACAGTTCCTGGGCCAGGCGCAGAGACATGCCGAAAAATTGCGCCAGATCCGCGGGGATGGTCACCCCATGGCAACGCCGCCGGGAAGCCCCATGGCGAAGGAAGCCGCGGAAGACTTGCTGGTCTCCGCCAGAATCCGCTTGTTGGCCATGCGCAGGGCATCTCCCGGGAGCATCCCGCCTCTACAGGGCCTACTGTCAGGAGTTTCTCCAAATCCACCTCCTCATTGGCAAACGCCGTAGAGAGGAATTGGTTGCGGTCCACTTTCACCCCAGGGATTTGGATCGCATTGGTGACAATGGTCTCCAGGGCAAAGCTCGCTGGTTGGGTTGGTTGTTTTTCATGGTAAGGTCCTCCATTATGATATTTTTGGGGGCACGCCGCGCACCACCATAAGATCCCTTGCAAATTTCGCGCACCGCTACCCCTATAGCTACTCGCAGTGATCTCATAGGCCACATACCCATGGCTAAACCCATACCTTCTCTCCGCCAGGGCCAGGGAGGTGGGGGTGTGGGCATCCCAGCTGGGGTAGAGGCCCCGGTCAGGCAGCGGCAAAGCAGGGGAGGCGGCCGACGCGGCGGTGGCCAGACCCCTGGCGGCGGCAGTCCGGGCGGGTGTCCACCTCGATCTCAATCCCCGTCCGATATCGGGCATGGAGGAGGCCCCGCCACCAGCTCCCCCTGCCGGACCACCGCCACCCCCAGCCCCAGGCGGGCATAGTCCCCCCTCCGTGGAGAACTGGGCCACCAGATCCCGGCTCCAAGGATCGGCCAGGCAGCTGGTGGTACAGCTCGCCCTGGATGGGGCGCAGTGCGTCCCCGGCAGCAGCCGGCCGGCCAGGCGGGTCAGGTGGGCCCGGTGGAGAAGGCGGCGGGGTCCTTTTTCGTGGCGTAGCGGGTGATGCGCCGGGCCCGAGGTCCGTAGACCTTCTGGATGCACCGGGCCCACCCCTCGCTCTGGGGGAGCAGGAGGCGGTAGTCCCGGCGGCACTCCGGCGGGGCAAAGGCCGCCAGATCCGCCCGGGGTTCTCCGGCCAGGAAGGTGAAGTCCCCCAAAACGGCCAGGGCGGCCCGGAGGGGCTCCCCCACCGGGGCATAGACCTTCCCCATCACCCCTTGCAGGCAGGACCAGAGCAGGGTCTCCTCCCACCCGGCAAAGAGGAGGGCGGCCTGCTCCGGCGGGTGTACCACTTGCATCATCATAACAGCTTTCCCCCTCGAAACAGCATCGGGGCCGGGACGGTGTGACCGTCCCGGCCGCTGCTACGCTGGTTTCTAGTTTACCGTTCGAGAGATACTTGTCAATGCTGACAGCGGCCCGTTTCCCCGCGCCCATGGCCTGGACCACGGTTTTTGGGGCCGGTGACGGCGGCGTCTCCCCGGCGAAGACGCCGGGGCGGCTGGTCTGGCCGTCCTCCCCCGGCGGCAATGCCGCCCCACCGGTCGCTTCTGGATGCCGGTGGTGGTGTCCACCACTTCCTCGCTGTAGGAGGTGCCGGTGGCGATCACCAGGTTATCGCAGGGGGCACGTCGAAGAACTCGCCCGTGCCCACGGGACGGCGGCGGCCGGAGGCGTCAGGCTCGCCCAGGGCCATCTTCTCGCACTTGACCCCCGGTGAGCACCCCGTTTTCCCCATAGCAGGCCACGGGGTTGGTGAGCTCCCGGATGGGGATGTCCTCCTCGTAGGTGTGGGCGATCTCATCCCGGCGGGCGGGGCCTCGGCGATGGTGCGGCGGTAGACCATGATGGTCTCCGCCCCCAGGCGGCGGGCACAGCGGACGGCGTCCACCGCCACGTTGCCGCCGCCCACCACCAGGACCCGCTTGGCAGCGCGGATGCTCTCCGGCAGTTCCCCGCTGTGGAGGTTCACCTGGGTGAGGTAGTCGTTGGCCGTCCACACCCCGGCCAGGGGTGGTGTCCAGTCTGGGGGGACCTGGGGGCACATCCGCCCCGTTGCCCACAAAGACGGCCTGATACCCGGCGGCAGGTCGTCCACCGTCCGGGCCCCATCCACTGGGGCGCCGGTGACGATCTCCACCCCTGGGCCCAGAGGGTTTTCAGGGCCCGGTCCACCACGGACCGGGGCAGGACAAAGGTTAGGGAATGCCGTGGTGAGAATGCCCCGGCATAGGTCAGCTTTTCAAAGACGGTGACCTCATACCCCCAGGGCGGCCAGGTCGCCGGCGCAGGCCAAGCCGGCCGGGCCGGAGCCTACCACCGCCACCTTCTTCCCCTTCTTCTCCCACCTCTGGAACGGAGATGGGGGTGTGGGCGTCGTGCCAGTCGGCCACGAACCGCTCCAGGCGGCCGATGGCCACGGCCTCCCCCCTTCCTGACGTGGGCGCAGTTTTTCTCACACTCTGCTCCTGGGGACAGACCCGGCCGCAGACCGCAGGCAGGCTGCTGCGCTGGGTGATCACATCATAGGCCCCGTCAAAGTCCCCCTCGGCCACCCGGGCCAGGAACTCTGGGATCTGCTGGTGGATGGGGCAGCCGGCCACGCAGGGCTTTTCCCGGCAGTTCAGGCGGCGCATGGCCTCCCCCCACGGCCTCCAGGGGGGTGTAGCCCAGGGCCACCTCGTCAAAGTTCTTGCACCGGAGGTCCGGACTGCTCCGGCATCGGGGGTCCGTTCGTGTACCAGGTTGATCATTTTGCGGCTCCCTCCTTTGGCTCCAGGCTGGCCTGGCTGGAGCAGGCTCTCATAACGATGGACGGCATTGTGCTCCGAGGCCTCGTACAACGCCTTGGCATGGTCCGGATTCTTCATGGTCAGAGAGGCATAGCGCACCCTCTCCCTGCAGGAAGGCCTGGTAGTCCTCGTTGGGCTTGGCACTGTCGATCTGCAGGGGTTCTTCCCCGGCCTCCGCCAGGCGGGGGTCGTATACCCGCAGCAGGATTTCCAGTACCCGGCCCGGACGGCCTTCTTCATCTCCACCATGGACCGGTTCATCCCGCCTTCAGCCCGTGATTGATGCAGGGGGAGTAGGCGATGATGAGGGAGGGGCCGTCGTAGCTCTCGGCCTCCCGCAGGGGCCTTTGAGGGTCTGGGCGGGGTTGGCGCCCATGGCCACCTGGGCCACGTAGACGTGGCCGTTGGTCATGGCGGCGATCTGGGCCAGATCCTTTTTGTCGGTGGGTTTGCCCCCGGCGGCGAACTGCGCCACAGCCCCGGTGGGCGTGGCCTTGGAAGACTGGCCGCCGGTGTTGGAGTAGACTTCGGTGTCGAAGACGAGGACGTTGACGTCCTCGCCGGAGGCCAGGACATGATCCACACCGCCGTAGCCGATGTCGTAGGCCCAGCCGTCGCCGCCGAACATCCACAGGAGGGAGAGGGCAGCAGGTCGGCGTGCTCTAGGACGTACTTGGCGTCGGCGTCCTCGGGATAGACCTTGCACAGGGCCGCCAGGGACTGGCCCAGGTGCCCGGCCTCCGGGGTGTCCATCTGCGCCAGCCAGGCTTTGGCGATGCCGGCAAAGGCCGGGTTTTTCGCCATGCGCTCCACCACGATTTTCAGCGCCGCCCGGCGGGTGCGCAGGCTGATGGCCATGCCGAAGCCGAACTCGGCGTTGTCCTCAAACAGGGAGTTGGCCCAAGCGGGGCCTTTTCCCGGTCTCGTCCACCACGTAGGGCATGCTGGGCACCGAGGCCCCCCAGATGGAGGAGCAGCCGGTGGCGTTGGCAATCACCGCCCGGTCCCCAAACAGCTGGGTGACCAGTTTGGCATAGGGGGTCTCCCCCAGCCGGGCAGGCCCCGGAGTACTCCAGATAGGGCCGGAGGAACTGGGACTCCGCACCGACCCGTCCGAACCCTTCTGCACGCCCCGGGCCTTGGCATAGTGGAAGACCATCTGGTCCTGGGTGCATCCGGTCCTCGGCCTTCTCCATGGTCAGGGCCTTCACCCGGGCGGGGCACATCTCCGCGCAGGAGCCGCAGTCCACGCAGTCCTCGGCGGAGACGGCGATGAGGAACCGCCGGCTGGGGTCGGTCTTGGAGGGACGGTATCCAGGCCCTTGGCGTCCTCCGGCTTCAGGAGGAAGGGCCGGATCACCGCGTGGGGGCACACCGTGGCGCACCAGTTACACTGGATGCAGTTTTTCCGGGTGCCAGACGGGGATCTCCACGGCGATGCCCCGCTTCTCAAAGGCAGAGGTGCCCTGAGGGCACCTTCCCGGTGGCATAGGGCAGGAAGGTGGAGACCGGCAGGGGGAATCCCCTCCATCCGGTTGGTGGGCAGGAGGATGTTCTGGACATAGTCGGCCTGGTCGGCGTTGGCCCCGGTGAGGCCCACGGCGGCCCGGGGGCTCCTCCTCCAGGTGGGCCCAGTGCTCCGGCACGCCACTTCCCGGGCGGCGGTCTGGCCGGCCAGGACGGCGGCCACGTTCATGTCCACGATCTTCTGCCCCTTGGCGGCGTAGTCGTTGACAATCCCTGCTTCATATACTCGATGGCCTCTTCCGCCGGGAGGATCCCCGCCAGCTTGAAGTAGGCCGACTGAATGATGGTGTTGATCCGCCCCTTCAGGCCAATCTCCCGGGCGATGGTCACCGCGTCGCAGAGATAGAGGTGGATGCCCTTTTTTGGGCCAGGGTGCGCTTCATGTCGGCAGGCAGGCGTCTCTCCAAATCCTCCTCACTCCAGCTGCGCAGTTGAGGAGGAAGACGCCGCCGGGTTTCACATCCCCTACCATGTCGTACTTGTCCACATAGGATGGGTTGCCGCAGACCACGCAGTCGGCATCCCCCACGTAGTAGGCCGAACGGATGGGGTGGTCGCCAAAGCGGAGGTGGCTGATGGTCAGGCCGCCGGACTTCTTGGAGTCGTATTGGAAATAGGCCTGGACGTACTTGTCCGTGTGGTCCCCGATGATCTTGGCGGTGTTCTTGGAGGCACCCACCAACCCGTCGGACCCGATGCCCCAGAACTTCACGGAGATCTGGCTGGGGTCCCCGGGCATGGGGAAGAAGGGCGGGCTCAATGGACAGATGGGTCACGTCGTCGATGATGCCCACGGAGAAGTGGTTGTGCCCCTCCCGGGCCAGGTGCTGGAAGACGGCGTACATGTCCGCGGGGTGGTGTCCTTGGAGGGACAGGCCGTACCGGCCGCCGATGACCCGGATCTCGTGGAAGTCCACCTCGTTCAGGGCGGCCGTCACATCCAGGTAGAGGGTTCGCCGAAGGCGCCGGGCTCCTTGGTGCGGTCGAGCACGGCCAGGCGCTGGAGGGTGTCCGGCGCTCCGCCAGCAGGTGGCGGGAGGAGAAGGGCCGGTAGAGGTGAACCTCCAAAACCCCACCTTTCTCCCCTGGGCCAGGAGGACGTCCACCACCTCTTCCAGGGTGCCGCAGACGGAGCCCATGGCCACCACCACGTCGGTGGCGTCGGGGGCGCCGTAGTAGTTGAAGGGTTTATAGTGGGTGCCGATGCGCTGGTTGACCTTTTCCATGTTCTCCACCACCGTCTCCACCAGGCGGTTGTGTAGGCGGTGTTGGAGGCCTCCCGGTGCTGGAAGAAGGTCTCCGGCGACTCGTTGGACCCCCGGTGATAGGGGTGGCTGGGGAGGTTGGCCTGGTCGTGGAACCGGCGGATGGCATCCCAGTCCACCATGTCTTTCAGGTCCTCCCTCGGTCCAGGTGCGCAGCTTCTGGATTTCGTGGGAGGTACGGAACCCGTCGAAGAAGTGGATGACGCCCATGCTGGCCTGGATGGCGGACAGATGGGCCACCGGGGCCAGGTCCATGACCTCTTGGGGGTCGCGGAGAATGGCATGGCCATGCCGGTGCCCCGGCAGGCCATCACGTCCTGGTGGTCCCCGAAGATGGACAGGGCATGGGTGGTGAGGGTACGGGCCACGCCACATGGAACACCCCGGGCACCCCTCCCCGGCGATCTTATAGAGGTTGGGGATCATCAGCATCAGGCCCTGAGAGGCGGTGAAGCTGGTGGCCAGCGCCCCGGTAGACAGGGACCCGTGGACCGCGCCGGCGCCGGCCTCGGACTGCATCTCCACCAGACGAACCGGCTGGCCGAAGATGTTCTTCCGGTCCTGGTTGGCCCACTCGTCCACATGTTCCGCCATGGGGGAGGAGGGGGTGATGGGATAGATCGCCGCGACATCGGTGTAGGCATAGGCCACGTGGCCTGCTGCCGCGTTGGCGTCCATACTCTCTTAAAAAGGCCGGTTGTCGCTCATTTTGCCGCGCCTCCTTTCTGGGCCGCCAGGGCTTTGGTCTGGAGATAGACATACTCCGGCATGGCCCGGGCGAGCAATCACCCCGTTGGGGCAAACATAGGAACAGATGTTACAGTCCTCGCAGGGGGGCCGGGTCAATGACCGCCCGGCCGTGCTCCAGGTGGATCAGGCCGTCAGGGCAGTTGTCGGCGCAGTCCCCGCAGACCGATACAGCACACCCAGCACAGAGTTTTCCGGGTTTCCGGATCGTCCTGGGAGGCACAGGGGGACCATCTTGGCCCCTTTATAGGGCACAATGACCGGCAGTTCCTGGGGGCAGACGTGGACGCAGGCGGTGCAGCCCACGCACTTGTCCGGGTCCACCTTGGCGGTGCCTTGGACGATTTCAGGGCATCAAACCGGCAGGCCTGGACGCAGTCCCCAAACCCGGCGCAGCCGTAGTTGCAGTGGTAGAGCAGGTCCAGCTTGACCGCTTCCCGACAGGTGGTGGCCCCGGCCTTGGCATGAGACCTCATGGTTATACCACCCGCCCCGGCAGCGGACGAAGGAGACGGTGGGTTTCACCTTGGTCAGGTCGTGGTGTGTCCACGATGATCTTCTTCCGGCAGGAGACGGTGCGAGGCCACGCGAGCCCACGCACTTTTCGTAGTCGATGACGGCGCGGTTATCCACCACGGAGACGGCCCCTCGGGGCAGGCCTCCACGCAGTCCCCGCGCCCGATGCGGCTGTAGCCGCACAGGCGGATGGCCCGGTCCTCCTCGTCCTGGTTGGCGCAGGGGACGAAGTTGGTGGCCTTGGCGGGCACCATGCGGAACAGGTGCTGGACGCAGGCGCTGACGCAGGCCCCGCAGCCGTTGCACTTGTCCCGGTCCACGGTGACGTTCCCGTCCTCCACGGACAGGGCGCCAAAGGTGCAGGCTTCCACGCAGGAGCCGGCGCCTACGCAGCCGTAGGCGCACTCCTCCGGCCGCAGGCCGCTCTCCACGGCCGCCTGGCAGGGGGCGCCCCTTCAGCCGGGCCTTCCCTGCGGCCTGGCCGGCGCACTGGAGAAAGGCCTTCTCATCCTTAGCCAGGACGGGTTCCCCGCCGGTGAGGGCCAGGATGGCATCTACCTCCTCCTGGGAGCAGGCGGGACATCGGTTGGCCGGGGCCCCGTCGGCGATGGGCGGGCGCACTGCGCGCAGGTGGGAAAGCCGCGCCCCCGCGGCCGGCACAGTCCTGGCCGGGCAGAATGGTTCGGATGTCTGCTGCAAGTTGGTTGGACGACATTCAGATTCACTTCCTTTTGTTGTCTCTTACTCTCATGGAGTTCCTCGTTGCGATGGGTAATAGAATCCACGGTCATTATGTGCCTCTCCAAGCAGAATGTCAACCCAAAGCCACAAATTTTTTGGTTTTTATTCTGAAACTCCCAAAATTTGCCTCTCCCCTTTTGTGTGTTTTTAATAACTCCCGGACACCCCCTTCCCACCGCCCTGCCCGGGATATTGACAGGGGACGCCGGCTGTGGTAGAGTAATTTTTATCCATAGAACACGATTGCGGAGGGATCGCTGTGCGCAAGGTTTTTCTGTCCGGCTATGCCAAGCTCCCCCGACCACACCACCGCCCAAAAGCTCTACACCCACCTGGTGTTGGTGGCCACCGTCGAGCGCCCCCCAGGGCACCATTCTGGACGCCGACTGTACCATGGCCACCCAGTTGGGGCGGGAATTTATCCGGGAACTGCTCACCGGCTACGACCTGCACCGGGGGCCCGGCCCTGCCATTGAGGCCTTGAACCACACCTATTATGGCCATCTGCGCCGCGCCCTGCAAACCTGCATCAAGGGAATCTGCACCCAGTTTGAGAGATCTCCCGGGAGCGAAGCAGCCGCCCCCCCGCAGTCCCCCCCAATCCATGACGTCAGGAGGGAACCCCCATCTTCGCTGTCCGGCGAGGAAATCAAGAAAAACCTGGGAACGAACATCATCATCGAACCCTACTCCCCCTTCCCAGCTCAACCCCAACAGCTACAACCTGCGCCTGTCCAATGAACTGCTGGTGTATGACACCGACGTGCTGGACATGAAGGCCAACAACCCCGTCAAACGCCTGACCATCCCTGAAACCGGGCTGCTGCTGGGAGACCAACAAACTCTACCTGGGCCGCACCCTGGAGTACACCAAGACCGACCAGTTCGTCCCCATGCTGGAGGGGCGCTCCTCCGTAGGGCGGCTGGGGCTGTTCATCCACGTCACCGCCGGCTTTGGCGACGTGGGGTTTGCCGGATATTGGACGCTGGAGATGTTCTGCATCCACCCCATCGTCATCTACCCCAATGTGGAGATCTGCCAGATCTACTATCACACCATCCAGGGGGAATATACCAAGTACGACAGCGGCAAGTACCAAAACAACACCGGCGTGCCCCCAGCATGCTCTACAAAGACTTCCCTGAAGAAGGAGCTCCCCTGACCTCCTCACGCCCGCTCCGCCCCCGCCGGCCCCTGCCGGCGGGGCGTTCTTTGCCCATAATACACGCCGGCTCCCTGGGATGCCTTCCCAGGGAGCCGGCGTGCGTTTCACATTGGCAGATTTGGCATAGGATATAGAGGGAGACTTGTCGTTTTAAAAAATAGGGGATGACGTGGATTACGCCTTCTTGGCGGCCTTGGGCCGCGTCCTGGCGTCCATTTCTTCCAGCTCAGCGCGGCAGTTGGTCACATAAATTTCGATGCCCTCTTCCACGTTGGCACGGCGTTCCTTCTTGGACATGCCGATGTATTCCATGATGATGGCCAGGGCAACGCCGATGAACAGCCCGTAGGCCGGGTTGGAGCAGGTGGCGATGGCGCCGGCGGTGGTGCCAGCCACGCCCCGCTCGGTGTTGGTGCGGCACATGTTGATGCCCACGTAGAAGGAGCCGAAGGCCTGGATCATCAGGGTCATGGCCATGGCGATGGGCAGGATGGGCTCCACCAACGTGACCAGGGGCACAATCAGCTGGCAGATCCACTTGGTGGTGTTGAAGGTGCAGGCGCCGCCGAAGATGGAGTACATGTTGTCCTTACCGGTCTTGTACCGCTCGGCCACAGACACGGTCATGGCAGACCACAGGGGGCCGGACATGGTGCAGGTGGGGCTGAAGAAGGCCTCAATCAGGTTCCGGATGCCCTTGCAGCAGATGTTGGTGCGGTCGGGGTTGACGTCGATTTTCCTCGTCCCGGCGGAAGCGCTTGGTGTCCTCCAGGAAGGCCGTGCCGCCGACGATATCGCCGAAGGCAATGACGTAGCAGATGATGGCCATGGGCAGGGGCCCGGAGCAGAAATATCTGCCGGGGGCAGGCCAAATGCCCATAATGGAAGTTCTGCCACACCCACTGCAGGCCGGGCAGGGGGTTAAACCAGAAGCTGGTGATGCCGGCCATGTCCGGGATGTCCAGCTCGCCGATCACCATGCCGATGACGCCGGCCACGATGACGGCGGGCACGAACCCGGCCTTGTTGATCACTCCAATCACCTTGTTCTTGCTGTGGAACTTCACCTTACCAAACCCGTTGGCAAACAGCAGGAACAGGCCCAGAGCCACACCGATGGACCAGGAGATGGGGTAGGCAAAGAAGCCGCGGCCGCCGTCTGCCACAGACGTAAACCCCATAGGTCCTGCAACAGGCGGCAAAGCCAGATCCTATTAGGATGCCGCCTTTCAAGCTCTGGGGACAGATGTCGATGATCTTGGTGGCGATGCCGGTGATGCCCAAGATCACATACATCAGGCCCAGAATCAGTTCCCATGCCCACCAGGGCATACATTCTGTCGGTTCCCTCGAAGTTGAGAAGGAAGGTGGTAATCAAAGGAACGGCTGGGGTGATCCAGCCGCCGATCAGGGGTCGCCCATGGTGTTGTTGACCATGTACAGCAGCTCATGGACAAACACGATGGACAGGGCCATTTCAAAGGTAAACCCAAACAAATCCTGTAAGTATTGGGTGGCGGCGGTACCGGTAAAGGAACACCACGCAGGCCTGGATCATCTCTGGAATTTCCCACTCGTAGTGGACGAAGGGGATGCGGATGTCAAACTTCAGACTTTGATACAGGGGCGCTTCCCGCCTTCTTGCCGTCGGGCACTTGGAAGCATAAGGTTCATAAACTGGATTCCTCTAACAAACATACACTTTCGTTTGACTTGCAATTTTTCCTTGGCAAAGTCTGTTAGGGCTTTGTCTTTCTTCTCTCCTAGAAACCTCCTTTCCTATGTCACTTTCACACATCCAATGCAAGTTCAATTTCAATTATACCTACAGGATGCCGAAAAACAATACACATTTTTCGCATCGTTTCAGTACAACTCTGCATAATTCCTACAAGAAATTATTTTTTCCTAGTATTTTCAAGGGTTTTTCCCCAAAAACCACTATTTTCCTCGGTTTTTCAAAAAACAAAATTTGCAAGGTGAACAGTGATTTCTTTCGTTTTTTGCCATAAAAACGCTGAGGGACCCTGGTACAGGACCCTCAGCGCGGGCAGAACTGGAAATTTATTGGTGTTTTTCCTCAATCATTCCCCGCCACTTGGACGGCAGAACTGTCTGTTGTGGAAGTTGCCTCCGTGTCTTCCTCCCACGACGAAGTCACTGGCGGTGGCCTGATAGCCCCGGCCGTTGGCATCGTTGACCTGGAAGATGTTTACATCCTCCGGCTTCAGGTCGGTGGTAAAGGGGGTTCACCAGCTGGTTGATCATGGCCAGGCGCCGGCGGGGTCCAGCTCATAGCAATAGCTGGTGCCGTTGTAGGTGGTGTTGCCATCCCCGGCAGGGGGCGTTGCCCTGCACGCCGGTGTCCAGGTTGATGCCGATGGCCTTGGTGACAAACCAGGTCAAATCGGTACCGGAGAGGCTGGTCTCCACGTTTCGCTGGAGAATGTCCACAAACTGGTCCAGCTTGCCGATGTTGGACACCAGCTTTTTGGCCACGGTGACCATCAGGTTGCGCACCGTCTCGTTGCGCTGGATGTCCCCAAAGGATACCCGGTGCCGTCGTTGTTCTTCCGGAAGCGGCAGACCTCCATGGCCGCCTGCCCGTCCAGGTCTTTGCATACCTGCCTCGAAGGAGATATAGAGGTCCTGGGTGAAGTCCTCGTACTCCATGTCGATGGGGACGTTAAAAGTCCACCCCGCCTACGGCATCCACCAGTTCCACAAAGCCGTCCAGGTCGATGTTGATATAGAAGTCAATGGGATACCCCACCAAATCGGACACCACCGACTGGAGATTCTCAATGCCCCCGTGGAGGGAGGAGTTGATCTTCGGGGTGCTCTGGTCCACCAACGTGTCCCGGGGGATGGAGAGCATGCCCACCTTCTGGTTGGGCACGTCATAGGTCACCAGCATGATGGCGTCGGCATTGCCGCTGACCTGGTCCGGGCAGGTGAGGGAGGAAGGTATAGGTCTGTTCCCGCCGGGTGTGGTCGCCGGTTTCCATGCCGGGGACCTGTTCCTGGGTCTGGTCGGTGGTGGAAGCCACCGGCGCCTGGGCCGGTGCGGGTACGGCTCTTTATACACGCCGTATCCAATGACAATCACTGCGGCAATGGCCACAATGGCAAAGCATAAATGCCCCGGAGGACACGGTACTTCTTCTTTAGCTTACGTTTTCTTTTTCTGGGCCACAGCGATGGCCTCCTTTGCCTAGTGGTTTCAAGGTGCCCAACGGGCATGAGTGGATATAGTATACATACTTTTTTGCATTTCCGGCAAGTCTTTGCCCCAAATTTCCCGATTCTCCCCTAAAATTTTTATCCATTTTTTTCTTCGTTTTCCAGTGCTTCCGAAAGAAATTTTCCCCGCCGCTGGCCTGCCCTGCCCGGTGGTTCCGCGCAAAAGAAGGGGGATTTTCCCCAAGAAATGTCCAAAATCCCTTGCAAGGTCCCACGCTATATGCTATAATGCCTTTGTTTTAAGATGTACGTTTTGGTAGAGTGGGGCTTGCCCCGCTCTTTTTTTATGACAAGGGAGCCCGGCCGCCAGCCCCTGCGGTGCTGCCGGGCCCGTGTCTGGTCATTCCATGGGACGTACAGCGCATCGGCGCAGGGAGGTTTCAATGTCTAAAATCACAGATTTCACAGCCCAGCTGGCCCGCCCTGTGGTAGAGGCCAACGGCTGCACCCTCTGGGAGACGTGGAGTACGTCAAAGAGGCCGGCAGCTGGTACCTGCGGGTGTATATCGACAAGGAGGGCGGCGTGTCCATCGACGACTGCGAGGCCGTGTCCCGTCCCCTGTCCGACCTGCTGGACGAGGCCGACCCCATCGAGGGCAGCTATACCTTCGAGGTGTCCTCCGCCGGGGCAGACCGGGTGCTGAAAAAGCCCGAGCACTTCCAGGCCTTCCTGGGGGCCCAGGTGGATGTAAAGTTTTATCAGGCGAAAAACGGGCAGAAAACCTGCACCGGCACCCTCGCCGGCTACCAGGACGGGGCCATCACCCTGGACCTGGGCGGGGAAACCGCCACCTTTTCCAAGGAGGAAGTGGCCTCGGTCCGCCTGCACCTTGGTTTTTAAGATTCTGATGGAGGATACGATCAGTTATGGCTAAGAAAGCATCAAAACCTGCCAAGAGCAATGAACTGGACGGGAAGGAGTTCTTCACCGCCATCGAGCTCATTGAAAGGAGAAAGGGCATCCCCAAAAACTACATGCTGGAGAAGATCATCCAGGCCCTGACCACCGCCTACAAGCGGGACCACGAGGGATCTCCGACAACGTCTTTGTGGAGGCCAACGAGATTACCCAGACCGTCCGCATGTTCGTCAAGAAGGAGATCGTGGAAGAGGTCACCAACCCCTCCACCGAGATCGCCCTGGACGAGGCCCGGAAGAGCCTCCCCGCCGCCCAGACCGGGGACGTGGTCCGCATCGAGGTCAAGCCCCGGAACTTCGGCCGCATCGCCGCCCCCAACCGCCCGGCAGGTCATCATCCAGGGCATCCGGGAGGCGGAGCGGGGCATGGTCTACGACGAGTTCAGCTCCAAGGAGCACGAGATCCTCACCGGCACCGTCAGCCGCATCGACCCCCCGCACCGGGCGGTCTCCTGCGCATCACCAGCAACGGGGGAGTCCACCGACGCCTACCTGGCCCCCTCGGAGCAGGGTGCGGCGAGGTCATCCGGGAGGGGCGAACCGGCTGAAGGTCTATGTGGTGGAGGTCCGCCGCTCCACCCGCGGACCCCAGGTGCTGATCTCCCGGACCCACCCCGGCCTGGTGAAGCGGCTCTTCGAGATGAAGGTGCCGGAGATCTACGATGGCACCGTCGAGATCCGTTCCATCGCCCGTGAGGCCGGCAACCGCACCAAGATGGCCGTGTGGTCCGCCGACGAGAACGTGGACCCCATCGGCGCATGCGTGGGCCCCAAGGGGCGCCCGGGTGAACAATGTGGTGGCCGAGCTGGGCGGCGAAAAGATCGATGTCGTCAATTACAGCGATGACCCCGCCGCCTTCGTGGCTGCGGCCCTCCCCCTGCCGACGTGCTCTCCGTCCAGCCCCTGGAAGGCTCCAAGAGGACGGGCCGGGTAGCCGTGCCGGATAACCAGCTCTCGCTCGCCATCGGCAAGGAGGGGCAGAATGCCCGTCTGGCCGCCCGGCTCACCGGCTATAAGATCGACATCAAGCCCGAGTCCGCCGTTCCACGAGTGGGAGGAGGAAGACGCGCCGCCCTGGCCCAGAGGCTGCCCTGGCCCAGGGCCCCCGATGAGGCGTGGCCCCGCTGGACGAGGAAGAGGAACCCCTGGACGACGTCCCCGCAGCAGATCCCCAGCCCGAAGCGGCGGCCCTGCAGAGGCAGAGGACCCCGCCGACCCACAGCCCCTGGAGGGCGGCGAGGGCTGAGTCCCCCTATCCCACCCAGCAAACCCAAACTGGTAAGGAGGTGGCCCCGTGCCCAAGAAGATTCCTATGCGCCAATGTCTTGGCTGCCGGGAAATGAAACCCAAGCGGGAGCTGATCCGGGTGGTCCGCTCCCCCCAGGGAGAGATTTCCCTGGACTTTCACGGCAAAAAGCCTGGGCGAGGCGCCTACCTCTGCCCCAACCAGGACTGCCTGAAGCGGGCACGGAAGTCCAAGGCCCTGGGCTGGGGCCTTCAGCCTGCCCATTCCGGACGATGTCTACGCCTCCCTGGAGGCCCAAATGATGGAGGGTGGTGGTCTGGATGGATAGCATTCCCTCCCTTCTGGGCCTGGCGCTCAGAGCGGGACGGCTGGCCGTTGGGGAAGAGCCCGTCGGGGGCAGCCTGCCGGGGCACAAAGCCTACCTGCTTTGTGCGCTGGCCAGCGACGCGGCGGACAACACCATCCGCCGGGCCTCTCACTTCAGCCAGTCCGCAAAGAACACCATCTGCCTCCAGCTCCCCCTGACCAAGGCGGAGCTGGGCAGCGGGCTGGGGCGGACCGCCTGCGCCATGGCGGCCCTCACCGACGTGGGGTTTGCCGCGGCGGTGGCCCAGCGCCTGGCCCAAAGCGACCCGACGGCCTACGGCCCCGCCTGGCAGGCGCTGTCCCAAAAAGGCGTCCCAGGCGAAGAAACGCCGGGACCAAAAGCATTCCCCACAAGGACAAGGGGAAGCGGAAATAATTCCTATCGTTCCCAGCCGTATCGGCTTACCGGTGCTCCGGAGAGAAAAGAGCAAACAAGCGGCACTTGCCGGCCTTTCCGGCCGGGCCGTGACGGAGGTGGCTTTATTTGAGTTTTGAAAAATATCGTGTTCATGAGGTAGCCAAGGATTTCGGGAAGCAGACCAAGGAGATCACCCAGATCCTGGCCAAGTACGCTACCACCCCCAAGAACCATATGCAGGTCTTGGAGGATCGGGAGCTGTCTCTGGTGTTTGAGTATCTGACCCAGCACAAATCCGGTCTCCAGGCCGATTCTGGTGCCTGCCAAATCTTCGCCGAGGGGGCCAAGCCTGCCGAGAAGAAGCAGCCGCCCCCAGCCAACCCCCGCCCCTAAGGCGGCCGGAGGGCAAGGGGGGCAAAGGCCGTCCCGCCCAAGGGGACCACAAGCCGGACGGCCCCGCCGGCAAGCCCCTCAGACCCAGGCCGAGGTGGACACCCGCCCCACCACCCGGTCCCCGAAAAGAAGATGCTGGTGGACACCCGGAAGGCCGGCAACGTGAACCTGGCGGTATGACGAGCACCTGGAAAACCTGGCGCCGGAACGGGCCAACAAGATGCAGAGCGGCAAGCAGAAGATCCAGAGCCGGGGCAACCACCGCAAGGGGGGAACTCGGCAACAAGCGCCGCCAGGAGGAGCAGGCCAGATGCGCCGCCTCCAGCTGGAGATCGCCAAAAAGACGCCCCGTCACCGTGCAGATCCCCGATGAGATCTCCGTGGGCGAGCTGGCCAGCCGCATGAAGAAGACCGGCGCAGAGGTGGTCAAGTGCCTGATGAAAAACGGCGTCATGGCCTCTCTGAGCCAGATGATCGACTTCGACACCGCCGCCATCATCGCCGAGGAGATGGGCTGCAAGGTGGAGAAGGAGGTGGTGGTCACCATCGAGGGAAGCCTCATCGACGGACACCGAGGACAAGGACGAGGATCTGGTGCCCCGGGCCCCTGTGGTGGTGGTCATGGGTCATGTGGACCACGGCAAGACCAGTCTGCTGGACTATATCCGCAACGCCAATGTGGCCTCCCGGCGAGGCCGGCGGCATCACCCAGCACATCGGCGCATACCAGGTGCAGATGGACGGCAAGCCCATCACCTTCCTGGATACCCCGGGCCATGAGGCATTTACCTCCATGCGCGCCCGCGGCGCCATGGTTACGGATGTGGCCATTCTGGTGGTGGCAGCGGAGGACGGCATCATGCCCCAGACGGTGGAGTCCATCAACCATGCCAAGGCCGCCGGTATCCCCATCATCGTGGCCATCAACAAGATGGATAAGCCCGATGGATATATTCAGGAACCGTTCAAGAATC